>Ga0265319_1000432_pt1 | contig 30066 bp, 29 predicted proteins | sample 4824metaG_FD_192443 | JGI IMG/M metagenome (GOLD analysis project Ga0265319, IMG submission 192443) | Rhizosphere microbial communities from Carex aquatilis grown in University of Washington, Seatle, WA, United States - 4-8-24 metaG | ecosystem: Host-associated > Plants > Roots > Rhizosphere >...
TGCGGCGTCTCGGACAGCCCGCCGAGCGAGGCGAAGTCCATCCCGGAGGAGAACATCGCGCCCGCCCCGCGCACGACGACGCAGTGGACCTCGGGCAGGTTGGCGGCCTCCTTGAGCGCGGCGCCGATCGCGAGCACCAGCTCGCCGTGCATCGCGTTGCGCTTCTCGGGGCGGTTGAGGATCAGGTGGCGGACCGCGCCGCGGTCCTCGGTCTCGACGAGCGCCATGGGGCCTCCGGGCTTTCGGCTGGGGTCGGTGCGGGCGTGCCCGAGGCTAGCGCTCGTCGCCCGGCTCGCGAGGCAGCTCGCGCGGGCGCGCACCGCCGCGGCCGAGGCGCGCCTCGTCGTGACGGTGCCGGCGGTGGCTGCGGCCGGCCGGCCCCAGCTCGCCCCAGGCGCCGAACGCGACGCGGATCGCGCTGATGAGGATGATCCAGCGCGGCCAGAAGCCGCCGTCGGCACCGGTCGCGAGCCAGATCGCGATCGCCGCGGCGCTCACGAGCACCGCCTGGCCGATCGCGTGCTGCAGGTGCCGGCGGGCCGCCTCGCGCTGCGTCCAGCGGGTGGGATGTGCTCCGGAGCTGCCGCCCGCGGCGTCGTGTGCGGGCAGGTCGCGCACGAGCGACTCCAGCTCGCCGACGGTGCGCGCCGCGTAGGCGACGTCGAGCCGCTCGTCCAGCTCCTCGGGCGTCAGCCGGCCGGCGGCGGCGTGGTCGCGCAGCTGCGTCGCCGTGCGCTCGCGCTCGGCGTCGGAGGCGCGCAGCGCGAGCGTCTCCGGCTGCGGGTCCGCGGGTTGCTGCGCGTCGGCCATGCGGGCGATGGTACGAGACGCGGACCCCGCTGCGCGAAAGCCGGCGTCGCGGGCGGGCGCCGGCGCTAGGCTGGCGCGTCATGGCCGAGGCGAACGACCTGCGCGCTCTCGCTCGACGAGGCATCGCGGCGCTGACGCCGCATCCACACCGCGGCGATCTGATCGCCGCCGGCGCCGTGCCGCTCGCGCTCGGCGTGCTGCTGGTGAACGTGCGCTTCGACGGCCGGTGGGCGAACGGGATCCTGCTCGTGCTGACCGCGCTCGCCTGCGCGCTCGTGCTCGGCATGGGCCTGCTGGCGCCGCTGGAGGGGGAGCGGCCGCGCGCCTACCAGCAGGTGCTGCTGCTCGCCGGGCTGCTGCTCGGCTTCGTGGCGCTGGTGCGCTTCGCGCGGGTGCTGGGCGCTGGCGACCCGCTGGGAGCGGCCGGCTCGCGTCTGTGGATCGCGCTCGTCGCGACGGTCGGCGCCGCGTGGGTGGCGCGCACGCGCCGCAGCGCGATCTGCGCGCTGATCGCGGCGCTCGCGGGGATCGTCGCGGTGCTCGCGTTCGTCGCGTGGGCGTTCTCGCCGCACGGGCCGGCGACGACGCGGTGGCTGCTGCTCGCGCTTGCGATCGTGCTCGTGCTGGCGGCGCTGGCGCGGCGCGACGTGCAGCGGCGCGAGTCGGTCTATCTGATCGACGCGGCCGGCGTGGCGATCCTCGCGCTCGGCGTGACGTTCCTGGGAGCGGCCGTGATCGCCTACACGAGCCTGCCGAACGTGGCGCTCGGCTACCTCGGCATCCCGGTCGGGCTGCCGGGCGGGGGCTGGAAGGCGGTCCTGCTGGCCGCCGGTCTGGGGCTCGTCGCATACGCGAGCGTCGATCGCGAGTCCGGCCCGGCGTATCTCGGTGCGCTGATCCTGCTGGTCTTCGTGGTGCTCGTGGGGATTCCCGGCGCGGCGGGCGCGAGCCTGTGGTTCTGGCCGCTCGTGCTGCTGCTGCTCGGCGGCGCCGCGGTCGGCGCCGGCCTGCGCCCACGCCGCGAGCTGCCGCCCGAGCCGCCCGGACCCGGCGCGGACCCACCCACGCAGCCGCTTCCCGGCCCGGGCACGCGCGCACCCGCCGACGCACCCACCCGCCGCCTGTGGGCGTCGCCGCCGGCGGGTGGCGGTGAGGCGTAGCGGACCCCGCCGCGACGCGCTACGGTCCGGGCGGGATGAGCGCGCAGGACTTGATGGGGGACGCGATCCGCTTCGACGGACTGGCGCAGCAGGCGCTGCTGCGGGGCGATGCGGCGCGGTCGCGGACGCTGTTCCGCGCGGCGGCCGAGCGCTACCGCGCGTCGTGGGAGGCGGCGGGGCCGCGGGCGTACGGGCGGCTGATCGGGCTGCTGAAGTCCTCGATCCTGTGGGGTGAGGGCGGGCATGCAGCGGGCTACGTGCGCGCGCAGCTCGGAGATGAGTTTCGCCCTACGGTCACCGCAAGCGGCGACCTGCGGGCGACGTCACCCGCGGCCTGCTACGCGCTCGCGCTCGCCGCGCTCGCACAGGGCGACGACGAGGCCGCGCTGCCGGGGATCGAGGGGATGCGCGCGGGCGAAGACGCGGCGTTCGCGCGCACGGCGGATGCGCTCCACGCGCTCGCGATCGGCGACCGCGAGGCCTACGCCGCGGCGGTCGAGGCGATCGTCGCCGACTTCGCCGCGCGCGAGGTCCACCTCACCGGCGTCGCGTTCGCTGACACGGCCGTGATGCTCGAGCGCCTGGCGGCTCCGCGCGGGATGGCGGTGCGGCCGGCGTCGGTCGTGATGCCGGTGCTGGGCTGACACCTGGGCCGGTAGGCTGCCGCGACGATGGACAGCACCGATCTCGCGTTCGCCGGAATCGCCGCGCAGGCCGAGCTGGTGCGCGTCGGCGAGGTCACGCCGCGCGAGCTGGTCGAGCTGTACCTCGAGCGGATCGGGCGGCTCGACCCGCAGCTCAACGCGGTCCGCGTCGTGCTCGGCGAGCGCGCGCTTGCCGAGGCCGAGCAGGCGGCGGCGCGCCTCAGAGGCGGCGACGAGCGGCCGCTGCTCGGCGTTCCCGTGCTGATCAAGGACGACACCGACGTCGCCGGCGAGGTGACGTGCAAGGGCAGCGGCGCCGAGGACCGCCCGGCCACCGACGACGCCGAGGTCGTCAAGCGGCTGCGCGCCGCCGGCGCGATCGTGCTCGGCAAGACGCACGTGCCGGAGCTGATGCAGTGGCCCTTCAGCGAGTCGGCCACGTGGGGCGTGACGCGCAACCCGTGGGACACCGACCGCTCGCCGGGCGGCTCGAGCGGCGGCTCGGCCGCGGCCGTCGCCGCCGGCCTCGCAGGCGCCGCGCTCGCGACCGACGGCGCCGGCTCGATCCGCATCCCCGCCGCCTGCTGCGCGCTCTACGGCCTCAAGCCGCAGCGCGACCGCGTCCCGACGGCGCCGTACGCCGACGGCTGGCAGGGCCTCACGACGATCGGCTGCGTGACGCGCTCGGTGCGCGACACGGCGGTGTGGTGGGATGTCGTCGCCGACCGGCTCGACGGCGACCCCGAGGGGTCCTTTGCGGAGGCGGCCGCCCGCGAGCCCGGCCGCCTGCGGATCGCCTGCTCGACGAGCAACCCGCTGTTCGCGCCGCTCGGCAGGGAGCAGCGCGCCGCCTACGAGGAGACGATCGCGCTGCTGCGCACGCTCGGCCACACGGTCGAGGAGGTCAAGGTTCCCTACGCGGACATCCTGAGCGAGATCGTCCCGCGCTACCTGCGCGGCGTCGCCGACGACGCCGCCACGCTCGCACACCCGCGGCGGCTCGAGCGCCGCACGCGCGCGATGGCGCGGATGGGGCGGATGCTGCCGGGCGCGGTCGTTGCCCGCGCGCGCGAGCACGAGGCCGCGACGGCCGAGCGTCTGCGTCGCGCCGTGTTCGCCGACCACGACGTGCTGCTGACGCCGGGCACCGCGCAGCTGCCGCTGCCGGTCGGCAGATACGAGGGCCGCGGCGCGCTGTGGACGTTCAACGGCGTCGCGCGCTACACGCCGTACACGCCCGCGTGGAACGTGACCGGCCAGCCGGCCGCGTCGGTCCCGGCCGGCTTCACGCCCGACGGGGTCCCGCTGGCGGTGCAGCTCGTCGGGCGCCCGCACGACGAGGCGACGCTGCTGTCGCTCTCCGCGCAGCTCGAGGCGGCGCGGCCGTGGGCCGATCGGCGCCCGCCGCTCGCGGCGTGAGCGCGGCGCTCGAAGCGGAGCTGCTCGATGTCGCACGCGCGGCCGCGCGCGCTGCCGCGGCCGAGCTGCTCGCGCGCTACGACCGTCCGCCCGAGGGCGTCGACACCAAGACGTCCGCGACCGACCCGGTCAGCGACGCCGACCGCGCCGCGGAGCGCGCGATCCGCGCGCTGCTGGCCGAGTGCCGGCCGCACGACGCGATCCTGGGGGAGGAGGGCGGCGAGACCGTCGGCGACGGCGCCGGGGGAAGCGGCGTCCGCTGGGTCGTCGACCCGCTCGACGGGACCGTCGACTACCTCTACGGCCACCCGCAGTGGTCGGTCAGCGTCGCGGCGGAGGATGCGGACGGGAACGCCCTGGCGGGCGTCGTGCTCGACCCGCTGCGCGACGAGGAGACGGCCGCGACGCGCTCCGGCCCGCTGCTGCGCGACGGCGCTCCGGTTGTGCTTGCGCCCCGCGCGCAGACGCTCGGCGTCGCGCTCGTCGCGACCGGCTTCGGCTACGACGCCGCCGTGCGGACGCGGCAGGCGGAGGTGCTGCAGCGCGTGCTCCCGCGCGTGCGCGACATCCGCCGCGCCGGCAGCGCCGCGCTCGACCTCGCCTGGACCGCGCTCGGCCGCTGCGACGCCTACTGGGAGCGCGGCGTGAAGCCGTGGGACGTCGCCGCCGGCGCGCTGCTGTGCGCCCGCGCCGGGCTGGAGCTGCACGAGCTGCCGGAGGCCGGCGGCATGCCCGCCGGCCTGCTCGCCGCGCCGCCGGCGCTCGCGGGCGAGCTGCTCGCGCTCAGCCTCTGACCCCGCGCCTCATCCGCCGGCGTGGCGCACGTGCTCCGGCTCGATGCGCACGATCACGCGCCGCTCGCCGGGCGTGCGGTAGGGATATCTGTCCTCGCCGAGGTACTTCTGCGCGAGCGCGTCGATGTGCTCGTCGGCGCCGTCCTCCGTCATCTCGGCCACGCGCCCGCGGATCTCGACGTACTCGTAGGGGTTCTCATGGTTGACGACGACGAGCGCCACACGCGGGTCGCGCTCGGCGTTCGCCGGCCAGGCGCGGCCGCGCGCGCTGTTGAGCGCGACGAGCCCGTCCTGCAGGTCGGCCCACACGGTCGCGACCTGCGGCGAGCCGTCCTCGCGCAGCGTCGCGATCGCGCAGAAGTTCGGCGCCTCGATCAACTCGCGGCTGCGTCCCTCGATCGGCTCGGGCATGTGAGGCTCCTCTCGGTCGGTGTCGCTGGGAGCGTTCCCCGATGACGGCGTCTGCCCACGTAGACTGAGAGCCCCTCCACCGGGGCGGTGGCGGAATGGCAGACGCGGTCGCCTCAAAAGCGACTGTCCGCAAGGACGTGCGGGTTCGACTCCCGCCCGCCCCATTGCCACAGAGATCGGGTCGACGGCGGTATGGATCGCAGCTATGCTGACCGCAGTCAGGGTTGGATTCGAGTCCACCCTTCCGGAGCCCGGCGCCACGAACGCCGGGCTCTTTCTCTTCGTAGTAGCGTTCTCGCCTCGATGGAGTCGAAGCGCCTGATCGTGATGGCCCTTGCGCTCGTGCTGGTCGGGGCTGTTGTCGCCGCGGCTCCGGCGGCGCAGGGCAGGCGAGGCTCGGGTCCGCTGGCCGGCATCGCCTGCAAGCGAATCGCGCCGGGCGTGTGCGAGGAGTCGGGCGACGTCGCGATGCCGCCCGACTCGTTTGCGGCTCAGACCACGGACACCGTGCCCGCCGGCTCGAAGGAGGAGGACACGTACCTCCAGCCGTTCAACGCGCAGGAGCTCGCCGACTTCGACTCCCTGTGGGAGGCCGTGGCGGACGGCTTCCCGAAGCTCGCCGGCGTCAAGAACGTCACCGTCCGGCGCGTGATCACGTGTGCGCTGTTCGCCCGCGCCGGCGGCAACATGTACGGAAACTTCACAAGCGGCACCATCGTGAGGAAGCAGGTCAGCGGGGACAACGCGAGCGCGGCGATCCTGGCGATGTGCGTCCAGGCCGCGGTGACGGGCCAGCAGGCGACCGGTGCCGTCCAAGGCGCTGCGGCGGGCAACCACTGCTCGACGGCGGTCGTCTCGCTCCCCGTCCAGATCTCCCGTTCGGGCTCGCGCTACACCGTGACGGCCGACAGCAGCGTGTCCAAAGCTTCGGGCCCCCTCGCCGTCGGGTGCCAGGCGAAGGGCAACGCGATGGTCATCAAGCTGCGACCCCGCAAGCGCGGGCGAAAGCTGCGCGCGCTGGTCGGACCGAGATTCGGCATCGGCTACTCCAACCACACCAGCGGATCGGTGCGGGTCCACACCACCTTCAGGTTCAAGTAGGCGGCGGAGCCGCAAGCTGCTGGCGCGCGGTTACCGCACGATCGAGGCCAGCGCGTCCGCGGTGAGCGTGACGGGCGCTTGGACGTGCACGTCGCGTCCTTCGTCGACAAGGCGGCGGGCGCCGACGATCGTGATGCCGACGAGCCGGCCGTCGGCGTCGAAGCGCAGCGCGTGACCGTCGGGCGACTCGTCGAAGTCGACGGCCTTCGCCGGGTCGCCGGCGCTGAGGTAGAGCACGTCCGCCTCGCGGTCGTAGTCGATCCGGTCGAAGTCGATGGCGGCGATCGTGAGGCTCATGGGAATGCCCTTCGCGCGAACGCCGTGACGACGAACCCGCGGTCGTCTTCGAAGGCTACTACCACCTTGAGCCACCGGCTCGGGCCTGCACCGAGGAGATAGTGCCAGCGCTCGTTGGGCTTGAAGCCGGGATGGACCTCGGTCGGAACGCGGATCGCGACGAGGACAGAGCGGCGCCAGCGAGCGAGCTCCGGGTGCGCTCTCACGATGTGCCGCCAGCGCTCGAACGGCAGCTCGACCGGGAGGCCGTCCTTGTCCTCGACGATCCACATGCCACCGGCGACGGTACGCCGTGCCGGACGTCGTTCGGCGCTGGATCGCGACAGTTGGTGCAGAGTCGCTAGCGTCCCGCGCATGCAGTGCCGCCGTTCGGCTCGTTCGCGGAGCGGGCGCTCGTGTTCGCGGGCGCGACGACCGAGCTGCCGGACGCGGTCGATGACGGCGTCGCCGCGGCGCTCGGGATCGCGGGCCTGGCCGCCTGGCTTCCGCTCGCCTGGCGCGCGCAGCTGCAGCCGGGGGAGACGGTGCTGGTGCTGGGCGCGACGGGCGTCGTCGGCCAGCTCGCCGTGCAGGCGGCGCGGCTGCTCGGCGCCGGCCGGGTGATCGCGGCCGGGCGCGACGCGGAGATGCTCGCGCGCGCCGCGCGGCTCGGCGCCGACGCGACCGTCGACATGACCGGCCTCGAGGGCGAGCAGCTCACACAGGCCTTCCGCGACGCCGCCGGCGGCGACGTCCACGTCGTGCACGACCCGCTGTGGGGCGCGCCGGCCGCGGCGGCGGTCGAGGCGCTCGGCATCGGCGGCCGGCTCGTGCAGCTCGGCCAGTCGGCCGGCGCCGAGGCGACGCTCCCTTCGGCTTCGATCCGCGGTCGCCAGCTCGAGATCCGCGGCTACCTGAACTTTCTCGCTCCCCCCGACGTGCGCCGCGACGCCTTCCGCACGCTCGTCGACCACGCCGCCGCCGGGCGGATCGAGGTCGAGGTCGAGCGGGTCGCGCTCGCCGACGTCGCCGACGCATGGGAGCGCGTGCAGCGCAGCCCGCACCGCAAGCTCGTGCTGGTGCCCTGAAGCGGCGCGTCAGTGCGCGCGGGCGGAGCGGTCGAGCCGGCCGACCGGCCGCTCGACTTCGACGTGCCAGTCCTGGCGGAAGCCCTGCATCGAGAAGAAGATCAGCAGCGCCTGCAGCGGCACGAGCAGAAGCGTGACGACGCCGAGCGTGTCCGACGCCAGCCCGGTCGTGCCGAGGATCGAGTCCGGCGTCGAGAAGCCGGTCTTGTCGCGCTGGAACCACTGGGGCCCCGCGATCACGGCGAAGATCCCGAGGATGATCGCGAGCGCCGCGGCGACCGGCAGCGGGCCGCGGTTCCACCCTCCGATGTAGTAGGCCATCACGAGGTAGAGGACGACGTAGGCGAGCTGCAGCACCGCGCCGCTCTGCAGCGCGGACCAGCCGCCGAGCATCACGACCAGCATCAGCGCCGCGGAGATCAACAGCAACGCGACGATGATCGCGCGGGTCGTCTTCGACGACGCCTTGTCGCGATTGGGCCGTTCGATCACGTAGCCCGCCTCCATCGACTATGGACCCTACAATCCCGCGGGCCGCTACGGTGGCAGTTGCGGGTGTGGTGAAACGGTAGACACGCCGGCCTTAGGAGCCGGTGGCCAGGTAGAGGCCACTGGGGGTTCGAATCCCTCCACCCGCATGGAAGGGGCCGGAGAGCCTCGTGAGCGCAGGAATCCTCAGGCGCACTCACGGTTTCCCGGCCCCGCTGCGTTTTCCGGGCCGATCGGCCGTCACCGCGAGAAGCTCCGGAAGGCGTCGTGACGGCGCCGTGTGCACACGACGCTGGACACGCGAGCGAGCGTGTCCAGTCGAGCCGGGCCGCCGATCGGCCGCGTTGTCGTCGCGGGAGACGGTCGGTCTTCCCGTCAGGCGCGGCGGTTGAAGCGAAGCGTCTCGACCTCGCGGAGCTGCGCGGCCGCGTCTCGTGCGGCGGCTGCTCGACGCGGATTGATCGCGGTGAGAGCGCGGTCCGAGTGCCGCGAAACGCGCTGGCAGCTTCGCCGCAAGGCGATGAGCGTGCTCGGCGGGATCGCGGGGACGCCGTGGTCTCCCTGCTCGTGCGCGGCGTGGAGGCGGACGGCCAGCGTTTCGAGATACGCCATCGCTGCGGCGATCTCGCCGATCACGTCGGCGACCTGAACCGCGGCGCCGTCTAGCGGTCTGTGTGGTGCCTGTTGATCCTGCGGCACTGACACGACCGATTTACGAAGCGCTCCCGCGCGCGAAGGGTGCGCAAGACCCCGACGACGGTACAGGGGGGTACGCCGCCGGGGCCCCGCACCCTCTCGCACGTCCCGCAGCGCTCCGCTCGATGGGGGAGGGAGCGAAGCGCGTAGCCCGTGATACACGCGGGCCGGTGGGGACGGGGAGGTTCACAGGGCGCATCCTCACCGCACACCACCTATCGGTCTAGTAAGCGGGTTACTGCTCAGCGGGTTGAATAGTGGGAGTACCTAGCGTTAGGCTGCGCCTGAAAACGCCGACGTTCTTCTGCGCTCGGCGTGTGGATGGGAAGGGCCGTACGGGCCCGGCGGGAGGAGCGAGCATCGTCGTGGTGGGAAACGCGGAGCTGAAGCCGAGCGCGCGGCTGGCGGTCCTGGGGCTGTTGCTGGAGCGTCCGAGCTGGGGCTATGAGCTGGTGGCGCGCTTCGAGCGAAGCTTTGGCGGGCCGTACGAGTGGAGCGTCACCCCGACTGCGATCTACCAGGCGCTGAGACACCTGGAGCAGAACGGCTTGATCAGACTGCATCCGAACGACGACGAGGCGGAAGGCGAAGGCGAGCCATCCGACTTCAGTCAGCGGAGCAAGCGTCAGCGCTACCGCGTGTCCGGCGAAGGGGCACGCGCGATGCGGGAATGGCTCGCGGCTCCGATGCCGAGCAGCCCGTCGCAAGAGGAGCTGCTGATCCGCCTGCGCTTCCGTGGGGCCGACGACGAGACCTTGCGAGCACTGCTCAAGCGCCACGCGGAAGTCTGCCTCGCCGAGCTGGAGCGCATCGCAGCTGTTCCCGCACACACGCGCATGGAACGGTTGGTGAAGGAGGATCGTCGGCTGGCCGTACAGGCGCGCTTGTCGTGGATCGATTTCGCTCTCGCCGAGCTGCGCGGACCCGACGACGCTCGCATACGGCCAATCGAGCGATGAGCGTCCTCTCGCTTGAGAACGTCAGCAAGCGCTTCCGGCGCCGCCACCGCGAGCTGGTCGCGTTGCGCAACGTCTCGCTGGAGATCGGGAACGGCGAGGTCGTATGCGTCTCCGGCGGCCGAAGCTCGGGGCGTTCGACGCTGCTCCGCATCGCGGCCGGCGAGGAGCAGCCCGACGAGGGCCGCGTTCGGTTCGTCGGCACCGACCTTCGCGCCGCGCCTGACGCGCTGAGAAAGCAGATCGCCTTCTGCAATACGCGCTATCTGCCGGCGCATGGTCGGGACGCTTGCGAGCACGTCGCGATGCCGTTGTTCGCGGTCTCGATCTCGCGCGACGAGGCAGCCGTGCGCGCGCACCGCGCACTCGAGCGCGTGGGCGCAGCCGACATCGCCTTCACGCCACCGGCCGCGTGGATTCCATCCGAGGTCGTTCGTATCTCGCTGGCGCGGGCGATCGTGCGCGAGCCGCGCCTGCTCATCTTCGACGAGCCGACGAACGGCGTCGATGCGCTGGAGCGCGACCCGCTGCTCCTGCTCATCCAGCGCATCGCGCACGAGTCCGGAATCGCGACGCTGCTCACGGCGGGCGACACCGCATCGGTCACAGGCGCCGATCGCGTGCTTCGCCTGAGCGACGGCGAGCTGCTCGGCCGCACCGCACCGGCTGCCGCTGAGGTGGTCGCGCTGCGACCGCCCGCGGCTGGGTCGGCTTCGTGAGTCGCGCCGCCCTGGAGCTGCACCAGATCGTCAAGCACTTCCGGGGTGGGGAGGTCGTCCGCGCCGTCGACGGCGTCTCCCTGTGCATCGAGCCGGGAGAGCTGGTCGCGCTCTACGGGCCGAGCGGCTCCGGCAAGACCACGCTCCTGTCGATCGCGGGCGCCTACCTCCAGCCGGACGCCGGCTCCGTGCGGTTCGCCGGGCGCGACGTGACGGCGCTCTCGCCGAGAGACCGTGCGCTGTACCAGCGTCGCGAGGTGGGACTCGTCCAGCAGGGCTATCACCTCAACGCCGGATCGAGCGCCGTCGACAACGCCGCCGTGAAGCTGCTCGCGGATCGCGTCTCGCTGGAGGAGGCGCGCCGTCGCGCGATCCCGTGGCTGGAGCGCGTCGGACTGGGCGACCGGTTGCGCTACACGCCCGACCGGCTCTCCGGCGGCGAGGGACAGCGCGTCGCACTCGCCCGCGCGCTCGTGAACGAGCCGCGGCTCGTGCTCGCCGACGAGCCGACCGCGTACCTGGACCGGCGGCGCAGCCGCGACATGCTGGCGCTCCTCTCGCAGATCGCGCACGAGCGGTCGGTGGCGATCCTCGTGGTCACCCACGATCCGGAGGCAGCCGCCGTAGCCGACCGGACGCACACGCTCAGCGACGGGCGGCTGAGCGAAGGCGTCCCGCACGACCTTCTCGCGCCGCCGGCATCGATTGCGCTCGGCGGTGCGCAGCCGTGAGACTGGAAGCTCTCATCCACTTCTACCGGCAGCGGCTCCGGACCCATCCGGCGCAGGAGCTGATGGCCGGCGCGGGAATCGCGATCGGCGTCGCTCTCGTGTTCGCCGTCGTGGTCGCGAACACGAGCATCACCACGTCAGCGAGCCAGATCTCGCACGGCATCGCCGGGCAGGCGAGCCTTCAGCTCGACGCCCGCAGCGAGCACGGCTTCGACGCCGGCCTCCTGCGAGTCGTTCGCTCCCTGCCGAGCGTCGAGCACGCGGCGGGGATCTTCGAGCAGCGCGCGATCCTCCAGGGCACGCACCACACGACGAGCGTCGCGCTGGTCGGCGTGGACGCGAGCCTGACGCTGCTGGGCGGCCCGCTGACGCAGGACTTCGGGTCGCGGCAGGGCTTGATCTTCCGCAACGGCCTGCTCCTTCCCAGCGGCCTCGCGAGCAGCGTCGGCCTCCGCGGCGCGCCGCCGGGCGAGGATCGGACCGTCATCCTGCGCCTTCGCGGCAGCGCCGACCGCGTGCCCGTCGCAGCGGTCATCGGCAAGGACGTGATCGGGAAGCTCTCCGGCGCGCTCGTCGTCGTCGGGCGGCGCGACTACGTGAACCGACTCGCCGCGCTGCCGAATCGGCTGACGCGGATCTTCGTGCAGCCGCGTCCGGGACAGGACGACGAGGCGCGAAGGGAGTTGGAAGCCCTCGCGCGCGGCCGGCTGACCGTCGCGCCCGTCAGCCGCGAGAGCCAGATCCTCGCGCAGGCGTCAGCGCCGAACGACCAATCGACCCAACTGTTCGCCGCCATCAGCGCCGTGGTCGGACTGCTGCTCGCCTTCAACGCGATGCTGCTCACGGTGCCGGAGCGCCGCCGCGCGGTCGCGGAGTTCCGCACACATGGCTACACGTCGCGCCAGATCGTCCTCATGGCCTGCTTCGACGCGCTCGTGCTGGGCACGCTCGCTTCCGGCGTCGGTCTCGCCGCCGGACTGATCCTCTCGCGCACGGCGTTCAACGGGCTGCCGACATATCTGGCGTTCGCCTTCCCTTTCGGCGCCGACCAGACAGTCCCCGCGAGCACGGTCGCGCTGTGCTTCGCCGGCGGCGTGCTGGCGACGTTCGTCGCCGCGATGCAACCCCTTTTCGACCTGCTTCCGAGCCGCGCGCCGGACGCCGTTCACCGGGAGGAGGGCGAGCCGGGGCAAGCGCTCGGCCCGAAGGCACGCACGTACATGGGCGGCGTCTCGCTCGTGCTCCTCGCGGCCACGACGGTGATCGTCTCGGCTCTGCCCGCGGCCACGATCGTCGGCGTCGTGCTGCTGGCACTGAGCATGCTGTTCGCACTGCCGCTGCTGCTCGACGCGGTGATGCACGCAGCGGAGCGAGCCGCGCGGCACCAGCCGCGCCTCAACATGCTGGTGGTGGCCGTGATGGCCATGCGCTCGACGCGCGTACGTGCGATCGCCTTGGCCGCGACGGGTGCCGTCGCCGTCTTCGGGAGCGTCTCGATCGAGGGGGCGCATCACGACCTGGTCGAAGGGCTGCACCGCAACTTCGTGGAGAACAACACGACGGCGGACCTGTGGGTCACAACCGGCGGGGACGACCTGACGACCGAGAACTTCGTCCCGCATGACACCGCGGACCGCATCCGCCGCGTCCCGGGCGTCGCTGCCGTGCGCTCCTACTACGGCGGTCTCCTCGACATCGGCGAACGCCGCGTGTGGATCATCGCCCGCCCGCCGAACGATCGCCGGATGCTGCCGCCGGAGCAAGTCGAGACCGGCGACGCGACGCATGCGAGCGCGGCCCTGCGGCAGGGCGGGGTCGTCGCGATCTCGGCGCAGCTCGCCGACGCGACGCACACGCACGTGGGCGGGATGCTGAGCGTCCCGACCCCGACCGGCGATCACGCCTATCGCGTCGTCGCGACACTCACGAACATGGGCTGGGGACCGGGCGCGCTCGTCATCAACGCGGCCGACTATCGGCGCGACTGGAGCGTGAACGACCCGACCGCGTTTCAGGTCGACCTGAGATCCGGCGTGTCCCCGGTGGTTGCGAAGCGCACCGTGCAGCGGGCGATTCCGCCGTCCGTCGCGCTCCACGTCCAGACCGCGATGGATCGCGTCCGGCAGTACGACACGCTCGCCGGCGAGGGCCTGCATCGCCTGACGCAGATCTCGCTGCTGCTGCTGATCTCGGCGGCCGCCGCGCTCGCCGCCGCGACCGTCGCGGCCATCTGGCAGCGGCGCGCAGCGTTCCTCGACTACCGGCGTCAGGGCTACACGCCGCGCCAGCTCTGGTCGGCGCTGCTGATCGAGAGCGGCCTCGTCCTGGCGACAGGCTGCGCGCTCGGCGCCGCAGCCGGGCTGTACGGGCATCTGCTGCTCGGGCGCTGGCTGCGCATCACGACGGGCTTTCCGGCGCCGTTCGAGCCGTCTGTCCCGGCGGCGGTGCTGACCTTCGCGCTGGTCGTCGCAGCCGCACTCATCGCCATCGCGCCGTGGAGCTACCGCGCGGTGAAGGTCCCGCCTGGCCGCCCTGGCCTGAGCTGATCGGCTGCCTCATGCTGGCGAGGACGGGGAGACTCGCCATCCATGAACACGACTCGCACCCGGTCGCGCGGGCGTGCGGTCGGCGACGCGCTCTCCTTGGCGGCAACGCTCGGCTGCTACTGGCTCACCATCTTTCCGCTCGCTCGGCGGGAACTGCGCCGATGGCGCGCTCGTGCAGAAGCGATCCCGAATCCGATGCTGCGCGACATCGCGCGGCGCACGCTCGCGCACGAGGGCATGAACGCAGAGGGGGCCTCGCTGTTCGCGACGCTCGCGCCGCTCCGGCGCCGCCGCGCCGCGACGAGGTTGCTCGTCGCCTTTCAGGTGATGTACGACTACCTCGACGCACTCACGGAGCAGCCGACGCCCGACCCGCTCTCGGCTAGCCGGCAACTTCACGGCGCCCTGTTCGTCGCGCTGGGCGGCCCGACTCCGGCGGGCGGGTATTTCGCGCACCACCCGCTCGCCGCCGACGACGACGGCTACCTCGCCGAGCTGACCGCGAGCTGCCGCCGCATCTTCGTTCAGCTACCCGGCGCCAGCGTCGCTGCACCGCACGCGCTTCGCGCGGCGAGCCGGTCCGCCGAGGGCCAGAGCCAGAGCCACGCGGCGGCGTTCACCACGGAGCACGAGCTGATCCGGTGGGCCGCGTGCGAGACGCCGACCGGTCTCGGCCTGCACTGGTGGGAGACGGCCGCGGCGGCTGAGTCCTCGCTCGTGATCCATGCGCTGCTCGCGAGCGCTGCGCGGCGCAGCTTCACAGCGACCCGCGCGGCTCGAATCGCGAATGCCTACTGGCCGTGGATCACCGGCCTGAACGCGCTGCTCGACGACCTGATCGACACGGCCGAGGACGCGGCCGAGGGAACGCACAGCTACATCGCGCGCTACGCAAGCCCTGCGCGTCTCGCAGGACGGCTCGGCGCCTTCGCCGCCGCGGCGAGTCGCGCGATCGATCGGCTCCCGCTACGGCGCCGCCACTCGGTCATCCTCGCGGCGATGACGTGCTACTACCTCGCCGCGCCACAGACGGCAGACGCCGCGATCGAGCCGGCAGCGCGCGCGGTCAGCGCACAGATCGCGATGGATCTTCGCCCGCTGCTCGTCATGCTGCGGCTGCGTCGCAGGATCACTGAATCGCGGACCTGTAGATACAGCCGCGCCGGCTGAAAACTAGCGTGCCACGGGAGGACCCATTTCAACGCGCGCGCGAATTGCCCGCCTACCCCCCGGTGTGTCGCTCCCGCCAGCGGCGCGTGCGTCGGCTGACGGGGGAGACCGGGTAGCCGACGCGGCTCCCGTCCCGGTGCTCGCGACGCGAAATCCGCCCGACCTGGACACGATGCTGGACACGGGCGCATGAATCGCCCGCCGCGCTGGGAAATCGAACCTATCGCCCTGAAATGCCCGTCGTGTCGGGCAGCACGTACCTTCACCCGCACTCGCCACCCGATCGCGCTCGGTCTAACCTGCGCCCATGGCCAGCTGGGACGACGTCCGCCGCATCGCGCTCGCGCTGCCGGAGACGGACGAGCACGTCTCGCGGGGGAACGCGCATTGGCGCGTGCGCGAGAAGGGCTTCGTGTGGGAGCGGCCGCTGCGCCAGTGGGACCTGCGCGCGCTCGGCGACGCCGCGCCCGACGGGCCGATCCTCGGCGCACGCGTCGAGCACCTCGGCGCGAAGGAGGCGCTGCTCGCCGACGACCCGGACGTGTACTTCACGACGCCGCACTTCGACGGCTACCCGGCGGTGCTCGTGCGGCTGGAGCGGATCGACCTCGCCGAGCTGGAGGAGCTGATCGCAGAGGCGTGGCTGGCGCGCGCGCCGAAGCGCGTGGCGCAGGCGTACCTCGACGCGCGCTGACTCCTGGCCTCCAGCGCTCGCGTGTCGTATCTTCGCGCGCGTGAGCAACGAGAACCTCGTGCTGGCGGCGATGGTCTTCGCGGTCGCGATGACGTTCATCGACCAGACGATCGTGGCGATCGCGATCCCGAACCTGCAGCACGACCTCCACCTGACGCAGACGGGATCGCAGTGGATCATCAACGGCTACCTGCTGGCGCTGTCGGCGCTGTTCGCGTTCGGCGGCAAGCTCGGCGACGTGCTCGGGCGGCGGCGGATGGTCGTCATCGGCGTGATCGGCTTCGCGGCCGCGTCGGCGCTGTGCGGCTTCACGCCGACCGGCGATCTCGCGAGCGCGTGGATGATCTTCTTCCGCGTCGTCCAGGGCGCGTTCGCCGCGCTGATGTTCCCGGCCGCGGTCGGCATCGTGATCGCCGCCTTCCCGCTGCGCGAGCGCGGGCGCGCGATGGCGGTCTTCTTCGGCGTCTCGGGCGGGCTGACCGCGATCGGCCCGCTCGCCGGCGGCTACCTGACGCAGTGGACGTGGCGCTCGATCTTCTGGATCAACGTCCCGGTGGCGCTGATCGCCCTGTTCCTGATCTGGCGCTCCAAGCCCGACGACGTCCGCCATCCGACGAAGCTCGACTACCGCGGCACGCTGCTGGCGTGCGGCGCGATGGGGCTGCTCGTGCTCGGCCTCCAGCAGGCGAGCCAGTGGGGCTGGAGCTCGCCGCAGACGGTCGCGTGCCTGGTCGCCGGGGTCGCGCTCGGCGTCGTGTTCGTGTGGTGGGAGCTGCGCGCCGCGCACCCGCTGCTGCAGCTGCGCATCTTCCGCGATCGCGGCTTCGCCGTCGACAACGTCGTGCTGACGCTGATCTCGGTCGTGTTCGTGCCGTTCTTCTTCTTCGGCAGCGTGTACGCGCAGACGTCGCTGGGCGAGTCGGCCTCCAACGCCGGGCTGTACATCATGTGGTTCTTCATCGGCTTCGTGATCGCGGCGCAGGTCGGCGGCCGGATCCTCGACCGGCGCGGCGCCAAGCCGGCCGTGGTCGTCGGCAGCGCGATCGGCGCGGTCGGCTTCTTTCTGCTCGCCCAGCGGCTCACCGACCTGTCGCTGGCGCACCAGCGCCTGTCGATCGTGATCGCCGGAGCCGGGCTCGGCCTGATCCTCGGCCCGGCCAGCACCGACGCCGTCAACCGCGCGCCGAGCTCGTCCTACAGCGAGGTCACCGGCATCACCCAGACGGGCCGAAACTTCGGCGCCAGCCTCGGCCTCGCGGTGCTGGGGACGATCCTGATCGACCGCAGCCGCAGCACCGTCACGGCGGCGCTGACGGGGGCGGGCGTCTCGCACGCGCGCGCCGCGCAGCTCGCCGGCTCGTTCGGCGCCTCTTCGTCCGGCAGCGGCGGCGGGGGACACGCGTCGCCAGCGCTGCTCCACGACGTCCAGCTCGCCTTCGCCCACGCGACCCAGACCGTCTTCTACGTCATGGCCGCCGTGCTGCTCGCGAACGCCGTGATCGCCCGCCTGTGGTTCCCACGCGGGCGCGTGGAGGTCGCCGCGGAGGAGGAGCCGCAGTTGGCGGCGGCGGGGTGAGGAGGGGCGCGGAGCGGCGAAGTGCTGCTCAGCAGGCGCCGTCGTGGCTGATCACCATTCGCTCCGCGCGAGCGTTCGGCACGCGGCCTCTGCGCTGAACGCGCGCTCCGCGTCGGCGATCTCGTCGATGAACCCGCGTATGGCCTCCACAGCCTCGGTGACGTCCACCGATGCGAGGCCGAGATCGGATGCAAGCGCGGCATAGCCGGCGCTCCAGCTCGCGGGCGCTTCAAGCGCGGGAGGCCACGGCTGCTGACCGCGGGCCGCGAACACTCGCTCGCATGCGTCGAGCACCGCATCCAGATCGGGGTCGAGAGACCGCAGGAGCTGGAGGTCGATCAGATCCCGGAACCGCGGATTCTCACGGCCGTCGGGGAAGCGCTCGGTGACCGCGTGGAGCTTCTGAGCGATCTGCCACCGCTCGGCCAGGACGGGCACGAGATCGGGTCCTTCGATGCCGACCGGCATCAGATCGTGGCCGGGGATGGCGACGAACTCCTCACGACCGGTCTCCAGGGGCGCGATCTCCAGTTGCGGGGAGCAGAGGACCTTCCCGGCGAAGGCGACCTGAACGCGAAGCGTCTGCACGTCGGGCCGGAAGGGGAGCTCGGCGATCTCGGTCCGACGGAAGGTGAAGTCGGTGTATGGCTCCTGCAGCCCGGCGTCGAGGAGGTCGGCCAGTGCTGCGGGGTCTCCGCGCAGGACGAGGTCGACGTCGCGGGTGGCACGCGCGCGATCCTTCATCCGCAGCTCAATCGCGACGCCTCCCTTTGTCGCGAACACCGCCTGGCCATCTTCGTCGGTGACGCGTGCGAGAGCGCCGGCGAGCATCATCGCTGCGATTCGGAGGTTCAACCGCGCGACGGGTTGGCCGGAGTCCTTCTGCCATTGGGTGATCAGCTGCTCGAGTCGCGCCTTCGTTTTGGGGCGCTTCGGGGGGTTCATGCGCGTGTCTCCGCGACCCGCTCGAGGTTCAGCTCGCGCGCGAGCGCGCCGGCCTGCCTGGCGGTGAGCAGTCCGCGCGCGCGTCCATTGCGCACGGCCTGATCGAGCAGATCGTGTCCGAGGCCGTCGTCGGCGCACTCCCGAACGGAACGCTCCAACGTGACGATCGGAATCCCCTCGATCGCAGTCACGTCCCCCGTCGGAAGATCCTCGCGATGAACGACATACGCTTGGGGCACGGCTCGCTGCGGGCGATGCGAGCGCGGAACGGTGACGTGCAGCTTCGCCGGGTTGACGTCGCTGACGTCCCACAGATCCAACGCGGTTGCGTGGCTCAGGACGCCTTGTGCTCCGACCGGCCACAGCACGGCCTCCATGTAGGCCCCAAGGCGACCTTCCGGCAGGAAGGGAATGCGGTACACGCCCTGGCTCACACGCGTCACGCGTCCGCGACGTGCCATCTGGGCGACCGTGTTGTCGCGGTAGCCGACGGCGCGGGCGTCGTCGAGCGTGAAGAGCCCGTATTTATCTGCGGCGACCTCGGCGAGGCTGCCGAAGCGATCGGTTGGCATGCGCTCAGAATAGCGCATTTTGTCCTTTTTCAAGCGCACTGCTCGACGGGGCATGTGTAGGCCGTGAGGCTCGGCCTTCTCGCGCGACGGCAGCCCCAGGAGCTCAGCGCTTGCGCGCGCGGGGCTTCGGCTTGGGCGCGGCGACGACCGCGAACGTGAGCGTGTGCGCCTTCCCGCCGGCCGGCGTGGCCGTCAGCCGGTAGCTGCCGCGCGCGAGCGCCCTGCGCCCGAGCTTGCCGCTGAACGCGAATGTGGTGCGGCCCTTGCGCCCGTTCACGACCAGCGTTCCGACGCGCTTGGCGATCGTGCAGCGCTTCGTGTGCTTCAGCTTCGTCTTCGCGACGCAGCGGCGCTTGACCGTGTGCCCCGTCGTGAGGCGGTCGAAGGCGAGCGTCACGCGCGCGGCCTTGTCGAGCGTGAACGCGATCTTCGTCCCGCCGCTGCGCCCGCCGACGTGGAAGCGCTTCGGCGCGATCGCGAGCGCGCGCAGGACGGCGGCGGGAGCCTTCCCGGAGATCGGGATCACGGGCGGCGAAGGCGGCACGGGCGCGGGGATCGGGCACACGCCGCGCAGCACGCGCAGGTGCACGGAGGCGAAGTCGGCGCTGCCGAAGCCGTCGCCGAGGTTCGTCGAGGAGGTGGTGAACGCGACGCAGTCGCCGGTCGCGTTCATCGACATGTAGTCCGAGCGGCCGTCCGCCATGGCGCCGGCAGTGCCGTCGGCGCGGCTGACGAGCGTCGTCGTCTGCGACGGCAGGTCACGCAGCAGGATCTCGGGTGTCGAGACGAGGCCGGCGTCGGTGACCAAGCCGTAGGCGCTGAAGGCGACGCGGTCGCCGGCGGCGTCGAGCGAGGAGAACTCGCTCGAGGACGAGACCGCCCCGGCCGCACCGTTCGCGCGGCTGACGAGCTGCGTGCGGCCGCCGGCGACGTCGCGGACGAAGGTCTGCGAGTTGACGAACGTCGCGCCGAGGTTCTGGCCGTTCGACTGGAACGCGACGACGTTCCCGTCCCCGTCGATCGACGGGCTGATCGAGTCGCCGGCGGCGGAGGCGCCGGTCACCCCGTCGGCGCGGCTGACGAGCAGCGTGCTCCCGTTGCGCAGGTCGCGGCGGAAGACGTGGTACTTCCCGTCGGCCGGCGCGCCCGCGAGCGGCGCCTGCGACACCCACGCGACGCGGCCGCCGTCGGCGTCGGGCACGCCCTGCTGGGCGCCCGCGGAGACGGCGCCGGCGGCCCCGTCGTCGCGGTCGACGAGCGTCGTCGTCTGCGCGGCCAGGTCGCGCTCGTAGACGTGCGAGTGGCCGTCCGCGGCTGTGGGGTCCAGCGCCGAGATCGTGTCGAAGACGACGACGCGGCCGTCGCGGCTGATCGTCGCGTCCGCCGCGCGCGACGTCGCCGGGCTGCCGGTCGGGCCGTTCGCGCGGCTGACGAGCGTCGTCGTCTGCGCGACGAGGTCGCGCACGTAGGTCTCGACGACGCCCGCCGGGGTGCCCGGCGCCAGGTTGCCGGCGGCGGAGGTGAACGCGACATAGCGCCCGTCGCCGCTGATCGTCGCATCCGACGAGAAGCCGTCCGCGATCGCGCCGCCCGCGCCCGAGGCGCGGTTGACGAGGGTCGTGCTGCCGGTCAGCAGGTCGCGCACGAAGATGCCGGGATCGGCAGCGCTCGGGCTGCCCGGCAGCGAGCTGGAGCCCGACGAGAAGGCGACGTAGCGCCCGTCGTCGCTGATCGCGTTCATGAGCATCTGGCTCGCGCCGGTCTGGCTCGCGAACGCGGCGGTGCCGTCAGGGCGCGAGACCATCTCGAGCGCGCCGGAGTCGAGCCGGCGCACGTGCAGGCGCCCGAACCCCGCCGGGCCGTCGCCGAGATTGTCCGCCGAGGACAGGAACAGCGCGCTGGACCCGTCCTCGCTGACCGTGGCTGGAAAGCCCGTGCCGATGTCGCCCGGCGCCCCGCTCGGCCCGGCGGCGCGGTTGAGCAGCGAGGTCGTGCTCGCAGCGTCGTCGCGCACCCACACGTTCGTGCCGATCGCCGCGCCGAAGTCGGTCGCGTCGTCGGTCTCGAACGCGGCGCGCAGGTGACTGCCGTCGCCGCCGAGCGAGACGGAGCGGGAGATGCTGTTCGCAGGCGCGCCGGTGGCGCCATCGGCGCGGCTCACGAGCTTCGTGGTGCTGCCGTCGAGCCGGCGCAGGTAGGCCTCCTGCGGGTTTGCCGGGAGCGTGTCGCCCGTGAGGTTCGCGGCCTTGCTGACAAACGCCACTGCGCGCCCGTCGGAGTCGAGCGACGGGTGGGTCGAGTCGCCGTCGCCGAGCGCGATGCCCGAGCCGTTCGGCCGGCTGGCGATGAAGACGCCTGTCGGCGCCGCGGTGTCGGTCGTGCTCGTCGGGGCGACCGCGACGATGATCTGCGACTTGCCGCCGGGGTCGTTGGTGATCGACGCGTCGGCGGTGTCGAACGCGACGAGCACGCAGCCGTTCGCATTCGCGGTGCTGCACAGCGTCCCGCCCACCCCTGGCACGACGCGCACGCTCGGGTCGAACGCGTTCGCGCCCGTCGGCGTGCCGCTGCAGTCGTTGTTGTGGCAGGAGATCAGCTCGGTGTCGTTCGCGTTGAGCGTGCGCAGGAAGATGCCGCCGCTGTTGCCGAGGTTCGTCGCGTTGCTGAAGAACGCGACGACCGGGCCCGCGGGGCCGACGTCGATCGACGCGTTGTCGGAGAAGCCGTTGGCGGGCGCACCGCCGGCGCCGTCGGCCTTGCTGACGAGGTAGGTCGTCCCGGCGGTGACGTCGCGCAGCCAGATCTCGTCGCCGGTCGGGGGCGGCGCCGTCCCCGTCGCGTGGTCGACGAGGTCCGCGGCGCCGCTCGTGAACGCGACCAGTACGTGTGGCACGCCCGCGGGCGCGTCCGGCATGACGTTCGCGGGCGCGACGGCGATCGCCGGGTTGGTCGCGTCCTCGTCGGCGGCGAGGCCGGCTGCGCCGTCGGAGCGGCTGACGAGCGTCGTCGTGTTCGTCTGCGTGTCGCGCAGCAGGACGTTGCGGAAGAACGGGTTCGTGCCGGCTGCGAAGCCGTCGGCCGAGGTCACGAAGGCGGCGTAGCGCCCGTCGGCGCTGAGCGCGGCGGGCGCCTCGCTGTTGTTGTCGAAGGCCGACGGCACCGGCCCGAGCCCGTCGGGCCGGCTGACGAGCAGCGTCGTGCCCGCGGGCGCGGCGAGCGCCGGCGCGGCGCCGGCGGCCAGCGCCAGCAGCGCGAGCGAGGCAGTCCGGAGGACCGTGCGCCGGCTAATGGCGCTTGTGCTTCTTCGCAGGAGCGTGGATAAGCAGCTTGCCGCTGCGCTTCAGCGTCTTGCCCGATCCGGTCTTGACCGTCAGCGCGTCGAGCGCGTGCAGGGTGTGGCGCTTGCGCAGCAGCGCCGCGCCGCGCGCGTTGAGCTTGATTCTCGGCGTCAGCGTCCTGCCGCCCGCGACGCGGTAGGTCGCGGTTCCGATCACGATCGGCGCGGGGTGGCGGTGGCCCTTCGTCGGCGTGCCCGGGATCGTCAGCGTGACCGTCACGGTGCACGTCTGCCCGGCCGGGCAGGTGACCGTCGAGGCGGCCGGGACGACGAGGCTGCCGCCGCTGGTCAGCGCGGTGCTGGTTGCCTGCGCGGGCAGGTGGACCGGCGGCGTGGGCGGCGGTGACGGCGGCGGGGGCGGGCTCGAGCCACCGGGCGGGGGCGGGTTCGAGACGGTCACCTGACGGCTCGCGCTCGCGACGAAGCCGAGGTCGTCGGTCGCCGTCAGCGTCACCGAGTAGGCGCCGCCGGCGGCGTAGGCGTGCGTCGGGCTCGCGCCGCTGCCGGTCGTGCCGTCGCCGAAGCTCCAGGCGTAGGAGGCGATGCCGTGGTCGGCGTTCGGGCTCGTCGCCTGCGCGGCGAAGACGCCCTGCGAGCCGTTCGGCGCCGCGGTGAAGTCGGCGCTCGGCGGCTGGTAGCGCGAGTCGGAGACGACGCAGGCGCCCGCGAGTTGGTCCCACACTTTCTGGACGGTGTAGCTGTGACCGTTGAAGGTGTTGACGCCCTCGTCGTTGACGCCCGTTGCGCACGGGTCGCCGATCTCGCCTTGGTCGTTGGTCGAACCGGTGCCGCCGTACCACGCGATCTGGTTGTCCTCGGCGAGCGGGTCGGTCAGCACCTCGGTCAGCTCGTGCGCGAGGCTCGCCGTCTCGTTGTTCGCCGCAGTGGCGCTGGGGCCGCAGCCGGAGTTCCAGAGATTGTTGTTGTCGGCCATCACGATGAACAGCAGCTTGCTGCCGTCCGCCATCGTCGTGTCACCGTGGATGCCGCAGAAGTTGATGCCCGACTTGTTTCCCGTGCCGTCGTCGACCACGTCGTTCGGCGGGAACAGCAGGACGTACGTCGTCTGCGGACCGGGGCCGTGGGGCGCAGGCAGGTGCCCGGCTGCGATCTGCACCTTCAGCTCGTTCTCGATCTGCGCGAACGTGATCGTCGCGTTGGAGGCGCCGGCGCCGATCGACGGCGTGATCTGGAAGCGGCCGAGGTAGCTCTGGCTCTGCGCGAGCACCTGGTTGGTGCCGCCGGTGCTCGGGACGACCTGCGGCAGGTTGTTCGTCGAGTACTGCGCGAGCATCGAGAAGACGTTGTCCGTCGCGCCCGCGGAGGCGCCGATGTCGGACAGCATCGCGGCGTCGGTGGTGTCGAGCGCCGCGTCGACGAGCGAGCCCCACGGCACGAAGACGGTCTGCGCGGTCGAGACGATCGGGGCGCCCGGGTCGTTGTACGTGACGTGCGGGACGGCGCTCGCCCCTTGCGCGGCGGCGAGCGACCCCAGCGCCGCGAGCAGCGCCGCAAGTCCTCCGTGCCTGACGCCGACGCGCCGCCTCATCGCCCGCCGCAGTCTAACGACGACGCGCTACCGCGCGAGCGGGCGCTGCTCGACCAGGGACAGAGCCGCCGCGATCACTCCCGGCCGAGCACGAGGTCTATCCCGGCGAGAACAAGCTGTAGATCGCCGGCGGTGAGGCGTCCGACGCGTACGGTCAGGAGCGCGCGGTCGATCGTCAGGATCTGCGAGACGTTCGCGACGGAGTCTTTCGGAAGTCCGGTGCGCTCAGCGTCTAGGACCACGTTGCCTGGGGCCGCGCCGAGTCGCAGGTTGCTTGTGAGGGGCACCACGACGGTCGTGGCGATTCGGCTCGCGTTGAAGCTGTCGCCTTGGACGACGGTCACCGGGCGTCGGAACCCGGGAGACGAGCCGACGGGATCGTCGAGCGACGCCCAGCAGACGTCTCCTTGGCTGATCACCATTCGCTTTGCGCGAGCGTCCTACGGGCGGCCGCTGCGCTGAACGCGCGCTCCTCGCTGGAGGGCTCGTCGGCGATCTCGTTGAGCGCGCGGGTGATGGCACCGGGATCCCGTCGGGAGACGTAGTCAGCCAGTGCGTCGCGGTAGACCTCGCTGCGGCTCTTGCCCATCCGCCCGGCGAGCTCGTCGGCCTTGCGAAAGAGATCGTCAGGGATCGAGACGGCGGTCTTCATACCAAAAGTATAACCGCGGTCGATCAGCGATATCAACGAAGCGGGGGACCCAGGAATCGAACCTGGCGCAAGGGTTTTGGAGACCCCTATGTTACCGATACACCAGTCCCCCAAAGGACCGATCGCCCATTGTAGAAGGGTGTGACGGGGCGTGGCGCGTCGAGGGGACGCCCCGTCTATCTGACGAAGCGCCGCACGAATCTCACCGCCGTCTCGCAGACCTCTCTCCAGCCGGCGTCGATCGTGAGCGCGTGGCCGCGGCCTCTGATCGGGGTTCTTGCTGTCGACCTTGGCCTCCGTCCACGGGTTGAGGTTCGCCGTCGCCGCCTGGAACAGCGGGATCCCCGCCGCCGGCACCGCGTAGGCCGAGTACAGCTCGCGCGCCGCCTCCTCCTCGCCCACTCAGCCGCCGCCGGACAGCCCCGCCGCCCGCTCCAGCAGCAGGCGCCGCTCGCGTTCGTTGCCGGCCAGCCCGGCCGCGCGCGTCAGCTCCGCGTACGCCTCCTCGCGGCGGCCGAGTCTCTCCAGCAGGTCGGCGCGGACGCTGGGGAGCAGGTGGTAGCCGGCCAGCTCGGGCGCGTCGGCGAGCGCGTCGACCAGCTCCAATCCCGCCGCCGGGCCGAACGCCATCGCCACCGCGACCGCCCGGTTCAGCTCGACCACCGGCGAGCCGGTCAGTGCGGCGAGCCCGTCGTACAGCGCGACGATTCGCTCCCAGTCGGTCAGCTCCGGCAGGCGCGCCCGCGCATGGCACGCCGCGATCGCGGCCTGCAGCGTGTACGGACCCAGCCCGCCGCGCGACAGCGCCTCCGCGCGGCCGAGCGCCTTCAACCCGCGGCCGATCAGCAGCAGGTCCCAGCGCGAGCGGTCCTGCTCGAGCAGCAGCACCGGCGACCCGTCGGGGCCGCGGCGCGCGCGCAGGCGCGAGGCCTGCAGCTCCATCAGCGCCGCCAGCCCGTGCACCTCGGCCTCGCGCGGCATCAGCTCGGCGAGGATGCGGCCGAGCCGCAGCGCGTCCTCGCACAGCTCCGGCCGCGTCCAGTCTTCGCCGGCGGTCGCCGCGTAGCCCTCGTTGAAGACGAGGTAGATCACGCCGAGCACCGCCGGCAGCCGCTCGGCCAGTTCGTCGCCGGCCGGGACCTCGAACGGCACTCTCGCGGCGCTCAGCGTTCTCTTGGCGCGTACGATCCGCTGCTGCACCGTCGCTCTCGGCGTCAGGAACGCGCGCGCGATCTCGTCCGTCGTGAGGCCGCCGAGCAGCCGCAGCGTCAGCGCCACGCGGGCCTCGATCGCGAGCACCGGATGGCAGCACATGAAGACCAGGCCGAGCAGGTCGTCGCCGACCTGCGCGGCCGCGGCCGCGTCGGCGGTCGGGTCAGCCGACGCGCCGTCCGCGAGGTCGTGCTCCAGCGACCGCGCGAGCTGCTCCTGCTTGGCCTGCAGCGTCTCGCCGCGGCGGAACAGGTCGATCGCGCGGTGCTTCGCCGTCGCCATCAGCCAGGCGCCCGGGTTGTCCGGGACGCCCGACTGCGGCCACTTCTCCAGTGCGGCGACGAGCGCGTCCTGCGCGAGATCCTCGGCGAGCCCGACGTCGCGCACCATCCGCGTCAACCCGGCGATCAGCCGCGGCGCCTCGATCCGCCAGACGGCGTCGATCGTGCGCTGCAGGTCGCCGCTCGCCGGGGCGGACATGGCGGCTACCGCGCCTCGTCGCCGATCTGCGCGCGGATCCGCTCCTCCTGCTCGCGCAGCTCGGGCGTGAGCTCGTCGCCGAAGTCGTCGGCCTCGAACACCTGGCGGATCTCGATCTCCGAGTCGGTCGGCATCGGGTTGGGGCAGCGCTTGACCCACTCGATGCACTCCTCGAGCGACTTGCACTGGAAGATCCAGTAGCCGGCGACCAGCTCCTTCGTCTCCGCGAACGGCCCGTCCACGACGGTGCGGGAGGCGCCGGAGAACTGCACGCGCGCGCCTCTCGCGCTGGAGTGCAGGCCCTCGCCCGCCAGCATCACGCCGGCCTTCGCGAGCTCTTCGTTGTATCTGCCCATCGCCGCGAGCATCTCCTCGCTCGGCAGCATCCCCGCCTCGCTGTCCGGCGTCGCCTTGACCATCACCATGAAGCGCATCGCAGCTCCTTCGTCGTGGACCTCGCGGTCCGGTTTCTACCCCGACGACGAACGCCGCGCGAGGAAATCGACACGAAGCTCGCTGGACAGCTTCGATAGGTTCGCGGACATGTCGATCGCCACCGACCCTGCCGCCGCCCACGACGAGCGCGAGGCGCGCCGCCGCCGCCCCGCGATCGTCGCCGTCGATGACGAGCCGGCGGTGCTCGCGGCCGTCGCGCGCGACCTGCGCCGCGGCTTCGGCGAGCGCTTCCGCATCGTGCGCGCCGGCTCGGGCGACGAGGCGCTCGGCGTCCTCAGAGAGCTGGTCGCGCGCGGGGACCAGGTCGCGCTGCTCGTCGCCGACCAGCGCATGCCCGGCATGTCCGGGACCGAGTACCTCGTCGAGGCGCGCAAGCTCGTGCCGACCGCCAAGCGCGTGCTGCTGACCGCCTACGCCGACACCGAGGCGGCGATCCAGGCGATCAACGAGGTCGCGTTGGACTACTACCTGTTGAAGCCCTGGGACCCGCCTGAGGAGCAGCTGTTCCCCGTCGTCGAGGATCTGTTGACGACCTGGGAGGCCGGGGCCGCGATCGAGTCCGGCGGCGTGCGGCTCGTCGGCCACCGCTTCAGCCGCGACTCGCACGAGCTGCGCGACTTCCTCGCGCGCAACCGCGTGCCGGCGCGCTGGCTCGACGTCGAGCGCGACGGCGAGGCGCGCGAGCTGCTCGCGGTCGCCGGGGTCGCGGACTCTGGACTGCCGGTGGCGCTGCTGGAGGACGGCAGTGTGCTGGAGCGCCCGACCGTGCTGGAGCTGGCAGAGCGGCTCGGCGTCGCTGCGCAGCCAAGCGCCGAGCACTACGACCTCGTGATCGTCGGTGGCGGGCCCGCCGGGCTCGCGGCTGCGGTGTATGGGGCGAGTGAGGGCCTGCGCACCGTGATGGTCGAGCGCGAGGCGCCCGGCGGTCAGGCCGGCATGTCGAGCCGGATCGAGAACTACCTCGGCTTCCCCGCCGGCCTGTCCGGCAGCGACCTCGCGCGCCGCGCGACCGACCAGGCGCGCCGCCTCGGCGCCGAGCTGCTGACGGTGCAAGACGCCAGAGCGCTGCGCGTCGAGGGCTCCGGCCGCTTCGTCGAGCTGACCGGCGGCGGCACGCTGTCGGCCAACACCGTGCTGATCGCATCCGGCGTCGCCTACCGCAAGCTGGAGGCGCCCGGCTTCGCCGAGCTGACCGGCGCGGGGATCTACTACGGCGCCGCGCTGACCGAGGCGCGCGCCTGCAAGGACCAGCACGTCGTCGTGATCGGCGGCGCGAACTCGGCCGGCCAGGCGGCCGTGTACTTCTCCGGCTGGGCCGGCAAGGTGACGATGCTCGTGCGCGGCACGGGGCTGGAGTCCTCGATGTCGCAGTACCTGATCGAGCAGATCGGGGACCTCCCGAACGTCGAGGTGCGCACGCGCAGCCAGGCGGTCGCGGCCGAGGGGGAGGACGGGCACCTGCGGGCGCTGACGATTCGCGACGTGGACGGCGCCGAGACCGTCGAGCAGGCCGACGCCTGCTTCGTCTTCATCGGCGCCGCGCCGCGCACCGACTGGCTGTCCGACGTCGTTGCGCGCGACGAGCGCGGCTTCATCCTCGCCGGCGCCGACGCGAGAGCCGGCGGCTGGCCGCTCAGACGCGACCCCTACGTGCTGGAGTCGAGTGTGCCCGGCGTGTTCGTCGCCGGCGACGTGCGCGCGCGCTCGATCAAGCGCGTCGCGAGCGCGGTGGGGGAGGGCTCGATGGCGGTGTCGCTGATCCACGAGTATCTGGCGGAGGCATGAGCACGATTGCGCCGAGCGCCGAGGAGCTGCGCGCGATCGACCTGTTCGCGGGCCTCGACGACGAGCAGCTCGGCGTGTGGGCCGCGGCCGCCGAGCTGCGCACGGTCGAGGACGGCGAGGTGCTGGTCGAGCAGGACGCGCCGTCGAGAGGGCTGTGGCTGTTGCTGGAGGGGACGGTCGAGTCGCTCGTGGTCGCCGACGGGCGCAGCGAGCGGATCGGCCACCAGGCGGCGCCGACGTGGATGGGCGCGATCGCAGCGCTGACGGAGGCGCCGGTCGGCGTCGAGATCCGCGCGATGACCGACGGGCGCGTGGCGCTGATCCCGCCCGAGCGCTTCGTCGAGCTGGCGCTCGCGACGCCGTCGGTGCACCGCAAGGTGATGCAGCGCGTCGGCCCGGTGCTGAGCCGCCTCAGCGCGCGCGAGCAGCACCGCGAGCGGCTCGCCGCGCTGGGCACGATGGCGGCCGGGCTCGCGCATGAGCTGAACAACCCGGCGGCCGCCGCCAACCGCGCCGCGAGCGACCTGATCGAGGCGATCAAGGCGATCGGCACGACGCTCGACGCGTTCGTCGAAGCGGGGATCGAGCGCGAGGACGCGGAGAAGCTGCTGGGTCTCCAGCGCCAGGCGCTCGACCGCGCCGCCACGTGCACGGTCCTCGACGCGCTCGACGCCGCCGACGAGGAGGACGCGATGCGCGACCGCCTCGAGGATCTCGGCGTCGCCGACGCCTGGAGACTCGCGGAGCCGCTCGCGCGCGCCCGTGTGGACGAGGCGTGGCTGTCCGACGTCGCGCGGCTCGCCGGCCCGGCGACCGACGCCGCGCTGCGCTGGGTCGCCGCCTCGCTCACCGCGCGCACGCTCGCGCAGGAGCTGAAGGACTCGACCGAGCGGATGGGCGCGCTCGTCGGCGCGGTCAAGTCCTACGCGTACATGGACCGCGGCGGGCTCGTCGAGGCCGACGTGCACGAGGGGCTGGAGACGACGCTCGTCGTGCTCGGCCACAAGCTCAAGCACACGCGCATCGAGATCGTGCGCGACTACGACCGCTCGCTGCCGAAGCTGACGGTGCACGGCTCCGAGCTGAACCAGGTGTGGACGAACCTGCTCGACAACGCGATCGACGCGCTGGGCGAGAGCGGCACGATCACGATCCGCACGTCGCTCGACGGTCCCTGCATCTTGGTCGACATCGCCGACGACGGGCCGGGCATCCCGGAGCAGGTGCTCGCCCGCGTGATGGAGCCGTTCTTCACGACGAAGGACGCCGGGCGCGGGACCGGGCTCGGGCTCGACACCGCCCGGCGGATCGTCGAGGAGCGCCACACCGGCACGCTGTCGTTCGACACCGGTCCGGAGGGGACGACCTTCCACGTGTGGCTGCCGCTCGCGGGCACCGCGCGCTGACGGCTGGGCCGCCGCGCGCACGTCGCGCGTCGCGTCAGCGCGCGACCGGCAGCGCGCCCTGCTCCCGCAGGACGTCAGCCGAGACGACGGTGATCTCGAGCGTGTGGCAGTCCTCGACGAGCAGCAGTGCGGGCTCCTGCGGCAGCTCGCCGACGATCCCGAGCAGCGCGCCGTCGCGCGTCAGGTAGGAGCCGACCGCGAACGGGTCGAGCACGCGGTCGTCGACTGCTGGGACGGTCGTGGTGGTCTGGCGTCGTATCGGCATCACGTCGCTCCTCCCGGTTGAGGACGCGAGCCTACGGCCGCCGCGCGGCGCGGCCATCGGGGAGGTGCCGCAACTACGTCGGGGGTTTCCCGCGCGCTACGGCAGGTTGCGCAGCGCTGCGCAGATC
>Ga0265319_1000435_pt1 | contig 30001 bp, 23 predicted proteins | sample 4824metaG_FD_192443 | JGI IMG/M metagenome (GOLD analysis project Ga0265319, IMG submission 192443) | Rhizosphere microbial communities from Carex aquatilis grown in University of Washington, Seatle, WA, United States - 4-8-24 metaG | ecosystem: Host-associated > Plants > Roots > Rhizosphere >...
CGGCGGCGGTTGCACCGGCGCTCGCGTCTGAGCCCGAGGTCCCGCTCGGCACGCGCCGTGTGGCGCGCCACCAGCGCAACGCCGCGAATGGTGGGCGTCGGGGTCGCGCCGACAAGCCCCCCGCCCCGCCGCGCGGGGGCCGCGGCGCCCGGGGCCTCGGCGGAACCGGCAGCGGCCCCCGCTGGCGCCGCCGCATCGGCGCGCTGCTCGCGATCGCGGTCGTGGCCGTCGCCGGCTGGTTCCTGTGGTCGATCTACCAGCCGGGCGCCGGCAGCGGCAGCGGCAGCGTCGTCGTGACGATCCCGAGAGGCGCGGGCGTCAGTCAGATCGGCGACCTGCTCGCGAGCAGAGGCGTGATCGACTCGTCGTTCTTCTTCCGCCTGCGCGCGAAGCTGTCCGGCAGCGGCGGCGACCTGAAGTCGGGCACCTTCACGCTCAGAAACGGCATGAGCTACGCGGCCGCGCTCGACGCGCTGAGCCACGACCCGCCGCCGCCCCCGGTGATCAAGATCACGATCCCCGAGGGGATGAGCCGCAGCCAGATCGCCGCGCTCGCGCGCCAGGACGGGCTGCGCGGGGACTACCTCGCGGCGTCCCGCAGCGTGCCCGCGTTCAACCTGCGCCGCTACGGCGCGCCGAAGGGCGCGACGCTCGAGGGCTTCCTGTTCCCGGCGACCTACGAGCTGAAGCGCGGCGCATCCGTGCAGGACCTGGTCCGTCAGCAGCTGCTCGCGTTCCAGCAGCAGATCGCACAGGTGAACCTGCGCTATGCGAAGAGCAAGAACCTGACGGTCTTCGACGTCGTCACGATCGCCGCGATGGTCGAGCGCGAGGTCGAGGTCGCGCGCGAGCGGCCGCTCGTCGCGGCGGTCATCTACAACCGCCTCAAGCAGGGCACGCCGCTCGGGATCGACGCCACGCTGCGCTTCGCGCTGAACGACTGGACGAGACCGTTGACCGTCTCCCAGCTCGCGAACCCGACGCCGTACAACACGCGCACCCACCAGGGCCTGCCGCCGGGGCCGATCGGCAACCCCGGCCTCGCCTCGCTCCAGGCCGCTGCGCACCCGGCGCACGTGCCGTACCTCTTCTACGTCGTGAAGCCGGGGACGTGCGGCGAAATGTCCTTCTCGTCGACCGACGCGCAGTTCCAGCGCGACGTGCAGCGCTACAACGCTGCGCGCGCTGCGGCCGGCGGCAAGTCGCCGACGAGATGCTGAGGCCGGTCGGCTGATGCCGATCTGCGGCGTGCTCGGCTGGCCGGTGCGCCACAGCCGCTCGCCGGCGATGCACGAGGCCGGCTACGCGGCGCTCGGCCTGGACGACTGGCGCTACCAGCTGCTGCCGGTCCCGCCGGAGCTGTTCGAGGAGACGGTCCGCGCACTGCCGGGCGCCGGCTTCGCCGGCGCGAACGTGACGATCCCGCACAAGGAGCCCGCGCTCGCGCTGGCCGACGAGGCGACCGACTCGGCACGCGCGATCGGCGCCGCCAACACGCTCACGTTCCTGCCCGACGGCCGCATCCATGCCGACAACACCGACGCGCCCGGGCTCATCGACGCGCTGCCATTCGACCCGGCCGGGAAGACCGCGGTCGTGCTCGGCGCCGGCGGCAGCGCGCGGGCCGTCGTCTGGGCCCTCGCGCAGGCGGGCGCGGACGTGCTGGTGTGGAACCGGACCGCGGAGCGCGCCGAGCGCCTGTGCGCCGAGATCGGCGGCCGCCCCGTCGAAAGCCCGCCCCCGCGCGCCGATCTGCTCGTGAACACAACGTCAGTCGGATTGCAATGGGGTGAAGACCCGTTCAAGGCGCTTCCGCTCGACGCCGATGCTCTGCATGGATATCCATGCCTCGTCGACCTCGTCTACGGAAGCCGCCCCACGGCCCTGACCAGCGCCGCGCGCGACGCCGGCGCGACGGTGGTGGACGGCCTTGAGATCCTGGTTCGACAAGGAGCCCGCTCCTTCGAGCGCTGGACCGGGCGCGCCGCCCCCCTCGACGTCCTCCGCGCCGCCGCCCGGGGGGAGTCCGCAGCCGACCCCGCCTGATCCGCCGCTCGCCCCGCCCGCCGGTGATGAGCGGCAGTTTCGGTCCGCTATCCGGACCGAAAACGACGCTCATCCGCCACAGACGCCGGTGTTCGACCCGTTCGCCCGCGAGGCCGAGGCCGAGCTGCCGCCGGAGTGGTCGGCGATGCGGGGGGCGGACGCCGTCCAGATGCCGCCGGCCCCGCCGACGCCCCCCTCGATGCCGCCGTCCTCGGCGCCCGAGCCGTCGCGCGCCCAGGAGTCGCCGGCACGGCCGGCGACGGCGATGAAGGCGCACCTCCGCGCCATCGGCCCCACCGACACCGACGGCGCCCTCGCCAAGGCCCCGCAGCACGACCACGAGTGGAACGGCGTCACGCCCCCGTCCCGCCGCGGCGGCTCCGGCCGCTTCCTCACCGACGTGCTCGTCGACCTCGGCTTCGTCGACCACCAGCGCGTGGAGGCGGCCGTCGAGGCCGCGCGCCAGTCCGGCCGGGCGCCGGAGAAGGTGCTGCTGGAGCAGGGCGAGATCAGCGAGGACCAGCTCGCCCGCGCGATCGGCGAGCGCTACGGGCTCGACTACCTCGACCTGACGGCGTTCCCGATCGACATGGCGGCCGCGAACCTGATCGACTCCTCCGCCGCCAAGCGGTACGAAGCCGTCCCGGTCGCATTCGCGGAGGAGAAGCGCGCGCTCGTCGTGGCGATGGCGGACCCGGCGAACGTGCTCGCGGTCGACGACATCGCGATGCTGACGCGCCTCGACGTGCGCCCGGCCGTCGCCAGCCGCGAGGACATCGCGACGCTCGTCGCGCGGCTCGACCGCTTCGGCGACTCCGTCCGCGAGGCGGTCGACGAGGAGACCCAGCAGGACGACGGCGAGGTCGTCGAGCTGCACGAGTCGGCCGACGACGCGCCGATCGTCAAGCTCGTCAACTCGATCATCGCCCAGGCGGCCGAGCGCGGCGCCTCCGACATCCACTTCGAGCCCGACGGCCGCGAGCTGCGCGTGCGCTTCCGCATCGACGGCGTGCTGAGCGTCTCGACGACGATCCCGCACCGGATGGTCGCCGGCGTCGTCTCGCGCACGAAGATCATGGCCGAGCTGGACATCGCCGAGAAGCGCATCCCGCAGGACGGGCGCGTGAGCCTGAGCGTCGACGGGCGGCTCGTCGACATCCGCGTCGTGACGCTGCCGAGCGTGCACGGCGAGTCGCTCGTGATGCGCATCCTCGACAAGCAGGCGGTGCAGATCGGGCTCGACAAGCTCGGCATGCAGACGGGCGAGCGCGAGCGCTTCCAGGAGGCCTTCACGCAGTCCTACGGCGCGGTGCTGGCGACCGGCCCGACCGGCTCCGGCAAGTCGACCACACTCTACGCCGCGCTGCAGCAGCTCAACACGACCGAGAAGAACATCATCACGATCGAGGACCCGGTCGAGTACCAGCTCGAGGGGATCACGCAGGTGCAGGTCAACCCGCGCGCCGGGCTGACGTTCGCGAACGGGCTGCGCTCGATGATGCGCGCCGACCCCGACATCATCATGGTCGGCGAGATCCGCGACGGCGAGACGGCGCAGATCGCGATCGAGTCGGCGCTGACCGGCCACCTCGTGCTCTCGACGCTGCACACGAACGACGCCCCGACGGCGATCACGCGCCTGATCGAGATGGGGATCGAGCCGTTCCTCGTCGCCTCGGCGATCGACTGCGTGGTCGCGCAGCGGCTCGCGCGCACGCTCTGCCCGACGTGCAAGAAGCGCACGATCGTGCCGGCGCAGGTGCTGCGCGAGAGCGGCTTCAACGTCACGCTCGACCTCGAGTGCTACGAGCCGGTCGGCTGCGGGCGCTGCGGCGGGATGGGCTACAAGGGCCGCGTCGGCCTCTACGAGGTGATGAGCGTGACGGAGGAGATCCGCTCGCTCGTGCTCACGCGCGCCCCGGCAGACGAGATCGCCGCCGTCGCGACGCGCGAGGGGATGCGGCGGCTGCGCGACGACGGCTTCGAGAAGGTCAAGGCGGGGCTCACCTCGTTGGCCGAGGTCGCGCGGGTGACGGGGACCGCCTGACCGGAAGCCGGTCTGTAAGCACGCAAACACGCAAAGGGCGCAAGCTTGCGAACATCTCGCAAGCGAATATAATTGCGTCTGTGCAAACGGCGAAGGCCGTCTCGCCCCACCAGCTCGCCGCGGATCTCCAGCGCTTCTTCGGGCGCTGCATGAAGGGCGAGCAGGGCGAGCTGTTCGCACTGATCGCCGAGCTCGAGCTGACGATGGCGCAGATGCGCGGGCTGTTCGTGCTCGACATGACCGACCACGCGCAGGCGCTCACCGAGCTGGCGCCGCAGATGGGCCTGTCCGTCGCCGCCGCCGGCCGCGCCGTCGACGGGCTCGTGCGCCACGGCTTCGTCTCGCGCACCGAGGACGCGGCCGACCGCCGCATCAAGCGCCTGGCGCTGACGGCCGACGGCCGCGCCGCGCTCGAGCGCATCAACGCCGCGCGTCTCGTCGGGCTGCGCCGCTTCGCCGCGACGCTCGGCGACGCCGAGCGCGACGCGCTCGCCGACGCGCTCGCATCCATCTTCGCCCAGTGGGACTCAGAGTCGAGAGAGGAGGCGCGGTGAGCGCCAACGGAAACGGAAACGGACGTCTGCCGGCCACCGCGGAACCCCCGCGGACGGTCTCCGGCTCGGAGCCGCTGGACCGCGCGCTGCTCGCGATCTCGGCCGTCGTCGTGCTCGGGACGATCATGTCGATCCTCGACACGACGATCGTCAACATCGCGATCAACCACCTGTCGGTGGACTTCCACGCGCCGCTGCCGACGATCCAGTGGGTCTCCACCGGCTACCTGCTCGCGCTCGCGACCGTCATCCCGCTCACCGGCTGGGCAGCCGACCGCTTCGGCACCAAGCGCCTCTACATGACGTCGCTCGTGCTGTTCCTCGCCGGCTCGGCGCTGTCGGGCATGGCGTGGTCGGCGCAGTCGTTGATCTTCTTCCGCATCCTGCAGGGGCTCGGCGGCGGCATGATCATGCCGGCCGGCATGACGATCCTCACGCAGGCGGCCGGGCCGCAGCGGATCGGGCGGGTGATGAGCGTCGTCGGCGCGCCGATGCTGATCGGGCCGATCCTCGGCCCGGTGCTGGGCGGCTGGCTCGTCGACGACGTCTCGTGGCGCTGGATCTTCTACGTGAACATCCCGATCGGGGTCGTCGCGCTCGCGATGGCGTCCCGCATCCTCAAGCCCGACAAGCCGCAGCCGCGCCACCGCCTCGACGTGCTCGGCCTGCTGCTGCTGTCGCCCGGCCTCGCGGCGCTCGTCTACGGGCTCGCCGAGATCGGCACGCGCGGCAGCTTCAGCGGCGCGATGGCGATCGTGCCGACGCTCGCCGGCATCGCGCTGATCGCGGCCTTCACGTGGCATGCGCTCCACACCGACGCGCCGCTGATCGACGTGCGGCTGTTCAAGCGCAGAACGCCGGCGGTGGCCGGCATCACGATGGCGCTGTTCGCCGCCGCCTTCTTCGGCGCGATGCTGCTGCTGCCGCTCTACTACCAGGTGGCGCGCGGCCAGTCCGCCCTCCACGCCGGCCTGCTGATGATCCCGCAGGGGGTCGGCGCGGCGCTGATGATGCCGATCGGCGGGCGGATCGTCGACCGCACCGGCGCGGGGCGCGTCGTGCTGCCGGGGCTGGTGTGCGTGCTCGTCGGGTTCGGGATCTTCACGCAGGTCGGCGCCGACACGTCGTACGTGCTGCTGGGCGCCGCCTCGTTCGTGGCGGGGATGGGGATCGGCCTGGCGATGATGCCGACGATGGCGGCCGCCTACCAGGTGCTCTCGCACGCCGAGGTCTCGCGCGCTACGACCGCGTTCAACATCGTCCAGCGCGGCTTCGGCGCGCTCGGCGTCGCGCTGATCTCGGTCGTGCTCGCCACACAGCTCGCCGACCGCCTGCCCGGCGCGGCGAACGCGGGGCAGGGGCTCCAGGCGGCGCAGTCGATCCCGCCGGCCGCCCACGCGCATCTGGCTCCGCTCGTGGCGGACGCGTTCGGCCAGACCTACAAGTGGGCGTTCGCGCTGATCGCGATCGCCGTGATCCCGGCGCTGCTCCTCCCGCGCGGCAAGCCGGCCCACCCGCAGCCCGTCGACCAGCGGGTGGACGAGGCCGTGGCGGTGGCGATCGAGGTCTGACGCGCTGATAAACTAACGGAATGGACACCGCTGTTTCGATCTCCGCGGCCGAGGCGGGGCGGCGGCTCGGGACCACGATCCCCCGCGTCAAGCGCGCGCTCGCGCGGCTCGGCCTGGCGGTCGAGGCAGGGAGAGGCGGACGCCTCCTGATCGGACCGCAAGCCTTTGCGCTCCTGCGCGAGGAGCTCGGCGCGACCGAGCGGCTCGATGACCTCTCGCGCGTCGAGGTCGCGGTGCTGGCGGCGCTCGACCGGGCGCCGTTCGGGCTCGTCTCCGCGCGCGCGGTCGCGGCGCGGGCCGGCGTCGCGCCGACGTCGGCGGGCAACGCGCTGGAGCGGCTTGTCGCCGAGGGACTGGTCGAGCGGAAGACCGCACTCGTGGCCGCGGGTCGGGCGCGGCGCGTGGAAGTGCTGACAGCGCGGCGGTCGAGCGCGCGCTGGCGCCGGATCGCGCCGACGCTGGGGCGGACTCGGCCTGCTCAGCGAAGCGGGACGCGGCGCGCCCCGAGCCGCGCCGTCCCGCCGCGGTTGCGGCACCTGTTCTGGAACGTCGCGCCGGCGCAGCTCGAGACCGCGCGATCCGGCGGGACGATCGCGCGGCGGCTGCTGCAGACCGGCGATCCCGAGGGGCTCGCGTGGGGCGCCGCGAACCTGTCCGCCGCCGATTGGGAGCACGCCGGGCGTGCGCGCGGGCTCGATCCGCGTGCTCGCGGCCTGGCGCGCAACCTCGCGGTCGCGGCGGAAGGTCGCGCCGGATGACGCTCCCGGCCGCGCTGCGCGCGGTGCTGCCGCCGGAGACGGCGCGCGCGTGGTCCGAGCTCGCCCCGCTGCTGCCGCGCGGCGCCTATCTCGCCGGCGGAACCGGCCTCGCCGCGCACGTGCAGCACCGCGTCAGCCGCGACCTCGACCTGTTCTTCCACGAACCGGTCGATCTCGACGCGCTCGCCGGCGAGCTGGCGGAGACGGGCGCGTTCGCGCCGACGCGGATCGGCGACGGGGTGCTGGACGGGGTGCTCGCCGGCGCGAAGCTGCAGTTCCTGCACGCGCGCGGCCAGCGGCGGCTCGCGCCCACCCGCCGGATCGCGGGCATCCCGGTGGCCGCCGTGGACGACATCCTCGCGATGAAGCTCAAGGTCATCGGCGATCGCGGCGAGCTGCGCGACTACTTCGACGTCATGACGATCGAACAGCGCCTGGGGCGCACGGTGGAGGAGGGGATCGCGCTGTACCTGGAGCGCTTCCAAGTCCCGCCCGAGCACGAGAGCGTCCGCCACGTGATCCTCGGCCTCGGCTATCTCGACGACGTGGACGACGACGAGCTGCTGCCGGTGGCGCGCGCCGAGATCGAGCGCTACTGGCACCGGCGCCAGCCGCAGGTCGTCCGCAACGCGTCGCGCTTCTTCTGAGTCGCTCACGCTCCCGCCCGCGCCTGCCGATACGTCCAAGGATGGACATCGACTTCGCCGAGCTGCTGCTCGAGGTCGTCGACCGCCGGGCGTCCGACCTCCACCTGACCGCCGGCGCAGCGCCGATGGTGCGCGTGCGCGGGCGCCTGCAGGCAGTCGACGGCTACCCGACGCTGACGCCCACCGACACGCGCGAGATCGTCTACTCGATCCTCTCCAACGACCAGCGCCAGAAGCTGGAGAACAACTGGCAGCTGGACTTCGCCTACCAGATCCCCGGCCGCGCGCGCTTCCGCGTCAACGCCTACTTCCAGCGCTCGGCGCTGGGCGCCGCCTTCCGCCTGATCCCGTTCGAGATCGCGCCGCTGGAGTCGCTCGGGCTGCCGCCGGCCGTCGCCGAGATGGCGAACCGGCCGCGCGGGCTGGTGCTCGTGACGGGCCCGACCGGCTCCGGAAAGTCGACCACGCTGGCGTCGCTGATCGACGTCATCAACGAGTCGCGCGAGGAGCACATCATGACGATCGAGGACCCGATCGAGTTCCTCCATCGCCACAAGAGATGCATCGTCAACCAGCGCGAGATCGGCTCCGACGCGACGAGCTTCGCCGAGGGCCTGAAGGCCGCGCTGCGCCAGGACCCCGACGTGATCCTCGTCGGCGAGATGCGCGACATGGAGACGATCTCGACCGCGATCACCGCGGCGGAGACCGGCCACCTCGTCTTCGCCACGCTGCACACGCAGGACACGCCGCAGACGGTCGACCGCATCGTCGACGTCTTCCCCGGCGCGCAGCAGAGCCAGATTCGCACGCAGCTCGCGGTCGGCCTGCAGGGGATCGTCACGCAGCAACTGCTGCCGACGGCCGACGGCGCCGGGCGCGTCGTCGCCGCCGAGGTGCTCGTGCCGACGGCGGCCGTGCGCAACCTGGTCCGCGAGGGCAAGACGCACCAGATCTACTCGGTGCTGCAGACCGGCGGCGCGCAGGGGATGCAGACGATGGACGCCGCGCTGGCCGGGCTCGTGCGCGCCGGGCGGATCACGCGCCAGCTCGCCGAGTCGCGCTCGACGACGCCGGAGGAGCTGCGGCGGCTGCTGGGGTCGGGCGGCGTCGGCGTGCCGATGGACGCCGGCGCGATGGCGACGGTCTAGCGGAGCGGCCGGTCGATGTCCACGTACGTCTTCAAGGCGATCGATCTCGGCGGCTCCCACGCCAAGGGCGAGGTCGAGGCGGCCTCCAAGCAGGCGGTCGCCGACCAGCTCAAGTCGCGCGGCCTGATCGTCGTCGACATCAGCGACAAGCACAGCTCCAAGGAGCTGAACGTCACGCTGTTCGAGCGCGTCAAGCCGGGGGACCTGACGGTCCTCTCGCGCCAGCTCTCGACGATGGTCGCCTCCGGCATGACGCTGCTGCGCGCGCTCTACGTGCTGGAGGAGCAGACCGAGTCGAGACCGCTGAGAGAGGCGGTCGTCGGCGTGCGCAAGGACGTCGAGGCCGGCCTGCTGTTCTCGGCCGCGCTCGCGCGCCATCCGAAGGTCTTCAGCCCGCTCTACGTCGCGATGGTCGAGTCGGGCGAGACGGGCGGCCGCCTCGACGAGGCGCTGATCCGCGTCGCCGACCAGCTCGAGAAGGACGACGCGCTGCGCCGCCAGGTGAAGTCGGCGATGATCTACCCGACCGTCATCTTCAGCTTCGCGTTCATCGTGCTGATCGCGATGGTCGCGTTCCTCGTGCCGGTCTTCCAGAAGACGTTCCAGGAGTTCGGCAGCTCGCTGCCGACGATCACGAGAATCACGGTCGGGATGTCGAACGTCGTGACCGGACAGTGGTACCTGCTGATTGCCGGCGTCGTGGCCGTCGTGTTCGCGTTCCGCCAGTGGAAGCGCTCCTCGTGGGGGCGGCCGCAGTGGGACACGATCCGGCTGCGCTTCCCGTTCAGAATCGGGCCGGTCGTGCAGAGAGTCGCGCTCGCGCGCTGGTCGCGGACGCTGTCGTCGCTGATCGCCTCGGGCGTGCCGATCCTGCAGGCGATCGAGATCACCGGCAAGACGGCGGGCAACGCGGTCGTCGAGAAGGCGATGGCGGAGGTGACCGCCTCGGTCAAGGCCGGCGGCACGATCGCCGCGCCGCTGCGCGAGGCGTCGGTCTTCCCCGCGATGGTCTGCCAGATGGTCGGCGTCGGCGAGGAGACGGGCGCGCTCGACACGATGCTCGCAAAGATCGCCGACTTCTACGAGGACGAGGTCGCCGCCGCGATCAAGGGCCTCACCTCGCTGCTGGAGCCGCTGATGATCATCGTCGTCGGCGCGATCGTCGGCTTCATCGTGATCTCGATGTACATGCCGCTGTTCAAGGTCTACGACGCGATCAGATAGCGGCGCCGCGGCGCCCGCCGAGCGCGGCCGCCCGTATCCTCAGCACGATGGGCACCGAGCCGGTCAGCCGCCCCTCCGAGGCGATCGAGGACTACGCGAAGGCGATCTACGCGCTGCAGCGGCGCGCCGCCGGCGTGGACGGCGTCTCGACGAACGACCTCGCCGAGCGGCTGGGGGTGACGCCGGCGTCGGTCTCGGCGATGCTGAAGAAGCTCGCCGACCGCGGGCTTGCGGTGCACGAGCGCTACAAGGGCGTCGTGCTGACGCCCGAGGGGGAGCGCGTCGCGCTCGAGGTGCTGCGCCACCACCGCCTGCTGGAGCTCTATCTCGCCGAGCACCTCGGCGTGCCGTGGGATCGCGTCCACGAGGAGGCGGAGGCGCTCGAGCACGTCATCTCCGAGGATCTCGAGGCGCGCATCGCGGCGAAGCTCGGCAACCCGACGCACGACCCGCACGGCGACCCGATCCCCGACGCCGACCTCGTGATGGACGAGGGCTCGACGCTGCGGCTCGCCGAGCTGGAGCCCGGCGTGCGCGGGCGCTTCGTGCGCATCTCCGACTCGGACCCCGCGATGCTGCGCTACCTGTCCGAGCGCGGCGTGCGGCTGGGGGACGCGCTGGAGGTCGTCGAGCGCCAGCCGTTCGGCGGCCCGCTGACGGTCCGCTTCGGCGCCGACGAGCACGTCCTCGGCGGTGGCCTCGCGGCCGCGATGCGCGTCGAGCTGGACTGATCCGCGGCGGCGCGCGCTAGACTGAGTCGCAGGTCTTTCCCATCGAGGGAAAGATCACAGACTTGGAGGGCATCCTGCCATGTCCGTAGTGGCTGACCCATCTCCCACCACCACCGGCGACGGGCTGCGCGAGCGCATCGAGGCGCTCGAGCACGACGTGTTCGCGGCGCTCAGGCCCTACCAGGAGCCCAGTACCCGCGACCTGTGCAACGACCCGCTCTCGCGCAAGCGGCGCGTGACCGAGCGCGACCGCTGGTTCGAGCGCGTGCACGGCGAGATCCTCGGGCTCGCGCGCGATCCCGTGTGGCGCGACCACGCCCTCAAGGTCGAGCTGCTGCTGACGCTCGAGGACGTGCGTGCCGAGATCGCGCTCGACCGGGACGCGCTCGACGCGGGCTGGAAGGTGCGCTACGCGATGAAGATCATGCACGTGGTCGTGCAGGCGATGCTGCGCCAGCTCGACCACGCCGCGATCGACGACCCCGCCTACGCCGCCAGGTTCGTCGCCGAGGAGCTGGCGAGCGTTGAGGTCGGCGAGGTCGCGAAGCTGCTCGGCGCGACGACCAAGTCGGTGCAGAACTGGCGCAGAGGGCGCGTCGAGCAGATCAAGCGCAACCCGAAGCGGATCACGCTGATCGGTCAGCTCGTCTACGAGCTGCGCAACTCGTGGACCCCGCACGGGATCGTGATGTGGTTCGACCGGTCGCGCGAGCAGTTCGATGGGAGAACTCCCCGCGAGATGATCGACGCCGACGTCGCGGAGGCGACCGGCAAGCTGCTGCCGCTCGCACGAGGTGGACGTGCCCAGCTGGACGTCTAGACCGGAGGCGCTCGCCGGCCGCTGGGTCGGGTACCGGCACGTGGGGCAGGGCGTCCCGCCGCTGTGGCACGGCGCCGGCAGCACGACGCTGCGCCAGGAGTCAGGTCGCTGGCACCGCGAAGGCGAGTCGCTCGTGCAGTACCTCGCCCTCGCGAGCGACGGCGCCTGGGCGGAACGGGTGCGCTACGAGTCGCTGCGCACGGAGGCGGACTGCTTGGAGGACCATCGCAGCCTGTGGCAGCTGCGCGTCTCCGCCGACCAGGTGGCCGACCTCTCGACATTCGACAAGTGGGAAGCGTGCGGCCTGGACCCGGCGATCGCGGTCGGCGACCACGCCGACTCGCAGGCGCTCGCGAGCGAGCTGCGCGGCAACGGCTACCGCGGGGTGCTGTCGCCGAGTGCGGCGCTCGACGTCGCCGGCGCCGTCAACCTGACCGTGTTCGGTAGGCGGATCGAGCACCGCATCGAGGGCGGCCCGCTGCCGGACGCCCCCGTCGCCGAGTACGGCCCGTGGCTGCCGGCGATCCTGCTGACCGACCGCGGCGCGCCGACCCGGTTCGCGATGGAGCGCACGTGCTACCGCGACGGCCACCACCGCACGCTCGCGGAGTGGCGCGCGGAGCGGGGGAGACGGCGTCCGCGCCGCCGCCCCCGCGGCACGCTCACGTGACGGTGATCCCGCGTCAGTGCGCGCGCACGGGCGCGGCGGCTCGGCGGCGCGTCAGCGCCATCAACGCCGCGAAGGCGATCGTCGCGAGGAGGTTGAGGACGGCCTTGTAGTCGAGCGCGATCGAGCCGAAGACGTCGGTCGTGCTGGGCCGCGTCGAGGGGATCAGGCCGAGCGCGGAGAACAGCACGTCGATCAGGATCGCCGCGAGCACCATCGTCACGTACATCAGCGCGACGATCCGCAGCGCGAACGCGGTGCCGTAGTACTTGCGGTAGGCGAGCACGATCGGCAGCACGATCAGGTCGGCGAAGATGAACGCCATCACGCCGGCGAAGGGGATCCCTCCGGCCCACAGGACGGCGGCGAGAGGCACGTTGCCGATCGAGCAGACGAAGCTCAGCACCGCGATCAGCGGGCCGATCAGCGCGGCCCACACGACCCGCACCGCCGCCGGCGCGTCGTGCAGGAAGAGGCCGTCGAAGACGTCGGCGCCGAGCAGCCCGACGAAGCCCGCGAGCACGAAGCCGATCGCGATCTCCTTCCACAGCATCAGCCAGTCGGCGCGGAAGTTGCCGGCGACCTGCGTCCAGGCGTCGCGCGAGCGGATCCGCTCGCGCAGGGCGGCGGGCGCCGCGCCGTCCGCATCGCCGGCGCCGTGGTGGGCGTGGCCGTGGTCATGGTCGCCGTGGTCGTGATGGGCACAGCCCGCCGGTTGCGCGTCGGTCGCCGCGACGTGCTCGCGCGCCGCGCGCTCCACCGCGCGGCTCACGAACAGCCGCAGCAGCGCCCACATCAGGCCGATCATCACGAGCCCGCCGAGGTACTCGCCGAGCGTGAACTGCCAGCCGAGCAGCACCCACAGCACGAGCCCCAGCTCCCACACGAGGTTCGTCGAGGCGAACTGGAAGGCGAGCGCGCTCGCGACCGAGGCGCCCTTGGCGAACAGGCTGCGCGCGATCGCGATCGCGGCGTAGGAGCAGGACGAGGAGGCGGCGCCGAGCCCCGTCGCGCGCGCGACGGGGGAGAGTCCCTCGCCCGCGAGCGCCGACTGGATCCGCTCGCGCGGCACCCACGCTTGCACGAGGGCCGAGATCGCGAAGCCCAGCACGAGCGCCCACCAGACCTCCCAGGCCATCAGGGCGGCGTTCGAGAGGCCGTCGCCGAGCGTCGAGAGCACGTCGTGCATGGCATGCACCGTAGCCGCCGGCCGGAGATGGGCGCAGCGCCGCGCCTCCGGACCCGCTACCCTCGCGCGCCGACACGCATGGCCGCCAGAGACGACACCCGCGACGAGACGATCTGCCACCCGTGCCGCGGCGCGGGCACGGTGATCTCCGGCCTCGGCGGCGAGCAGAGACGCATCACGTGTCCGTGGTGCGGCGGGAGCGGTCAGCGCGACCCCGCACGCGACGCGCAGGAGGCCGGCGTGGCCCTGCGCGCGGCCGCCGGCTGAGCGCCGCGAAGCCCCTGGCGCCCCGGGCGTCCATCAAACGTCCAAGCAGCTCAACCCCTGAATAGGGGGTGCCGATAGCTCCCGTGCCAGAGCCGAGCGGTCCGAGCGGCCCCCGTCCAGGGATCTGGCGGAGAACGAACGAGCCACCGGTTCCCAGGAGGAACAATGCTGCACGCCATCCGCAGACGCATCAACGACGAGAGAGGCTTCACGCTCATCGAGCTCCTCGTCGTGATCCTGATCATCGGCATCCTCGCCGCGATCGCGATCCCGTCGTTCCTGTCGCAGAAGGACAAGGCAGGCGACGCCAGCGCCAAGTCCTTCGCCCGCAACATGCAGACGGCGGAGGAGACGTACTTCACCGACAACAACCAGTACGCCAACTCGCTGGGCGCGCTCCAGACGCTCGAGCCGGCGCTCAACGACGTGCCGAACAGAACGACGCTGCCGACGGCGACGGGCGACACGGTGAGCTTCACCGTCACGGCTACCTCGCCCGCCGGCGTCACCTACACGATCGCGCGCGACAGAACCGGGGCGGTCACCCGTTCGTGCGACAGACCGGGCGTCGGCGGCTGCAACAGTGGCAGCACCTGGTAGCGCCCAGCTTCACCGCAGCACGCACACCAAGCCAGCACAGCCAACGGGGCGGGCCTTCGGGCCCGCCCCGTGTGCGTTGTCCGGGCCATCACATCGGCGCTTGCACACGCTGGATTGCTCCCCTAGGCTCGGCGCGGCCGTCGAGCGCCGGCGCGGGGGACGCGGTCGGCAAGAACAGGGGGAACGATGGGGCAGAGGGGGCGACGCGTCGCGCGACGCGGGCGGCGGTGCATGGGTGGTCTGAGGACGGCTGCGATCGCGGTTACGGCGATCGCCGCGTGCGTTGCGATGGCCGGCACCGCTTCGGGGACATATCTGCCCCTCGGCGAGCGATACTACCCGCGGGCCGTCGCCGTGGACCTAGCGACGGGGACCGTCTACTCGGGCGACTCCGGCGGCGTGACCTGCCGCGTCCTCGCCGTCGACGCGACGGGGACGCCGAGATTGCTCGCCGGGACGGGAACATGCGCGACCAGCGGCGACGGCGGGCCTGCCACGTCTGCGGACGTCGAACCTCCCGAGGCCCTCGCCGTCGATGGATCGGGCAACATATACACCGCGTCCGGGGCCACGGTACGGCGGATATCGCACTCCACCGGGACGATCACCGCATGGGCGGGCAGAGCCGAACGTAACTGCCTGGAATACGGATACCGGGGGCCCTACCCGAGCGTGGGCGCAGTTGCGGCAGAAGTCGGGATAGCCACGGGCACGAACGCTATGGCGATCGACCCGATCTCCGGGCATCTGTTCGTACTCGACTATTGCGACAAGCGGATATGGGAGATCGACGAATCCGGGGTGCTGGTCGCCAGTTACCTCGGTTTCCCAGAAGAACGATCGGCGATCGGCGGGTTGGCGTTCGATGCGGAAGGCAATCTGTATTTCGGCGAAGGGAGATATGCCCAGCAGATCGTGAAGATGGACCGGAGAGGTAGATTCACGACGATAGCCGGCAATGGCGGAACGGGAAACACCGGCAACGGCGGTCCGGCGACGCTAGCTGAATTCGAGGGAGTCGAAGCTCTTGCGGTCGACTCGAGAGGCGATCTCTATCTGGAGACGTCGGGCTACTACATCAGGGTCGTCAGCCCCGAAGGAACGATCAACGCCGTGGCAGGACAGCCATGGCCCGCTGGCGCGACCCCGACGCCCATCGGGGCCAAGGCGAGAAGCGCCGCCTTCAACGGCATCGCCGGAATCGCAGTCGATGCCAGAGACAACCTCTACGTCTCCGACATGGGCAACGAACTGCTGCTCTCGCTCAGAGCCCCCGTCGAAGCCGAAAGCACCGTCTCCTGGATCCTCCACGAAAGAATCGAATCGCTCGAAGGCGAACGCACCGGTGGCGGCAACCCGTCGGAGAACACGTGCGACCAGGGCTGCGTCGGCGATCCGGTCAGCACCGCGAGCGGCGAATACTCGGAGACGAAGGCCGACCTCGCGCTGCCCGGACGCGGGCCGGCGCTGTCGTTCGACCGCACGTACAGCTCGCAGCTCGCCGGGACCAGCGGGCCGCTCGGCTACGGCTGGACCGGCTCGTATCTGATGTCGCTGGAATCCGGCGGGCCCGGTGGGATGGTGACGATCCACCAGGAGAACGGCTCGACGATCGCGTTCGAGCCGAACGGGAGAGGCGGCTATCTCGGCCCGAGCGTCTACCTCGCGACGCTCGTCGCCAACGAAGACGGGACGTGGACGCTGGCGCGCAGATCGCGCGACCGCTTCGTGTTCGACGCCAGAGGGCGGCTGATCAGAGAGCTCGACCTCAACGGGGAGACCACGACCCTCAGCTACGAAGAATCCGGGAAGCTCGCCTCGATCACCGACCCGTCGGGACGCACCTTCAGACTCGAATACGACGAATCGGGCCACGTCGTGCAGCTGAGGGACTCGGCCGGCCGCACCGTCAGATACGGCTACACGAGCGGCAATCTCACGAGCGTGGTCGACGCGCGCGGTCAGACGTGGAGATACGCCTACGACGAACAGCGCCGCCTCACGAGACGCATAGATCCCGACGAACATCTCGACGTCCAGAACGCCTATGACTCCGCCGGCCGCGTCACCAGCCAGACCGACGCCGACGAACACGTGACGAGATTCGCCTACGAACCCGGCATGACGCAGATAACGAGTCCTGGCGGGCACGTGCGGCGCGACTGGTACGCGAGCGGGCAACTGGTCCAGAGAGAAGACGGCGTCGGCAGCGCCGAAGCGGGCACCTGGAGATACGAATACGACCCGGCAACGCACGGCACGACGAAGATCACCGACCCCGACGGGCACATCTGGAGCGCCACCTACGACGCCGCCGGACGGCGCACTTCCACGACCGATCCGCTCAGACACGGCACGAGCGCGACGTACGACTCGCTCGGCGACATGCTCACGTTCGTCGACGCCAAGTCGACGACGACGACCTTCACCTACGACGAACGCGGCAACCTGCTGACCAGATCCACGCCGCTCACCGGAACCGAATCCAGACAGGTCACGAGATACGTCCACGGCGAAGAAGCGCATCCCGGCGACATCACGTCGATCGTCGACCCGCGCGAAAAGACGACCCAGCTCGGCTACGACAGACACGGCCTGCTGACGTCAATCACCGACCCGCTCGGCAATAGGACGACGATGACGTACGACGAAGCGGGCAACCTCGCGACCGTCGTCAGCCCGGTCGGCAACGAAGCCGGTGGCAGGCCGGAACAGCACACGACGACGTACGTCCACGATGGCGCCGGGCTGCTGACGCAGCTCACCGATCCGCTGGGGCACGTGACGAGATGGAGCTACGACCCTGCCGGAAACCTCACATCGATGACAGACGCCAAGACGCACGCCACGACGTACGGCTACGACGCCGCTGACCTGCTCACGTCGATCAGACGCGCAGACGAAACGACGCTCAGACGCGAATATGACGCCGACGGCAACATGACGACGAGCACCGACGGCGCGGGCAACGCCACGAGGTATGGCTACGACGCGCGCGATCGCCTCGTCAGCGTCGCCGACCCGCTCAGACGCACGACCAGCTACGCCTACGATGCCGCCGGCAACCGCACGGGACTCGTGGACCCGCAGGAACGCACGACCACGTACGGCTACGACAACGCGAACCGTCTGACGAGCGTCAGATACTCGGACGGGACGACGCCGAACGTCACGTTCGAATACGACAACGCGGGGCTACGCAACTCGATGACCGACGGCAGTGGGACGACCAGATACACCTGGGACTCGCTCGGACGGCTGACGCAGGACACAGACGGGGCGTCGAGAACCGTGAGATACGGCTACGACCTGGCGAGCAATCTCACGAGCCTCACGTATCCCGGCAGCGAAGTCGTCACGCGCAGCTTCGACGACGCGGGCCGCCTCGAAAGGGTCACGGACTGGCTGAGAGGCGCGACGAGCTTTGCCTACGACCGCGACTCGAACCTGCTCAGAACGACTTACCCGGAAGGGTCCAGAGACGTCGACACGGCCGCGTACGACAACGCCGACCAGCTGACGTCGCTCGCCTACAAGCAGGGCGAAACGACGCTCGCGAGCATCACCTACGAACTCGACGCGAACGGGCTGCCGAGGCGCGCGCTGCCGACCGGCCTGCCGGGAGTGGCGAGAATAAATTACGCCTACACGGCGCTCGACCAGCTCGAAGCCGCGACCGCGCAGAGGTTCGCCTACGACGCGGCCGACGACATGACGGAGCTCGAAAGCGCGACCCCGCTCAGATACGACGCCGCCGGCGAGCTGACCGAAGGCCCCGTCGCGCCCGGCAGAGCCGAAGCCCCGGCGACGTTCGCCTACGACAGAGACGGCAACCGCACGAGCGCGACGCCGTCCGGCGGGAGCGCGACGAGATACGCGTACGACCAGGCGGATCGGCTGCTCACGCTCGAAGTGCCGCTCAGAAGATCCAAGACGTACAGATACGACGGGGACGGCCTGCTGATGTCACGCACGGGCCCCGGGACGCTGAGCTTCGTCTGGGATCGCAGCGGCGGGCTGCCGCTGATGCTCGGCGACGGGACGAACCGGTACGTCTACGGTCCCGGCGAAACGCCGCTCGAGCAGATCGACGGCAGCGGGGTCGTGACCTACCTGCACCACGACGCGATCGGCTCGACGCGGATGCTCACCGAAGCGAGAGGCGCATCCACCGCGACCTTCACCTACTCGTCCTACGGCGCCCTGAGGGAAAGCACCGGCACGCAGACGACATGGTTCGGCTTCGCCGGCCAGTACACCGAGAGGGAAGCCGGCGTCCAATACCTCCGCGCCCGCTTCTACGACCCCGCGACCGGCCAGTTCATCACCCACGACCCGCTCGCGTCATCGACCGGCCAGCCGTACGGCTACGCGAACGACTCGCCCCTGGCATACACGGATCCGAGCGGGATGTTCAGCTGGCCGTCGCTCAGTCAAGTGGCAACCCGCTTCGTTGGCGCCGTGGACACGCTGACCATGGGCGGGACGGCGGACGTTCGCGAACTGTTCGACATCAACGGTGGCCTGGACACGTGTTCGCCGGATTATCAGGCCGCGTCCGACATCATGGGCGCCGCGGTCGGCGTGGACATGTTGGTGGGTACATTCGGCGAGGCACTGGCGGCGTCGCCGTTCGAGATACGAACACTGGAGACGCTCAACCGAGAGGGCAGGGGGATCATCAATCTCCGCGACGCGAGCATCGAGGGCAGAGACACTCGGGTCGTCGCTCTCGACTACCACCCGATTCCGACGCGAGCCGGGCGTCTCTGGCGGCCGCACATCGATGCACCGCCGTGGAACGTCCAACACTGGCCTTATCGACCGCCAATCAGATGAACGCCGACGGGCCGATCGGACACGTCGACAGCCAGGTCGTCGCCCTTGCGCATAGCTGGTGGCGAAGACGCCGCCTGCGTGCCGTGGAGGTGTTGACGAGCGCGCCAGGGGCCGGCGCCGTACCTCTGCTCGCCGACTTGCTGCGGGACCGACGATCCGATGTCGCAGACGCCGCTGCCGATGCACTCCTCGAGCACTTCGGTGTTGCGGGACGTGCGGCGTTGTTGGACGCGCTGACCTCCGATCACGAGTGGGCGCGGCTGGCGGCTGCGCGAACCCTCGCGTACGACCGGGAGCCGCGTGCGCTGGATGCTCTCGCCGAAGCGCTGGACGGGCCGGATGCCGATCAATGGGGTCCCGCTCTCGATCGGATCGTGCTCTTTGGTGCTGCCGCGCGACCGATAGTGGAGCGATACGTCCTGGACGATGGGTCGGGTTGGTTGGGCGAGATGTGCGCCCGCACGCTCCCCGAGGTCGCTGGGGAAGACGCTCGGCCGGCACTGATGCAGGCGGCGAGATCGAGGAACAGGTACGTGGCTGGAGCAGCGAAGGGCTCGCTCGCCTACCTTGACTCGGCTGCGGACAGACAGTCGGGCCCTTGAGCGTGCGGGCGACGCTGCACCGCGTCTGAGGTCGGCCGAGAAGATCAGCCCCGCAGCAGCACCACGCGCACGACCGCGGCGGAGACCGGGCCGGCGGAGAGCGAGCCGCGGATGGTGACGCGGAGGGTGTGGGGCTTGGCGCGGCGGAGGGCGCGGGCGGCGGCGCGGGTGAGCTTGATCGAGGGCTTGGCGGTGCGGCCGGCGCGCAGGGCGAGTCTCAGCGTGCCGATCGTGACCGGGCGGCGGGCCTTGCGGCCGGCGAGGTGGAGCTTGCGCGCGTCGCCGACCGCCAGGCTCATCGTGAGCGTGCCGCTCGCGGCGCGGTTGGCGACGGCCAGCAGGCCGATCCCGCGCTGCAGCGCGGCCTTGAGGCGCTGGATCGCGGCGCCGCTGAGCCCGACGGCGAAGCGCGCAGTCGCGCCGCCGCCGGAGGAACCGGAGCCGGCGCCGCCTGAGCCCGACCCGCCGGAGCCGCCGGACCCGGATCTCGTCCCGCCGGAGCCCGAGCCGCCGCTCGACCCGCCGGAGCCGCCGGATCCCGAGCCGCCGCCCGGCGGCGCCGCGACCGTCACCGGCACGCCCTTGACGCTCGACCCGCCGCTGTCGTCGATCACCTTCACGCTCAGCGTGATCTGGCCCGGGTTCGGGTAGCCGCCGGTCGTGACCGTCGGCGTCGTGCCGGTCGAGGTCTCGAACGAGCCGTTGCCGTCGAGGTCCCAGCGGTACTCGGCGATGCTGCCGTCCGGGTCGCTCGAGCCGCTCGCGTCGAGTCTCACCGGCTGGCCGACCTGCACGGTCGCCGGCGTCGCGACGAGCGTCACGAGCGGCAGCTCGTTGAAGACCGTCACCGAGGCGCTCGCCGTGTCGCTGAGCCCGAGGTCGTCGGAGACGGTCACCGTGACTCTCGGCGTGCCGTCGGCCGTGAATCTGTGGGTCGCTCTCGGCCCGCCGTTCGGCGTCGTGGTGCCGTCGCCCCAGTCCCAGTCGTATCTGGCGATGCTGGCGCCCAGACCCACGTCCGGGGTGCTCGACGCGCTCGCGTCGAAGCTGTACGCGACGCCGGGGCGCAGCGTCCCCGCAGGCGCGCTCAGCGCCGCGGCGGGGGGATCGTCCACGACGAGGTCGACCGCGGTCGTCGCCAGCGGCGTGTCGGTGTCGTCGACGATCGTCAGTCTCGTCGTGTAGGCGCCGCGCGCGTAGGTGTGCGTGACCGAGGACGCGCCGGGATCCGACGCGGCGGTCTGCGTCGAACCGCCGTCGCCGAAGTCCCAGTCGTATCTGGCGATCGCGGTGCCGACGTCGCTCCCGACCGACTGGCTGCCGTCGAGCGTCACGAGCGCGCCGGGCGTCGCCGGGTTGGGGGAGACCGACAGGATCGCCTCGGCGCAGCTCGTCGACAGCGGCGAGCTGCTCACGAACGGCGAGGCCGCCGGCCGGTCGGGCGTCGGGCCGCCGGTCGCCGTCGTGCAGGTCTCCGTCGCGCCCGCGCCGGCTGGCGGCAGGGCGAGCAGCGCGCACAGCGCGGCGAGCGGCGCGAGACGGCGGACGAGCCTCATCGCGGAACCATCGGTCGCGAGCGCGCGCAGGTGGAGCGCCGGACGCGGCCACCGGCCGAACGTCCAGGGGCCGCGGACGTACCGGACGGATGTCCGAGCCGCCGCCGCGCGCTCAATCCCGCCCGCGCGCGCGCCGATGCGCTCCAGGTGGGACCGCTCGCCTTCAGCCGCCGCCTGCTCGCCGCCCTGCGCGACGACCAGTCGGGCTTCGGCCTGATCGAGGTCGTCGTCTCCGCGATGCTGCTCGTGCTCGTCGCCTCCGGCGTCTTCATGGGCCTGAGCGGGGCGTCGGAGACCTCGGGCATCAACAAGCACCGCTCGGTCGCGAGCGAGATCGCGCAGCAGGACCAGGACCGCATGCGCGCGATGGCCGTCACCGAGCTGTCGAACTACCGCGCCGCGAACACGACGAGCGTCGCCGGCGTCACCTACACCGTCAACTCGAGCGCGAGCTGGATCACCGACGGCACCGGCACCGCGAGCTGCACGAGCGGGCAGGCGCAGGCGCAGTACCTGCGGATCGCCTCGTCGGTGACGTGGCCGAACATGACGATCCCGCCGGTGACGGTGGAGAGCCTCGTCTCGCCGCCGGCCGGCTCGTTCGGCACGAACCAGGGCACGCTCGCGGTGCAGGTGCGCGACCGCAACGGCAACGGCCTGCCCGGGGTGTCGGCCTCGCTCTCCGGCCCGCAGACGTACACCGACACGACGAACCAGATCGGCTGCGTGCTGTGGGGCTACCTGCCGGTCGGCAACTACACGGTCACCGTCAACCGCAACGGTTACGTCGACCCCAGCGGCGCCGCGCAGCCGTCGAAGCAGACCAGCGTCGTCGGCGAGGCGGTCGCGACGGTCGCCTTCGACTACGACCAGGGCGGCCAGATCAGAGCGAGCTACACGTCGCTCGACAGAAGCGGGGGGAGACTCGTCGCCGCCAACGGGCTCGCCTTCACCGCCGTCACCTCGCACCTGACGGTCCCGCTGACGCCGTTCGGCGACGGGCAGCCGCACACCTTCTACACGTCGAGCCTCGTCTTCCCGTTCACCGACCCGTACGGCACCTACGCGGGGACCTGCGCCGGCAACGACCCGACGCTCTACGGCCAGAGCGCCCAGCTCGCGCAGGTGCAGCCGGGCGCCACGACGGCGATCAACCTGTTCGAGCCGCCCGTCGACCTGCTCGTCACGCAGGGCGGCAACCCGGTCTCCGGCGCGATCGTGAAGCTGACCGGGACCGGCTCCGGCTGCGGGCCGCTGCCCAACCGCACGACCGGCGCCGACGGCTACATCACCGACCGCGCGCTGCCATGGGGTCCCTACAGCGCGTGCGTGCAGGCGACCGTCAACGGCACGACCTACGCGCTCAGAGGCAGCTTCGCCAACACGTCGCCCAGCGGCGTGCCGGTCGCCAGCGCGACGTACAACCTGACGACCGCGGGGACGTGCCCGTGACGCGCCGGCTCACCCGCGCGCTGCGCCGCCTGCGCCGCGACGAGCGCGGCTTCACGCTCGTCGAGCTGCTCGTCGCGACGGCCGTCGGCGTCGGCGTGCTGCTGACCGCCGGCACGCTCGCGACGGCCTTCATGCACGCGCAGCTGCGCATCTCGGACCGCACCGAGGAGGTCGCGCGCGGGCGCACGGCGATGGAGCAGCTCGTCCAGCAGCTGCGCTCCCAGGTCTGCCTCGGGCCGGGCTACCCGGCGATCACGTACGGCGACGACCACGAGGTCACGTTCTACGCCGACCTCGCGAACACGACGTTCGTGCCGCAGCAGCGCGACCTGACGTTCGCCAACGGCGCGATCGTCGAGCGCGACTACACCGGCACGGCGACCGGCGGCCAGCCGCCGTTCAGCTTCTCGAGCACGCCGGCGCGCACGCGCACGATCCTCGACCGCATCCAGCTGCAGACGTCCGGCGGCGTCGCCGTGCCGTTCTTCCGCTACTACGAGTTCGACGCGAACAGCCCGATCCGCCCCGACAGACTGCTGAGCACGCCGCTCAGCGCCAACGACGCCCAGCGCGTCGTGCAGATGACGATCAGCTTCCAGGCGCTCGCCAGCCGCGGCGGCTCGAGCAACACGGCGGAGCCCTTCACGGCGACCGTGTACGTCCGCACCGCGGACCCGACCGACCCCGACCATTCCCCGCTCTGCATCTAGATGGTGGGCCGCATACGCACACGACTCGCGTCGGAGCAGGGATGGACCTTGATCGCCGTCCTCGGTTTGATGCTGGCCGGCATGGCGCTGAGCGTCGCCGCGTTCGCGGCGGCCAGCGGCGACGTGCACCTGAGCCGCAACGACGAGGACCAGAAGCGCGCGTACGCCGCCGCCGAGGCGGGCGTGCAGGACTACTTCTTCCACCTCACGCAGGACAACGCCTACTGGGCGAAGTGCACGAGCCCGACCCCGGCGCACCCGGCGCTCAACCAGTACAAGGCGTCGCCGCTGAGAACGCGCCCGGTGCCCGGATCGAATACCAGCTACGCGATCGAGCTGATCCCCGCCAACGGCTATACGGCGTGCGACCCGAACAACGCGACCGCCACGATGATCGTCGCCGCCGGCGGCCCGATGTCCGGCACGTTCAGCATCCGCTCGGACGGCTTCTCCAACGGCGTCGAGCGCAGAATCGTCGCGACCTTCCGGCGCCGCAGCTTCCTCGACTACCTCTACTTCACCGACATGGAGACGACGGACCCGGCGTGGTACGTGCTCAACGCCTCCGGCCGGCCGACGCGCAGCGGCACGACCTCCGGCGGCAGATTCAGAGCGTCGACCGCGCCGGACCTGCTGACGTGGGCGGCGACGAGCTGCACGCGCTACTGGCGCAACGGCCGCGGCAGCCAGAGCTATCCGGTCTCGCCCGACACCGCCTGGCAGGAGCAGAACCTCGACGGCACGTGGCCCACCACCTGGTCTACGTCCCCGGTCCCCTGCACCGAGATCCAGTTCGTCGGCGGCGACCACATCGACGGCCCGCTCCACACCAACGACGACATCCTCGTGTGCGGCTCGCCGACGTTCGGGCGCACCTCGCAGGACTCGATCGAGGTCTCCGGCAGCGGCTGGCGCCAGAACTGCTCCGGCACGCCGAACATCCTCGGCACCTGGAAGCCCTTCTCGCCGGTGCTGACGCCGCCGCCGTCGAGCACGGGGCTGAAGCAGATCGCCGACCCCAGATACGTCCTCGCCGGCACGACGACCGTCGCGCTGCAGGACAACCAGATCACGGTCACGAACGCGAACCTGAGCCCGACGACGCAGACGTGGCCGTACCCGCCGAGCGGCGTGCTGTACGTCGACAACGACCCGAGAACGGGCTGCGCGGTCACCGCCTACCAGCCGCTCGCGCCCTACAGCGACCCGGCCGGCTGCGCCGACGTGTACGTGAGCGGGAGCTACGCGAACGACCTCACGCTCGCGAGCGCGAAGGACATCATCGTGAAGGGCAACATCGTCCGCGACGGCGACAGAATGCTCGGGCTGATCGCCGACAACTTCGTGCGCGTCTACCACCCGACGAGACCGGACCCGAACGCGCCGAACGACCCGACGCAGTGCGTCGAGAACGGCGGCCCGAGAAACATCTCGATCGCCGCCGCGATCCTCGCGCTCAACCACTCGTTCACCGTCGACAGCTACTTCTGCGGCTCGCCGCTGGGCACGCTGACGGTCAACGGCACGATCGCGCAGAAGTTCCGGGGGCCGGTCGGGCGCGGCTCCGGCTCCACGATCACGTCCGGGTACCTGAAGGCCTACAGCTACGACGACCGCCTGCGGCTGCGCGAGCCGCCGCACTTCCTCGACCCGGTGCAGGCGTCGTGGCGCATCCAGCGCTACGCCGAGCAGGTCGGAGGCAGCTGATGGTCGAAGGAGCCCCCGCGATGCTCGCACTCGCCCTGTGCGCCGCGGCCGGCGGCCTGCTCGCCGGCTCGTTCCTCAACGTCGTCGCGTGGCGCATGCCGCGCGGCGAGTCGCTGCTGCTGCCCGGCTCGCACTGCCCTGGCTGCGAGCGCCCGGTGCGGCCGTACGACAACGTGCCGGTGCTGTCGTGGCTCGTGCTGCGGGGGCGCTGCCGCGACTGCCGTGCGCCGATCTCCGCGCGCTACCCGCTCGTGGAGGCGCTGACGGCGGCGCTGGCGGCCGGCGTCGTGATGACGAACGACGGCCTGCACGACGTGCTGCTCGGGCTCGTGCTCGTGGTGCTGCTCGTGCCGATCGCGCTGATCGACCTCGACCACCGCATCATCCCCAACCGGCTGACGGCGATCGGCGCCGTGGCGGCGCTCGCGATCGGCGCCGCGACCGATCTGGGCGGCGTGCCGCAGCAGCTGATCGCGGGTGCCGCGGCCGGCGGCTTCCTGCTGCTGGCGGCGCTCGCGCGGCCGGGCGGGATGGGCATGGGCGACGTGAAGCTGGCCGGCATGCTGGGCCTCTTCCTCGGCCGCGACGTCGCGGTCGCGCTGCTGGTCGCGCTGCTCGCGGGGACCGTCGTGGGGATCGCGATCATGGCGCGCAAGGGGGCGCAGGAGGGGCGCAGGACGGCGATCCCGTTCGGCCCGTTCCTCGCGCTCGGCGGCGTCGTCGCGCTGCTGGCGGGGCCGGCGATCGTCGACTGGTATCTGTCGACGTTCGCCTGAGGCATCCCGCCGCTCAAGCGCGAGCGCCGGGGCGCCGATGCGAGGCGTGGCCATGCACCGGCTCCGCCGACCGTCCGCGCTGCTGCTCGCCGCGCTCGTGCTCGTCGCCGCGTTCGCCGGCTTGAGCGTCACGCGCCATGCGGTGGCGCCGCGACTCGCCCGAAGCGCCGCCGTCCGCGACGTGCTCGACACGCCGCGCGACGCGCGTGCGCTCGCGCACGGTGAGCGCTGGACGAGCGTGCGCGTGACGCCGGTCGACCGCACGACGACGCGCGTCAGCTTCTTCGCCGGCCCGCGGCTGCTCGCCGAGGCGGCCGTCCTGCCGAGCGGCCGCGTCGAGCAGTTCGCCGATTACCGCGGCAGCGTCGTCGCCTACGGCGCGCAGCTCGCCCAGCGGCCGTGGCTCGTCGCGCTCAGCTGCCTCGCCTTCCTGCTCGCGACGGTGGTGCTGCCGCTGCGGCGGGTGCGCAACCTCGACGCGCTCGCGCTGCTGGCGCTGCTGGTCCCGCTGGTGCTGCTGAACGAACGCCTCGTGGTCGCGAGCACGCTCAGCGCGGTCCCGTCGCTGCTGTGGCTGACGGGGCGCTGCGGGTGGCGGGCGTTCGGTGCGAACGCCGGGGAGTCCGCGCCCGCGCAACCGCTCTTCGACGCGCTCACTCCCGCTTGGGACGACGCCCAGCGCGTGCGTGTGCTGCGCGTCGCGGTCGGCGCGGCGGCCGCCGCGGTGGCGATGATCACGATCAGCGCGCCCTCCACCGTCGACGTCGGCCAGGCGGTGATGGAGGTCGGCACCCTGCTGCTGCACGGCACGCTGCCCTACGGCCACATGCCGGGCGACGTCTTCCACGGCGACACCTACCCGCTGCTCAGCTACCTCGCGTACGTCCCGCTCGCGGCGCTGATGCCGGTGCACGACAGCTGGGACGTCGCCAACGGCGCGCTGATCGTCGCCGCCGCGAGCGCGCTGGGCATAGCGTGGCTCTTGGCCCGGTTCGCGGGTGCGACGCCGGCGCCGCCAGCCGCCGGCTTGCGGGCTGCGCTGGCCTGGCTCACCTGCCCACCGCTGTTCGTCGCCGTCTCCAGCGGGACCTCGGACGTGCTGCTCGCCGCGTTACTCGCGGGCGCGCTCGTGCTGTCGCAGCGGCGGCTCGCGTCGGCGGCGCTGATTGTCGCGGCAGGCTGGTTCAAGCTCGTGCCGTTCGCGCTGCTGCCGATCTGGCTCGCGCGTCTGCGCGGACGGCAGCTCGCAGCGGCGCTTGCGCTGCTCGCCGGCTCGGCCGCCGCCACGTGGGCGCTGCTCGTCGCGCTCGGCGGCGCCGGCGCGCCCGTGCGGATGCTGCACGCGATCGGCTACCAGCTCGACCGCCGCACGCTGCACTCGCCGTGGACGCTGCTGGGGATCGAGTGGCTGCAGCCGCTGGCGCAGGCGGGCGTGCTCGCGCTCGTCGCCGGCGCGGCGGTGCGCGCGCGGCGCGACGCGGCGTTCGCCGCCGACCCGCTGCGGCTCGCCGCGTTCGCCGGCGCGGTGCTGCTCGGCTTGCAGCTGTGCGGCAACTACTGGACGTACCTGTACCTCGCGTGGGCGGCGCCGTGCGTCGTCCTGTCGCTGCTCGCCGACGCGCCCTGCCCCGAGCCCGCGCGCGCCCCCGCCGCGGTGCCGGCGCGCGAGCCTGCGCTCGTCTGACGAGCGCCGCCGCGGGCACTCAACCATGCGGGGGAATCGGCCGATGTAGAGCCGTGATATGCCACGCGCACGCACAGCCGGCCGCACCGTGGTCGGCCTCGACATCGAGCCGGGCTTCGTCGCCGCCGTGCAGGTGCGCGCCACCGCCGGCGATGGCGTGTCGATCGAGCGCGCGGCCGGGCTGCCGCTCGGGCCGGGGATCGTGCGCGACGGCGAGGTCGCCGACCCCGAGGCGCTCGCGGAGGCGCTGAAGGAGCTGTTCCGCCAGCACAAGCTCGGCAAGCGCGTGCGGATCGGCGTCGCCAACCAGCGGATCGTCGTGCGCACGCTCGAGCTGCCGCCTTTGGAGGACGCGAAGGAGATCGCGGCGGCCGTCCGCTTCCACGCGCAGGACCACATCCCGATGCCGCTCGAGCAGGCGGTGCTGGAGCACCAGTCGCTCGGGCTCGTCGACACGCCCGAGGGCCCGCGCACGCGCGTCGTGCTCGTCGCCGCGCGCCGCGACATGGTCGAGCGCCTGCACGCCGCGGCGCGCCAGGCCGGCCTGCGCCCGGCCGGGATCGACCTCGCCGCCTTCGCGATGATCCGCGCGCTGCACACGGGCCAGGGCGGCGCCACGCTCTACGTCTCGATCGGGGGCGTCACGAACCTCGCGCTCGCGGAGGGCACCACCTGCGTCTTCACGCGCGTCGCCCCGGGCGGCGTCGAGGCGCTCGCGGCGGAGCTGGCGGAGCGCCGCGGCCTGACGCTCGAGCACGCGCGGCAGTGGCTCGTGCACGTCGGCCTGGAGGCGCCCGCCGAGGCGGTCTCGGGCGAGCAGGAGATCGTCTCCGAGGCGCGCAGCGTGCTGCTGGACGGCGTGCGCCGGATCGCCGACGAGGTCCGCAACTCGCTCGACTTCTACCGCGCGCAGGCCGGCGCGCTCGCGGCTGAGCGCGCAGTCGTGACCGGCCCGGCGACGTCGATCCCCGGCTTCTGCGACCGGCTCGGCGCGGCGATCGGGCTGCCGGTCGAGCTGGGGCTCGTCGGCGAGGCGCGCGCCGGCGCCTACGGCGGGCTCGAGGGCGGCCGGCTGGCCGTCGCAGCCGGCCTGGCGGTCGAGGCGGCGCTGTGAGAGCCGTCAACCTGATCCCCTCGGAGGCGGGCGGCGGCGGACGCGGCGGCGCGAGCATCGGCCCGTGGGCGCTGTTCGCCGTGCTCGGCCTGCTGCTCGTCGGCGTGCTCGGCTACGTGCTGACGAACAACCAGCTCGTCGACCGCCGCGCGCAGCTCGCCGGCTTGCAGACGCAGGCGCACGCGGTCCAGGTGCAGGCGGACGCCGCGCGGCCCTATCGCGAGTTCGCGGCGCTCGCGCAGGCGCGCGTCGAGACCGTCCGCCAGCTCGGCGCGGCCCGCTTCGACTGGCACCGCGCCTTCGCCGACCTCGCGCAGGTGATCCCCGGCGACGTCTGGCTCACGTCGCTGCTCGGCACCGTCGCGCCGGGCGTGAGCGTCGACGGCGCCGGCTCGGGCGACACCGGCTCGCTGCGCTCGGCGCTGCCGAACCCGGCGATCGAGCTGACCGGCTGCACGACCGGCAACGACGAGGTCGCGCGCCTGATCTCACGGCTGCGGCTGATGACCGGCGTCGTGCGCGTCGCGCTCTCCTCCGCGACGAAGGACGACTCGAGCACGGGCGGCGGCGGGGCAGGCGGCGGCGACTGCCGCTACGGCCACGCCGGCTTCCCGCAGTTCGGGATCGTCGTGTTCTTCGCGCCGCTGCCCGCGGTGCCCGCGCCGACCACGCCGGACGCGTCCGGCGCCGCCGCCGGCACGCCCGCGTCATCCGCCGCGCCGGCCGCCGGCTCGCCGCCGAGCCCCACGCCGGCCGTCAGCACGACGCCCGCTCCGAGCGCGGGCGCGCCGGCCGCCGGCGCAGCGGCGAGCTCGAGCGGCAACGGCAACGGGAGCGACGCGCGATGACGCTGCGCGACCGTGCGATGGTGCTCGCGCTGGTGCTCGCCGCGCTCGCGGCGGGCGGCTGGTTCCTCGTGCTCGCGCCGATGCGCGACGAGGCCGGCAGCCTCGGCGCGCAGATCGACACGCAGCGCCAGACGATCGCCTCGGCGCAGTCCGACCTCGCCGCCGGCGCGCAGGCGCAGCGCGAGTACGCGCGCGACTACGCGACCGTCGCGCGGCTCGGCGCCGCCGTCCCCGACGACGACAACGTCGCCTCGCTGATCGTCCAGGTCCAGCAGGCCGCGACCGCCACCAAGGTCGACTTCCGCTCGCTGAAGGTCGGCCAGGGCTCCGGCGCGTCGGATCCCGCGCCCCCGCCGCCGGCCAGCGGCACTCCCGCCGCCGCGACGCAGGCGACGACCGCGACGCTGCCGCCGGGCGCGTCCGTCGGCCCCGCCGACCTCC
>Ga0265319_1000438_pt1 | contig 29938 bp, 30 predicted proteins | sample 4824metaG_FD_192443 | JGI IMG/M metagenome (GOLD analysis project Ga0265319, IMG submission 192443) | Rhizosphere microbial communities from Carex aquatilis grown in University of Washington, Seatle, WA, United States - 4-8-24 metaG | ecosystem: Host-associated > Plants > Roots > Rhizosphere >...
GTGGGGGTGGGGGTTGAAGTGGGGGTGGGAGTGGGAGTCATGGTGCAAGTGGGACCGGGCCAACCGCAAGGCAGGGGCGTGGGGGTAAGGGTGGGAGCGAACCCGACCAAATCCGACACTAGGGCCTGTCCCTTGGGACTGCCTAAACCCGTGGCCAGATCAAAGCCGGTTACGGCAGGATAGAGGGTGGCGGCACCGCTGTTAGTGTAATTATTGTTACTCCCGTCATTGATGTCGTGAAAATCATTGGCGTAGGTGGTCGGGGTGAGGGCCAGGGAATAAAGGGTGTTATTCACCGAACCTAAAAATCCCTTGCCTGAGGAATAGGCCTGTTGATTGACGAGCGCTAAAAAACCCGCCCAAAGGGGGGAAGAAGCGCTGGTTCCCCAGATCGGTCCCCGATAGCTTGCGCCCGAGCCGCCCAGGGTGGCGTAATTATTCGAAACCAGGAGTATCGAAGCCGCCGCCGCTGCCACATCCGGAAAGTTCCGCCACGAAGTGGAGCCCCTATTGGCGCCCATGGGAACCGACGATTGGTAGGACGGAATGGCCAATAAACCCGTGCAAATGCCCCCGCCTCCGGCTCCCACATTGTCGTTCCAAGTTGTCTCCGAGGCATAGACGGGGCTGGAGGATGGATTCGTGGTGAATAATTTCGTCCCACCCACCAAGGTTTCAACCGAGGTTAGGGTGAGGCTCGGGTCCCCCGCCACCGACCCTAATGCCGGTGTGGGATTGGCCCCAGGGACATCATAGGATCCATTGTCGCCCGAGGCCTCAAAGTAAGCCTGGCCCTGGGCCGCCAGCTGGTTCAGCAGATTTCGAGCGGTCGAGTCGCCAAATCCCCCCCAGGAAGAGCTGATTTGCCCGCAAAGGGGCGGCTGGGTCATGCTTTGCAGCATCGAGTCGAATGAAACGTCCGAGTTGGAGTTAGGAGCCGCCTCATAAACCACGACCTGGGCCCCGGGAGCGATGGCGTTGACCATCTCGATATCCAACGAAACTTCATCCACATCAAGGCTGTTGACGGGCGTTCCATTAAAACCCCCGATGGAAACATTGATGGGCGCCGGCGATGAAACGACGGGCGTGTAAAGGGATAGGTAAAAGGTAATATCCCCGAGATAGTAGCCGTCGAACTCAACCAAAGCCACCCGCTGGCCCGTACCGGTCAAGGAGGGGGCGACATCCGGGACATAAGCGTCGCGGAAATCCTGTCCCACGTATAAGGAAGATGGGTCCGTTCCGGATTTTGGGGCGCCGCCGTTCCCTGCCGGGGAGCCCCGGCGGAGCTTCGATTTCGCTTCGGAGAAATTATCCAGGCCGCTGATGTGAAGCAGGGGAATGTCCGAATCCAACGACGGTTCCCTGTCCGGCGCGTAAAAGAGCCTGCCGTCCTGTCGGCGGTATTGGTTTAAATTCACCCCAAAGGTTTTTCGAATGTCCCGGACGGTCGCCCTGGCGGCAATGGATAACCGGTTGGGGTAGAGGCCGGTAATGGTGAGTCCTTTGGACCTCAAAAAATCGGCCAACGATTCATAATCCGAAGGGGAGGGGCAAAACCTGGCCGTGAATTCCTCGGGAGTCAGGAACTTCCTATATTGAAAACTATGGGGATCGTAAACTTGTTTTAAAAAATCGTCCAATCCTTTGGGATCACGCAAAGGCAGGCCGATCATCAGGTCCAATCCGACCTCGTCTCCCAAGGGGCCGGCAAGGTTATCCTCTCTCGCGGCTTTCTGCAAATGGCCCGGAAGGTCTTGGGAGGCGGACAAATCCGAACACCACGCCGCGCAAAGGAACGCAGTCAAAAACCACACCAAAGCTTTAGTTTTCGACATGTTTTTCCGCACTTTCCCATAATGGAACTGGATATCCCACACATTTTACACGGAACCCATAAAATCCTGGGCCAAAGAATCACATATTTCTTACGCTAAAAGCCTTCTAGGTTTTGTCGATTTGAACGATGAGCTGGATCTGTTGGAGGATTTTACCGACTTTTTCGCATTCCGGCTTAGAGCCGACGTAAACCAGGGCCTTGCCGTTTTGATGGACCCGCGCGGTGATTTGCTCGGCCCTTTCCAGGGAATAGCCCGTGGCTTTTTGGATTTGCAGGATCACTTCATCGAAGGAATGGACCTCATCGTTGAACAAAACGACCTGCCAAGGGTTTCCTAATTCTTCCTTGGATTTGGCTTCATTCTTAGCAACTTCAAGGCTTCCTGGTTTCATCCCCGCCATACCACCCAAGCGAATTTGATCCTCTCAAAACATTCTACACTCTACCCCCTTAAAATAAAAAAGGGGAGCGGCCGCCCCCCTTTTTCCAAGTAATTCAGTTTTAAACAGCCACAATCCTGTGTTATCGGTCTTTGAGATATTTGGCCCAAGGCTTCCAATAATGGTCTTTCCAACCCTTGGTCAAATGCCCCGCGTGGCGGTCGGGAACATTGGCCTGGACCATGGTGACAAGGCTTCCGCCTTTCACCGCCTCAAAAGCCAGGACCAAAATGGAATCCCTGTCCTTTTTAGCCCAATCCGCCGCCCGCCAGGTTTGAACAATCATTTCCCCGGTTTTGACGCGGAGGTTCCGGCCCTTGATATAGCCCCCGTGGACTGAATAGGATCCGCCTTCCCTGCGGCTCACCAACGCCTTGCTTTGGGTGATTTGACCATGCTTTTTTTCGTCCATGTACATCTCGAACAGCGCCTTAGGAGAAGCTTTGAATTTTATTTTTTGAATAATGGTCTTCATTAAAACTCCTTTCGAGAACCTTTCAAAGGGCTTCAATCCCCCAACAAGACCGACACTTCCGCCGCTATTTTCTCCGGGGTCGCCGGTTTTGGCAAGAACCGGAGGTTCGTCATTTGGACGGCTTGGTTCCGCAGTTCCTCGCTTATATTCCCCGAAAAAACCAGGACCGGTTTCCGGGAAAGCAGGGGATTGTTTTTGAGATGGTTGAGGAAAGTCAGGCCGTCCATGCCGGGCATTTCCAGGTCGGTGATGATCAGGTCTACCTTCTTTTGCGACATCTGGCCCATGGCCTGCCGGCCGTCTTCCGCCTCCCTGATTTCGTCTTCCGGAAAATACTTCTCCAAGACCCGCCGAACCAGGCCTCGAAGGGTCAAGGAATCCTCCACCACCAGGATTTGCCTTGGCTTTCGCCCATTCCCCGAACTCCCCACAGGCCCAGGGGGAATTTCTCCTGCCAAGAACTTGGAAACCTGGTCGAGCATCTCTTTGCGGTTAAATTTGGAAACCCGTACGGAAGCTGGATTTTTTGCACGAAAGGGCTCCAAGTCCTCCCCTGGCCGGGAGTTGAAAAAAACCACAGGCATTTTCGCCCTTTTCAATTTTTCATAAAATTCCCCGGCTTCACCGGTCAAGGGCAGGTCCGTCACCACCAATTGAGGCTTCTGGTCCAGTTGTTCCAGGGCCTCGGCGGCGGTGGTGGCCTGCAGCACCTCTAGTTCCAGCAACTCCAAGCGAAGGGCGTTTTCCCCGCGGGTTTCCTCGTTCGGATCCACCAAAAGGATTTTTTTCATTTTAATGACCGTTTTTTCCAATGGGCTCATTCCGCCACCGCCAAAACCTTTTCGACGATTTCCTGGAGCATTTCCGCCTGGAAGGGCTTGCGGATGAATTCCTTGACCCCCTTTTGGGCCAGGGAATGGAGGACCGCCTGGTCCCCTTCCGAACTCACCACGATGACGGGCAGGGCCGCCAACATGGGGTCGGAAGCCATCTTGTCGATCATCTCAACCCCCGTCATGTCCGGCATGTTCAAATCCGCCAGGACCAGGTCCATCCAATTAGCCGCCATCTGCTCCAGGCCTTCCTTGCCGTTCGTGGCCTCCCAAATTTCCCCCAGGGGTATTCGGGTGGCCTGTAAGGTTCTTTTGATATAACCCCTCATCGTCGCAGAGTCGTCCACAATCAGGATATTGATGGCCATCGCGCCCTCCCTCGTCCGAAGTCACTAACCACGGTCACCGCTTGACGTTCCGAAAATTTTAATTGGCCCCGACCTTATCCAACCCCCTGGGCGCCTCCAGCCTATCCACCGCCTTCGGGATGGGGTTTCGCCTTTTGCCGAATAGTCCGATCCAGGAGGAACGGGAATGGTTTCCGATGGGCTGGACGGGGATGGGATGAAGGACGCCAGCCTGGGGGCTCGTTCCGGGGGAAATTTTCCCGCCCTCCACGATCGCCACCAACTGCTCCACCACGCCCTTCAAATCCCCCGCCTGGCGGGCCATGTCCTCGCTGGCCGCGGAGGTTTGTTTGGCGTTGGCGTTGTTGTCCTGGGTCACGGTTTCCAACTTATCCATCATGGCGCCGATTTCCCGGATGCCCTTGGATTGGGCCTGGCTGGTCACCTGTATTTCGGTCAGGAGCCCCGCGACCTTCTGGGTATTCTCCGCCATTTCCCCCAGGGCCTCGCTCGTGGACTCGGCTACTTCCATCCCGGCGGAGGCCTGTTGGGTGTTGTTCTCGATCAGGATGGATGATTCCTTCGCGGCCTGGGAACAGCGTTGGGCCAACCCCCGGACCTCCTCCGCCACCACCGCGAATCCCTTTCCATGCTCCCCTGCCCTGGCCGCTTCCACCGAGGCGTTCAAGGAAAGAATGTTGGTCTGTTGGGCGATCTCCTCAATGGATTTCACGATCCGGTAAACCTTCCCGGCGCTTTCGTTCACCGATTTCATCGCGGCCAGGGTTTCCTGCATGGACCGGCTCGACCGGGCCATCGTGTCCTTGGTCTTGGCCATTAAATCGTTGGCCCGGACCGCCCCTTCGGCGTTCCTTTCCGTCCGGGATGACATTTCGGACAATGCCACGCTGGTGGCCAGGAGGTTATTGGTGGAGTCGCTGGCTCCCTTGGCTTGCCTGGCGCTGGCCCTGGCGACTTTCTCGGAGACATTGCCGACCTGGTCGGCGGATCCCACCAGTTGGGAGGCGATGGCTTGGAATTTGCGGTTGATCCCCAGGGCCAGGAGGACGCTCATGGTGATACCCAAGACTAAACTGGAACCGGCGAGGATTAACATGAAAAGAAACGCCGACTGGTAATCCTTTTGGGCCTTGGCGACGATCTGTTCGGATTTTTTCCACTTCAGGTCGATAAGCTTGTTCATTTGCTCGGCAATGGGACCCACGACCGAGTAAAGGTTGCTGGTGGCCAGTATCTCCAATGTCTTGGAATCCTCTTTCTCGTAAGCCTCCCGCAATTGAATCAGAAAATACTTGTTGTTATTCAGTGTCGCGTTCACAACGGCTACGGGGATTTTCTCTTCCTCGGTGATATTCTTCCCTTCGAGATAGGCTTTCCAATTTTCGTCGGCCGTTTTGATGGATTCCTCCAGCATCGACCGCCCCATTTCCCAGCCTTGGCCCGACCTCGTATACATCACCGCGCCCGTAATCCCCACCGCGTAGGCGTCCGAGACTTTTTTCAGGTTGTTCAGGGGATGGCTGCTGTCATAAACCTTCTGCAGGTTGTCGGACATGTTCCTCGCCACCTCCAGCCCCACTCCCGCTTCCACCACCAGGGCCGCCGCCAAAACCGCCGCCGACAGGAACAATTTATTTTTCAAACTGGAATTTTCAAGCATCTTCCCCCTCCTTTTTAATCCTGGTTGATTTTTTCCCGGACAGTCCTAGGGCCTGTTGACCGATGATTTTCTCGATGTCCAACCATGTGAATTTCTTTTCCCCGTCAATCCATCCTCTCCCCCCGGGGTCCTCCAGGGGATTTTCCCCGGCAAGCTTGAGGAACCCCACCACCGCCTCCACCTGGAACCCCACCAGGATTTCAGGCGGGCCTGGCAAATGCGCCGTGACGAACTCTCCCTGGGCGGAAGCCAGGGGAATCCCCAGGAGCCCGGCCAAATCCAATACGGGAATGATTTTGCCGTGCAATTGGGTCACACCCATCAAGTGGTTTTCGTTCAGGGGAATCTCGGTAAAAGAAACACCCGCCGCCGCTTCCCACAGGAAGCGGGCCTCAAAACCGTACCTGTTTCCTCCCAACTGGAATACAAGATAGGAATGCCGCAGGGGCAGGATTTGGGCGCTCACGCGGCGCCCCTTCCCAGGGGCCTGGCGGAATATTCCTGCCCCAAAGAGGCCCTGGAAAGTTCCCGGATCAGGGAGGGCAAATCCAAAATCAAGGCCACTTGTCCATCCCCCAGGATGGCTCCGCCATTCACGCAGCGCAGGTTCGCCAAAAGGGGATTTAAACCCTTAAGGACCACCTCCCTTTTGCCGAAAATCTCATCGACCAGTAAAAGGATCGGCTGGGTCTCCCCTTCCAATTGGACCGCCACGGGACTGCCCGAGCCCCTCTGCCTTCCGAACCATTCAGCCAAATGGATCCGAAAGGCTCCCCCGCCGTCCCCCGGCGTTTCCTGTTCCAGGAGGAAGAATTTTTGGATTTGGGCCAGGGGAATAAGGTAAAGCCCCTTCCCCGCCCGGACCAAAAGACCCTCCAGGAGGGCCAGGGTCAGGGGTATGCGGAGGATAAAAAGGCATCCTTCCCCCGGCATGGTGGCCGTCTCCACCGTTCCCTTTAGGGCCTGGAGGCGCCGCTTGACCAGGTCTAGGCCGATGCCCCTGCCCGAAACGTCGGTGGCTTTATCGGTCGTGGAAAAGCCTGGGCGAAAAATCATTTCCTGCCATTCGGAAGGCTCTAAATCCGCCCCTTCCTCGACCCAGCCCAAGGCCTTGGCTTTTTGCTCGATCCGGGAAAGATCCAGCCCCCTGCCGTCGTCCCGGATGGAAAGGATGAAATGGCCCTCCTGCTGCCAGGCTTTGATCCACAAACCGCCCTTTTCGTCTTTCCCCCTTTGCTTTCTTTCAGCCGGCAATTCCAATCCGTGGTCCACCGCGTTTCGGACCAGGTGCAGGACCGGTTCCCACAACTCGTCCACCAACCGCTTGTCCAGGTGGGTTTCGCCGCCTTCCAATTGGAGCCGGACCGGTTTTCCGGTCTTCTGGGAGAGGTCGCGGATGACCCTTCCGACCCGGACAAACAAGGGCTGGATAGGTACCATCCTCAGTGAAACGGCCTGGTCCTGGAGTTTACGCGCGAGTTTGCCCATTCGGTCCAGGGGGGCCTTCAAGGGCGACGCCTCGATCCAATCCAAAGCCCTCATCTGAGCCTGGGTCTGGTAGGTCATCCATTCCTCCAGGGTCTCCATCAACTCGTCCATCTTGGAAGTCTCAATGCGGATGACGCCAGCGTCCCTGTCCCCCTGTCCCTCCCATTCCCCTTGTGCAGGCTGGCCTTCAACCCGGGGGCCGGGACCAGGGAGGGTCCGGGGCGGTTCGGAAAGGGATTTATTTCCAAACAGCGGGGGAAGGGGGCATATCTCGATCCGCCCCGCCGAAAGGCCCTCCCCCACCTTGGCCGCCTGCAAGCGGTAGAGGTCCAATAATTTCAGGAGGCTTTCCACCTCACGGCTCGTCGGCCTGCCGCCGGATTTTTTATAGGGCTCTAATAGGCTTTCCCCTTGGTGGGATAAGCCGCTCAAGCCGGCAAATCCCAGGTATCCGAAAAGGCTTTTGAGGGTGTGGATGGGGCGGTAGAGCAAAAGAATGTCCCACTTCTCCCTGCCTCCGGATTGGAGCAGGCTCGCCTCGATGGCGGAAAAATGGGAAGGGGCTTCCTGGAGAAAATCCTTGAAGCCAGGAAGGTCGTCGCTTTTGACCCGAAGGAACCCTTCCGGATCCATCCGGTCCTTGGCCGGCCCCTCTTCCGAGTCAAACACCAGGACTTCCCTGCCGGGAATGGGAAGGTCGGATTTTTCCGCTTCCCGGTTCAGGTTTTTATCGGCCTCTAAAATCGCCCGGAGAATCCTTTCCAAACCCTGCTGGGAAGTCCGCCCCGCCCTTAACCCCTTGATCAATTGTCCCGCCTGCAGGAGGAGGGAGGAGGCCCAGGATCCGAATATTTTTTTCGCGTCCCCCGCCCACAGGTTCAGGTATTCGGCCAGCTTCAAGACCCCCGCGAAATCGTTGGGTTCGGTCTTGACCGCCAAGTAGGAAATATTCGAGAGTTCCTCCTGGAGTTTCGCCCATTCAGGCTTGGCGGGGGAGTTCATCTCAGGAACCCTTTTCCGAACCGGCGGGGGAATCGTTGATCCACAGAAGCACATCCAGGGGGATGGTTTCGATGGCCACGGTCATCCTGGCTTCCGGCGGTCTGGCAGGCAGGTCCGAATCCGCGGCTGGAAGGGGAAGGAAATGGCGGAAGGCGACCTTATCGGAAGCCCGGATCTTGTTCATGATGTGGCCGCAAAACATGTTGGAAAACTCGTTGAAGGCGTCTTCCGGGCTGGTGGGAATATCCTCCAGGAGCGACTTGGCCAGGACCGTCCCCAGCCGCTCCGAACTTCTTAACAACACCAATCCCTCATGCTGGCCCGTGAGCCTCACCCTGCGGGCCAAAACTTGGGCCTGGTCCCCTTGGCTATCCTGGACCAATTGGACGAACAGGCCGGGCCAAAACCAAAGGATGTTTTCCAGGGCGTCGAAAAGATCAGCGGTGGTGGGGATGTGGATATCCTTGGCTGTACCGGCGTCAATCAGGTCCTTGCCTTGTAAACTTTCCATGATCGCCGCCTGAAAAAATTTAATTTACTGCGCGGGTAAATTAAATCAGGCCTGACAGGTGGTTGTGTTGAATGTATGAAACTTCCAAGTAAATTACTTTGGGGGATGGGCCCCCTGCAGGAATAAACGAAGGCGTAAATGATTAACGGAGGAAAAACCAAACCGCCCCGGAAAAGGCAAGGCAGTAAATCCCGAAGTAACCCCAGCGGCCATGGGAAAGCCAGCTGGAAAGCCATTTCAGGGCCAGGAGTCCCGCGAAAAAACTGAGGGCCATGCCGAAAATCCCCGGGACAAACAAAGAAAGGGTTTGGGCCTGGGTCAGGCCGTTCAAGGCCTGGGCCTTCAGGAGGCGGAGAACCTCCTTCAGCAACAAGGGCGGGGTGATGACCAACACCAGGGCGAAACTAAAATCCTCCGCCTTCACCTTGGCCCAGCCGATCAGGAGGCCCGTGGAGATCGTGGCTCCGGACCGGGAAAACCCCCGGAACGGAAGGCAAAGTCCTTGGACCAGGCCGACACAAATGGAAGAACCGGCGTCAAAGTTTTTTTCCCCGCCCGTCCCGGACTCCCTCGATGCCGCGAATAGGATCAAGAGTCCCGCGCAGGCCAGGGAGATGGAAACGAGGGTAAGGTTTCCGAACAACATTTCCACCTCCGCCTTGGGCGTCCCTCCCAAAAAAACCTTCTCAATCAGGTGTTTCAACCCCAGTCCAAGGACGGCCGTGGCCAGCGAGGCGATAGCCACCTGTTTCGCGAAGGACCAGGCCTGGGAGCCTGTTTGGAAATATTGCTTTTGCCATCCCTTCCAAAAATAAACGAGGACGGAAAACATGGTTCCGGTGTGGAGCATCAAGAGCAGCAATGTCATCTCCGGGCGGGAAGGGTCCAGCCCCATGAGTTTTTCCGCCACGATCACGTGGGCGGAACTGGAAACGGGAAGTAGCTCGGCGAAACCCTGGAGCAGGGCCAAGATCACAATTTGGGGCAGCGTCATGGACATCCTTGAAAGTCCGTCGTTTATCCGGCGCCCGTTATCATAAACGAGGGCTCTTTCCACCGCCAACCAGGAAACGAAAATTCATGAATTTTTTTCCGGGCTTCAACCGGGAGGGGGCGGATGAAAAATGAGGGCTGCTATCTTCGGGAGGCGAGAAATCCCTTGACCGCCGCCACCGGGGTGTCCAGGGGAGGGACTCCCATGACGGTGACGTATTCGATTTTCTTTTGCGCGTTTTGGAATCCCCAGCCGAAGGCCATCTTGGCTTGGGGGTGGTCCTTCAATTGGTAGATCTCAACTTTTCCCTTCCAACGAACCACTCCGTCCTCCACGATTCGAACGGGCTGGGTTTGGACATAAACCGCCCCGACCTTCGCCCGGTTTTCAATGGCGTTCAAAAGTTCGCGCTTATATTCCCGGTAGTCCATGGAGTCCCTTCTCGTTGAAACCTGCTGGTTGAACTATTGTTAGTTTAACCCGTCCCGGACAAAAATTTCCTTAAAATCCTGCTTGGAAAGCGTCCGGCCCATTTACCGGCTGAAAACTATGCCCAGTGAAACCGGAGTAAACCTTATCGGTTTGTCCAAGGAGGCAAAATTCGCGGTGTTATCATCAATAAAGTCATAAGCCAATTCCCCTTGGGCGAAAAAATAAATCCATTTGTATAATTGAATCTCAAATCCAGCCCCCGCCAACCCGATAAAGTGCCCCTGATCCCGGTAATTGACTTCCCCGTCCAGACCGTTAAAGGTAAAGCCGCCTCGATAGTCGCCCAAACCAATGCCCGGACCCGCGAAAAAATAGGGCCTGAAACCATTGGAGGCAAAACGGAATTTCGCCAGCAGCTCCATCGCCGTGTCGTTGAAATCAAACTTTCCGGTCAAGGCGTCATTGTTGGAAGAGAATTTGGTTCCTTCCACCACCAACAAAAGGGAGAAACTATTTGAAAACTTGTAGCCGAAACCGAAGTCAAAATTGAACCCCGGCTGATAGGAACGGTTTAGACCTTCGCTGAGGGGGAAGGTGCCGCCCAAACCCATTTGAAACTCGTATTTGGCGAAATCCTTGATTCGATCCTCGGTTACTTTGGCCTCTTTTCGCGCCACCTCCAACTGGGCGTCAGTGGGTTTTTCCACCCGAATCCCATTTACCGTCGAATTCTCCTCAGGCGGGTCGTTTGTTTTTTCGACCTTCAGGACATAGCTTTCAAGGATTCTTTCCTCATGGACGTCCTTCAGGTCATCCGGACCCAACCCCGCCTCTTGAACCGCCAACCGGGCCTGCTCCAATTCTTGGTCCGTGGGTATTTCAACCAGGACATTTTTTTCATTCTTTTTTGAACCAACCCCTTCAGGATCGGAGCCGTTCTTTTTCACCTTGATGATAAAAACCTTAAACACCTTCGCCTCATCCGCGCAAGCCAAGGAAGCGGAAAAAAACAATAAAACAACAAGTAAATATTTTTTACTCACGCCAAATCCTCCCTAAAAACATAAATCGATTAAATAATTGTACCGAACCGCAACCGTCGGGGGCGAAATTAAATAATCACCCGTTCTTTTTCTCCAGGTCTTCCCAGCGCCGGTAAAGGGCCTCGACCTTCGTCTTTTCAACCTCCACGGACTTCTGGCATTCCAACAATTTCGTCACGTTGGAGGCGATGGAGGCGTCCTCCAGCTTGGCCCTGGCCTCGTTGAGCCCATCCTCCGCCGCGCGGATGGATTTTTCCATTTCCTTGAGTTCCTTGACTTCCTTGGAGGTCATGGATTTCTTGGGCTTCACCGCCTCGGCCGGCTTGGCGGGAGGGTGCGGAAGGGTCTTTACTTTATTTCGGGCGCTCTCCTGGGCCCGGAAATCCTCCCATTGGGAAAGGTCCGCGAAAAAGCCCGCGTGTCCCTTGCCGTCCAGCGCCAAAATCTGTTTGCTGACCCGATCCAACAGGTAGCGGTCATGGGTCACCAGCACGAGGGCCCCGGGAAACTCCGCCAAACTCTGTTCCAAAACTTCCAGGGAGGGGATATCCAAGTCGTTCGTGGGCTCATCCAAGAGCAGCAGGTCCGCCGGCCGCAGCATAAGCCTGGCGATCAAGACCCGGGACTGTTCCCCGCCTGAAAAACGGCTGAGGGGCCGGTCCAATTGGTCCTTGTCGAAAAGAAAACGGGTGGCCCAGCTGGTCACGTGGATCTGGCTTCCCTTGTAGGTGACATAGTCGCCCTTGTCGCAGAGTGCCTGGCGGAGGGTCAGTTTCAAGTCCAATTGGTCGCGGTGCTGGTCAAAGGTCACCACCCGCAGGTTTTCCGCCTGCTTCAGGCTTCCCGTATCGGGTTGGATCTGGCCCGCCAGCATCTTCAGGAGCGTGCTTTTGCCGCTTCCATTCTCGCCGAGCAGTCCCAGTTTATCCCCCGGCGTCAGCAGCAAATCCAAGGGGCCAAAAAGCTTCCGCCCGCCCAGGCTCTTGACGGCTTTTTCCGCGGCGACCAGCCTTTGGGTTTGGCGCTGGCTCCCGGAAAAATCTATCGTCACGCTCTTGCCCTGGTTGTTCCGGAATTCCAAATCCCCCAGTTCCCCCATCAAATCGCCGGCCCGGTCGATGCGGGCCTGTTGCTTGGTCTGCCGGGCCTTGGGTCCCCGGCGCAGCCACTCGATCTCCCGGCGAACGAGGTTGGCCACGGTGCTTTCCCTTTGGGCCTGGCTGTTGAAAAGATCCTCGCGCTTTTCCAAAAACTGGGTGTAGTTTCCCTCGTTGCCGAAATAGCCTTCCGGATAACGCTTGTTCAACTCAATGACCCGGTTGCTCACCTTTTCCAAAAAGCGCCGGTCATGGGTGACCACCAAAAAAGAAAAACTCAAGGTTTCCATGAAGCCTTCCAGCCAAAGCACTCCCTCCAAATCCAAATGGTTGGTCGGTTCGTCCAGCAATAGAAGGTCCGGTTCCCGGAGCACTTGGGTGAGGATCGCCAGCCTTTTGCGCCAGCCTCCCGAGAGTTTCGAGACCTCCTGGTCGGGATGGGTGAATCCCGCGTCCTCCAGTCCCGCGTCGATGCGGATGTCGATTTCCCAATCCTCCAGCCCCAATCCCTGCAGGCCCTGCGTCACGGCGTCGCGGACGGTCAATCCGGACCCTGGTTCCTCAAATCGGTCCTGTTGGGCCAGGTAACCGACCCGCAGCCCCCTCCGGGCCGCGATCACCCCGCTGTCCGGTTTTTCCGCGCCGGCCAGGATTTTCATGAGGGTGGATTTGCCCGTCCCGTTGGGGCCGATCAGGCCGGTTCGTTCGCCCTCAAAGAGGCCGAAGGAGAGGTTCTCGAAAAGGGGCCTGGCCCCGAAGCTTTTCGATAAATTTTGGCAGCTCAGCAAAATGGCCAAGGTCAGGTTCCTTATCCGTCTTATATAAAGAGGGGTAAGGATAATGGCGGGAGGACAAAAAACAAAGATGAATCAACAGGAACAAACCAAGGGAATAACGGATAAATCGGGGGTTTTATTTAGGGGCAAGCCGTTTGAGACGGGTTGATTTCATCCACCAGGGATTTCAAGTTTTCAAAAGGAAGGATCAGGTGGTTTTCAACGGTGTAACAAGAACTGTCAAAAATGGAATTCAAGAGGGCCTCCTGTTCCGAGCAGGAGTCGGCGTTCATCAGGAGGAAACCGCCCCGGTCGTCGGCCAGGAGGCCTCCAAAGGCCAGCTTCCCCGACTTTTCCAATTTTTGAATCAATTGGAAAAGTTCGGTCCTTTTTTCCTTTCCCTGCCCCTCATAAAGGGCCGAGTCCAATTCGGGTATCCTGACGATGAACTGCATAGGGTCCTCCCCTTAACCATACAAAAATAATGAATCGACAGTCGGATCTTTTTGAGGGGTTCTTGTCAAAGGACCGTCATCAACAGATTGGAATTTTGGATGAGACGGGAAATGTCAGTCGCCCGGCCAATGGGAATAACTCGAACTCCATTCCAAAAGGAGCATAATCTATGCCCATCAAAACGGTTCGAACGATTTGCCCTGTTCGGTTGTGGTTTAAGGTTAAGACTTGGCGGCGGGGGATATTTTCGGGTTGCCCGTGAAAGCAACTCATTCGGTCAGACCTCCGACAGGGGCAGCGGCTTTTGTGGAAAAGACTGGGCTTGGCCCCGTTTCATGAAGGAGGGACTTGTTGGTTTTCTTTCAGGGAAAAATTGGAATTTGCACTATTAACGTCCCAACCTGACGGAAAAATAGGCCGGTTTGGGACCAACCACCACGGGATAAAAAAAAGGCAGGCTGGGAAGCCTGCCCCAACCAGGCCCAAGGGCGGACAAAAGTTTCGCTCCGGCATTTTTTATTTTTTCTCCGTATCCTCCAAAACGATGTAACGCAATCCGCTCTTCTCCACTTTTTTGCCCCGCACCTTGACCATTTCACCGCCCTTGGTCACAAATTGTTTTCGGGCCGAGTGGTAGGATTTGTCCACGGGGATATAAAGGCTTCCCTCCTGCAGCAGGGCCAGTTCCCCGCCTTCCCCGATGCACTTGGCCGCGCAGCCTTGGTGTTCCTCACCCTTGGCGCCCTTGGCGATGAAACAAGCCACGTCAATGACTTCACACTTCATCTCCCGGCTGCCGGATTTCTCGAGATTTTTATCGGCGTGTCTTTCCTTCATTTCCTGCGAAAAACCTCTCCCCGCGTAAAGGCCCAAAACTAACGCCATGACCGCGAATCCAAGCTTCTTCATATATAAGCCTCCCCAAAAGGTTTTAAACGTCCCATCAGTATACGCAAAACCCTTCCCATAAGTTTCCGGTCCCCCCTAAAAACCTGGGAAAACACCGGGCGAAAACATGAAATATTACCCTGCTCTTTTCCCCAAACTCGAATATAATTTCGCTCGGTTTAACCCAATCCCAATCTAGGAAAAGGTGGTACATGGAAAAGTTCAATCTGGATGGTCCTGCCGCGTTCGTGATTCCCCATTGGAGCCAGGGTTCGGCTATGGAGCGCAAATGGCTGGATGAGACCTTGGAAAGAATCAAGCTTCAAACCGACCCCAACTGGGTGGTCTTGATCGGCGACGGAAATTCACCCTCCGCCGAGGCCAAGGACTACCTGCGTCAATTGGAAAAAGAATACGCCGGCAAGATGAAGATCCTCTTCATGGAGCATTCCGACGGCCCGGGCCACGCCCGCAACGTCGCCATCCAATACGCCTACGAGCAAAAGTACCCCTTCATCGTTTTCATCGACGCCGATGACTTGACCCATCCCTGGCGCGTGGAAGTGGTGCGCAGCATTTTCAAGAAAAACCCGAACGCCGGGGTGGTTTACAGCACCTTCAATATCATCGACGAGAACGGCAAACCGACACCCTATGCCAAGTGCTCCCAGTCGATCATCGAGATTTTGGAATCCCACAGCGATCCGCCGGAAGGCAAGGACGCCTGGATCAATATCTGCACGGAAGCCGGCTATACCAACCTGACCTCCACCACCTCGGTCTTGACCGGCATCGCCAGGGACATTCCCTTCCCGGGGGAAAAGGCCAGCGAGGACTATTATGCCTGGCTCTGCTACTCGGCTAGCGGCGCGGAATTCGTTTTCACGCCCCTGACCCCGACCAATTACCGCATTCCGCAAAATACCGAAGGGTCCGCTTCCCGCAGCCGGGAAGGCGGCAAGTCAAAGTTTTACGAGACCAAATGCAGGGTGGACGCGGCGGGCGTCGAGAAAGCCATCGAGCTGGCCACCCAGCGCGGGGCCATGGACGTGAAACGCGCCAATGACATCCGGGCCAAGTTCTACATCAAGGAAGCCGTGACCATGTTCCGGGAAAAGGAAATGGGCCTGGCCAAGATGTGCGTGGACAACGCCACGAAGTTCAACGCGGAGATCGCCAAGAAGCTGATCCCCGAAAAGGGCCTCTCCAGCCTGAAGTAAGCATTTTGCCGAAAAGCAAAAAAACCGCCGGGGCATTCCCCGGCGGTTTTTTTGCTTTGGAATCCTTTCTATTTCGCTCGGATGGTTCCACGAAATTTTAAACGGAGGCCCCCGCTCCTCCAGCCAAGATTCTCAGGACAACAGCCTCAAGGGTTTGACATAAAAGAAGCAATGTTCCTTCTTGAAAAATCCCATGCTATACTCCTCTCGTTTTAGGCCTCCGGTAAAATCCACGGGATGGACTCGATGAAGGTAAAAATTCGGCTCATCATCATTTGTTTAGCTTCCACCCTTTCGGGTTTCGGAACCCAGTCGGCCCCCGCCTCCGAGACCAGGGTCGACGCCGCCGGCGGCCTCACCACGGTCATGACCGACGAAACCAACAACCTGGATCTTTTCCTGGATGGAAATCCCGCCGGACTGGCGCTCCTCAAAACCCGCGACCGGGTGGACCTGACCGGCCAATGGGCATACCTCGATCCCCAGTCCCCTGGGCCGGGACTGCCCCAGCAGTCCTTCAGCACGGTTCCCCGCCTGACCAACGACGATGAAATACACTACGGGGGATTGATGACCTTCAGTCCCCAATGGGCTTTCCAAATCGCCGGGGATTACCTGAATCTTCAAGGCCAATCGGATTTTCTGGATGTTCCCTCGAGTTCCCAACGCTACCGGGAACTGCTCCGGGGAGCTTTCAACGCCGGCCCCTTCGCGCTGGGATTGGAAATAACCAACCTGGAAATCGATGCGGCTTATACCACCGGCATTTTTAACGCCAACGCAGGCCTGGCTTCAGGCTCCAGCAACGACAATAAGACCCTGGTGCGGGCGGGCGTCCTGACGACCTTCCCCGAGAACCCGGCCGAGGACAGCCCCCGGTGGCAGGCGGGAGGGATTTTCGAAACCCAGATGGGCCCCGATGACAAAAACATCAAAGTCACATTGATCGACCCCTCCTCCAATCCCTTTACCCTCCAGAGAACCAATTCCCAATCCAGTTACTTTTTTTTCGGCCCGGAACTTCACTATGAGATACCCGGCCGTTTCATCCTCAGGTTTTCCTCGATGATCACCAACTACAACACCGGGTTGCAGCAAACCGTTTCCCCCAACTCGGCCCTGGTCCTCAACCTGGGGGAATACCAACTGTCCCAATTCCAATCCATGAACAATACGGGTTTTTTCCGCCTGACCCTTCCCCTCTCCGGCCGGGAGAGCCTGAAGCTGGGCGGGGGCTTGACGGCCCTCCTGACCAATGTGGACCTCCTGGGCGCGGGCCAAAACGTTTACGATACCCAAAACCGGCAGCAGATTTTCGGTTCCTTGGGAATCGGGCTGGAAACCACCGGCGATTCCATCTGGGCTGTCCAATTCAAGTCCCAAAACTACGTCCACAATGAGCAGACCGTTTCCAAAACTCCTTCCCTGACGTCCAATGATTTCGATTCCTACCAAATCGCCATCGGCGGAGAAAAGAACCTCTCCCCGGTCTGCGCCCTCAGGTTGGGACTCATCACGGAGTCGGATTTCCTCTCTCAAAGCGACGATACCCTCACCACCTCCTTGACCGCGGGTTTTGGATTAAAGGAGGGGGGGTTCAACCTGGACGTTAAGTGCCTCGGGGGCAAGCTGTTCAACCTGGAGGATTCCTCGAACACGGCCCTTTTAATGGGCTTTGAGATCGCCGGAACTTTCTTTCTTTAAGAGGAGGCTCAAGAGGTTATGCGAAACTTTTTAACCGTCTTGAACTTAAATAAACTTTTAAGGTATCTAATGCCGGCCCTGCTCTTGGGAATCGGACCGGTTACGGTTTGGGCAAATAGCGCCTCCCAGTCCAAGAAAGCTGAAACAACCACCCGGGCCGGAGAGCCTTCCCCCAAAACCGGGGACACCACCGGCGACGACCAGCCCGAGCCCTTCCTGCCCCATTGGACCGGGGATATAGGTTTCAATTTTTCCACCCAACCCAGTCAATCGGGCCAGGGCCAAGTCACCGCGGACTTTGCCTTGACGGGGACCTACAACTTCACCTCCGGCGGCCATTTTCTTTCCCTGGGCGCCAGCGGGGGCCAACAAACCGTGGAGGGCGCCAATACCAATTACGGATCCTTTACCGCGGGGGCCGGTTTGGGATTTGGCTTCTTTCTTCCTTCCTTGGATTTTGTTTTCCAGCAAGGGGCGTCGGCCTTGAATTCGATCGCTTCCACCTTGACCTTGAATTTCCAGATCTTCGATCCCCTGTCCCTGGGAGGAACTTTGGGCGGGGGTTTTGAGAGCCACCAGGGTCCCAAGTCCCAAATCCCGATCAAGGGCTGGAGCGCGCTGGACAAAATCGTGGAAATCGACAGCGCCAATTGGACCGCGGGCTTGACGGCCTCTTTCCGCGCCTGGGACTTTTTAAGCTTTTCCCTGACGGGCCAGGACGAGACTTCCAGCACCTATCAGATCCAAACCGTACTCCACACAACCCAAACCGAATTGACCGAAAGCGAGCAGATCCTTTCCGGGACCTTGGGATTGAATTTCACTTTTTTCGAGGACCTAACCCTTGGCTTTTCCCTGCAGGAGGGGCAGGAACTTTATCCCGCCGGAACCATCTACAGCCAGGTGCTGAAGCAAACCGTCAACTTCTCCAAGCCCACTTCCGTAAATTTTTCGGGCTACACTTTTGAGATCGGTTATAGTCTCCCCTGATCCATTCCCGGTTTGCCGCTCGAAAAGGAACTCATGAAAACCAGGTTGACCCAGTGGTTTTTCTTATTTTCCCCGTTTTTTTTACCCTCCCTCGCCTGGTCTGATTCCGGATCCGCGGCGCCCGTCGGGCAGGCTGCCGCGGGACGTCTTTCCGCCCCGCCCGGTTTCACCGTTTCCGTTTACGCTTCCGACCTTGGCAATCCCCGGGGCATGGCCTGGTCCCCCGACGGCTCCCTCTATGTCTGCGACATGAACAACGGAAGGATCCTCCGCTTGATCGATGACGGCCAAGGCGAATCGAGGGAATTCCAGGTCGTCCTCGAGGGTTTACGCCATCCCCACAGCCTGGCCTTTTACCGGGGCGACCTCTATGTGGGGGAAACCCACCGCGTCTCGAGGTTTAAACTGGGGGACCACCGCTTGACCGGGGAGGACGGCAGGACCATCGCGGATCTTCCCTCCGGCGGCGGCCATTCCACCAGGACGGTTTTATTCGGTCCCGACGGGAAGCTGTACGTTTCCATCGGAAGTTCCTGCAACGCCTGTGTGGAGGAGGATGAGAGGCGGGCTTCCCTATGGCGCTGCGACCCGGACGGAGCCCGGTTTGAGGTTTTCGCCAAGGGGTTGCGCAACGCGGTGGGACTGGCCTTCCAACCGGGAACCAACCAGCTCTTCGCTTCCTGCAACGGCCGTGATTTTCTGGGCGATGACCTTCCGCCCGAGTGCCTCTATGAGGTCCAGCAGGGCAGGCATTACGGCTGGCCCTATTCCTATTCGCTTCACGGCAAGGCCGTCCCGGACCCCGACTTCGGCAGGGGCAAACTTCCCCAAAACGGGTTTTCCTGGTTGGAGTACCAGGCCCACGCCGCGCCCCTGGGCATCCATTTTTACGAGGGGGCTAATTTTCCCGAGGCTTACCGCCGCGGGCTGTTTGTCTGCTTTCACGGCAGTTGGAACCGGACCGTCCCCGTGGGATATAAGGTGGTATTCGTGCCCTTGGATGAAAAAAACAAGCCGGGTAAACCCCGGGATTTTTTGTGGGGATTCTTGAACGGCGCCGAGCGCGTCGGCAGGCCCGTGGAGTTGTTAACCGGACCCCGGGGCGAGCTTTACGTTTCCGACGACCATGGCGGCAGGATTTTTAAAGTGGTCTACAACGGCGGAAAAAAACCATAGGCGTTAAATCACGGGGGAAAGAACTTCCGACTTTTCCCAGCGCTTGAGGGTTTGGACCCGGTCCGCCAATCCATCGGCAAGGAAGCGGGGAAACTTCATCTCCAGCATCTTGACCCGGACGGTTTCATGCATCTCATCCACCGTGATTTCGGGATCGGTGAACATCCCCGACTGGTAGCACCGGCGGCAGTAAAGTTCGGAAAAATCCCCATTGCGCTCCTTGCCCTTTTCAGCGTCCTTTCGGATGGGCGAGGCGCAGCTTTGGCAGACCGTCTGATGGAACATCATGGGGCCACGGCCGCTTCCACCGCCGAATCCGTCCCGCCCACCGGCAGTCCGGCCTTGTGCCATTCCTGGACTCCGCCCGCGTAATTCAAGGCCTGCATCCCATGCTCTTCAAGGGCCTTGGTGGCGAAGTAGCTGTCCAAAAGGCCGAAATGGTCGCCGTACAGGATAAAGGATTTCCCTTTCCCGTATTTGCCCAGCACTTCCTTGGAAAAGTCCTTGGGATCCTCCGTCATGGGTTGGCTTTCCGAACCCTTGATGTGAAGCTTCTTATAGTCGCTCCTTGAGAGGACGTTCAATACAATGAATTTGTCGCTCTTCATGCTTTCCACCACGTCATCTTTGTCGATCTTCATGCTGGTACTTCCTTTCGGGACTTAGACGGGAGGACGAGGGAAAACTTGGGGATAAAAGAAACTCGTTTCGAATAGGTCTTCCTCAACTATAGGCCTTATTGGTTGAATAATGGGATAAATCGGAAGAGGGCTTGATCCCGCTCCCTCCTCCCCCCCCTCCCGTCCCTGGCTGGGTCTTGATATAACCCTCCCAAGAGCGTAAAGTTGACTTAACGATTCAATCCCAAGGAGAGAATAATGTCGAAGATAACGAAAGACAGCACCATGCAGGAAGTCCTGGAAAATTATCCCAGCGCCCAAAGGGCCCTTTTCCGAAAATACCATATCGGGGGATGCCATAGCTGCGGTTATGAACCCAGCGACATCCTGGGGGTGGTCGCCGCCAAGCACAACATCACGGACATGGACGAGGTCATCAACTTCATCGAGGAAGCCGAGCAAATCGACAAACGCATCCAAATCACCCCGGCGGATACGGCCGCTGCCATGAAAAGCGCCCAGAAACCCCGGCTCATTGACGTCCGGACCCCGATGGAATGGGAGATGGCCAAGCTTCCGGGAGCGGAACTGATCTCCGAGGAACTTTCCTACCAAATCATGAACCTGCCCAAGGATATTTCGATGGTTTTTTATTGCCACACGGGGGTCCGAAGCATGGACGCGGCTTCCTATTTCGCCGGACACGGTTTTTCCAACGTCAAATCCATGACCGGCGGCATCGACGCTTGGTCCCAAACCATTGACCCTTCCGTTCCCCGCTACGAGGCTGTCCGCGACCCCAACACCGGCCGGGGAGTATTACGCCCCCTCCGCTCGGTCGTGTCGCAGGCCGAAGGCTGTATCACCCCTTAACCGGGACGGGCAATTGAGCAGGTTTGGGAAATGAAAGGAAGTTGGACGGCCATGGAAATTAAAACAGAAGATATCGGAAAAATCGTCGAGCTGCCGGCGCGGAAAGAATGGGGTCCCGGCATCATCTGCAAAACGGACATCCGCTTCGTCTACATCCTTTTTGACACCGAGGACAGCACGCCGAAGAAGTTCTTCCTCTCGGATAATCCGCTGAAATTATCCGCGAATCAGGACCAACCAGCCCTCGTCAAGAGGGGCCGGGTGAAAAACCGGAAGATCAAGGCCGCGGCCAAACCCAAGCCCGTCCAACCAACCGCCGACCCTATTTAAGGCCCTCCCCTTTTTTCGGGGGCTGCATTATTTTCAAACTGCTTTTCGCCCAACTCAGGATGATTTTCTTATCCTTGGCGCTCAAGGGCTGGCCCATCCCGAACAATTTTTGGGATTTCGCCGGCGGCATGGCGTCCTTCTTCAGGCTTTTGATTAAACGCCCCAAGCTGTCGGCTGGATCATCATCCCCGGGATCGGGGAAGGTCTCGACCATCGGAAATTGGTATTTCGCCCTCTTGATCAGCTTGACCATCCTTCGTTGGGCGTCCGGATCGGCCACATGGTCCGTGTCCTGGGGCTGGGGCCCATGGCAGGCAAAACAGCTTTGACGGAATATCGGCAAAACCTTGGACCCGTAATCGCTTTTCACCTGCTCCAAGGCTCCTGCCGCAGCTGGTCCGGGAGTCCCTTGGGCGTTTAAAGTCCCCGCGATCCCAATGAGGCCCAGGCAAATCCCCGCGCTTTTTGAAATGATTCCCATCCCTTCACCCCTCCTTGATTGATCCGCCGGAAGAACCAATGAATTCCAACCGCTAAAATATAACCCGAGGCCGGGTTTTTCGGTTCATTTCTTTTTGAGGGATTTTACAGGAATTTTTTCACTTTTTTCGGCCAGCCTCTTTTGACGGCGGCCCTTGAGGACCGGATGGGCCATGGATCCCAGCCAATGCTCCGGGACATTCCTCGCGCCCTCCAATTCCCCGCCCGCCAGCTCGATCCCCTTCAGTTCGGTTTTCCTTAAATTGGCGTTGGAAAAGTCCGCCCCCGCCAAAAGGGCGCCATGGAGGTCCGCCCTTTCCAAATCAGCCCCGGTAAAGTCCGCCCCCTCCAAATTGGCGTCGCGCAAACGGGCCCCCCTCAGGTCGGCTCCCGAAAAGTCGGCTTCCGGCGCTTCCGCCCCGCTTAAATCCGCCCTCCTCAGGCTCGCCCGGGAGAACTTGGCTTTTCCCAGGGCGGCCCCCGAAAGGTTCGCGCCATGGAGTTTGGCTCCCTCAAAATGGGCCTTCTCGGCGGAAACGCCCGACAGGTCGGCCCGGCTCAAGTCCATCCCCCGGAAATCCATTAGGTCCAGCTTCTTGTCCTTCTCCCGCTTGCCCTCGGCCACCCTGGTTAAAATCTCGTTAAGTTCCTGTTGGTCCATAAAATCCATTAAGAAAGTTATTCCACCGCCAAGACACGAAGGCGCCAAGTTTAATTAAAAGCGAAAACAAAAATAAGTAATCGCTTTTAAAATCGATTGGTATTGAACCCCAAGGTTACAAAAGAACGGAAGTTTCGACATGCGGTTCTTGGCGTCTTGGCGGTGAAATGATTTTTTAGTTAATTTTAAAACCGGTTCTCGTTGATCCACTTCTGCACGTCGGCCTCGACGGAAAAGGGCTGGCCGGTGTTTTTGGAAAAGGCCTCGTCCAGGAGATGGGCGTTCACTTCCAGGGGAATCTTCTCATACCTCCCCGAGCGCAAAAGACCCCGGAAATACTTGTTGGCAAATTGCTTCAAGCCCAGTTTTTGGTACTGGACGGCATGGACCAGCTCATGGAATTGCACCCGGGGATCCAACTCCTCGAAGGTCACGACCACGTCCAGGAAAGTGATGGCCTTCAAGCGGTCGAGGGAAAAGGCGACTCCCTTTTGGCTTAATTCCTCCATAAAGTCCGGACTGGCGATGGGGCCGTCGGTCTTGCCCGCGAAAAGGGTGGTCTTGAGGATGCCCTCGTTAAAGTAAGGTTTAAAAGGTTCCAGCTGGGCTTCGGACAGGGGAGCCGCTTGCGACAGGAATATTTCCCTCTGGGTCTTAATGAAGGCCGCCATTTGTCCGGCGTAATTGGAAATCTCAGATTCAGTGAAATTCGTCGAGAACATCATGGGAGCTTTTCTTTCTTGTGGGGGCGGGTTTCAACCTCGCCCTTCTTTTAAACTAACCGAGATTGGCGGCAAAATAAAGGGGCGGAACCCAGAATTAACGCCTGCCGTTCAGCGATGCCTTGGTTTCATCTTCAACCAGGGGAAAAGAAACAAGCTGGCAACCCTAAAGATCGGAGAGAAAGGGAATTCTTGGGGCGATGGCGTAATTCAACTGAACCAAAACGATAAAGGCGATGCTCCAGGCCGTGTCAAAGAAACAAAGGGACGCGCCGAAGGCGTAGAGGCCTTGGGCCGAGAGAATCCGGCGGCGGAGGAGTGAATAGTCCCCCCTCATGGCTTCCTTCTTCACCAATTTGGCTTTGCAGGCGTAGGCCCAGCAGGCGTAGATGACGATCCCCAACAGGAGAAGATTGACCCAGTAGGCCAGAAGGGCCGTCCGGTAACCGATGAACCCGGCGAGGAGTCTGGTGGAAAGTGGAATCAAGGTGACCACGGCCAGGTACAACAAATGAAGCCAGGTCAAGTGCCGGTCGGATCTTTCCAGGTGGCTCAGCTGGACCTGTTGGCCGACCCAAAAGATCCCCAGGGTCAGGAAGCTCATCAGGTAGGTCACCATGCGGGGGGCCATCGCCAGCAGGGCCGAGAGTAAATCCCCTTCCGAATGGACCGACGCGATTTCGGGTAGGCGGATGTCCAGGACGATCAGGGTCATGGCGAAGGCGAAAAGCCCGTCGCTCAAGGCCGCGATGCGCTCCAGGCTTTTGCCGGCCACTTGGTTGTAGGTTTGATCCATGACGGAAGTATAGAAAGCGCCGGCAGTCCTGGTCAAGACTGGCCTGTCCCTCAAAAAAAAAGGAACCGTGCCGGAACTGCCGGCACCGGTTCCCTTGAAATCATTTTTTTAATTCAGGTAATCCCGAAGTTGGCGGCTGCGGGAAGGGTGCATCAGCTTGCGGAGGGCCTTGGCCTCGATCTGCCGGACGCGCTCGCGGGTCACCTTGTAGATGTTGCCCACTTCCTCCAGGGTATGGGGCGACCCGTCCGTCAGTCCGAACCGCAGGCGTAACACGTCCGCCTCCCGGTCCTTGAGGGTTCCCAGCACCTTGGAGATGCGCTCCTTCAGGAGCATGAAGGCCGTCGCGTCATCGGGGGACACCGCGTCCTTATCGGCGATGAAATCGCCCAAATGGCTGTCCTTCTCCTCGCCCAAGGGCGTTTCCAGCGAGATGGGGTTCTGCGCGATCTTGAGGACGGCGCGGACCTTATCCACCGGCATATCCAGCCGCTCGGCGACCTGGTCCGCGGTGGGCTCATGGCCCAGTTCCTGGACCAGATCCCTGGTCGTTTGGAGGGACTTGTTGATGACCTCATGCATGTGCACCGGGATGCGGATCGTGCGGCTCATGTCCGCGATGGCGCGGGTGATGGCCTGGCGGATCCACCAGGTGGCGTAAGTGGAGAACTTGTAGCCGCGGCGGTACTCGAACTTCTCGACGCCCCTCATCAGGCCGATGTTCCCTTCCTGGATCAGGTCCAGGAACGGCAGGCCCCGGTTGTTGTATTTCTTGGCGATGGAAATGACCAGGCGCAAGTTGGCCTCCACCAGCTCCATGCGGGAGAGGTAAGCTTCCCGCTCGCCCACCCGGATTTGGCGCATCAGGTTCTTCAAATGCTCCCGGCTGGTCAGGGCTTCCTTCTCGAGCTTCTTGATCTCCCTGCGGGCTGCGTCCCAAAGGGCGCAGGCCTTGACGAATTCCTCGCCCTTCAAGGCGCTTTTCTTTTCCAAGGTCTTCATGCCGACCGACTCGCCGTGCTTGAGCAGGCTGGGGAGCTTGATATAGAGCTCGGGAGGAAGCTTCATTCTCTTTTCCTGGTTGTGCATGATGTGTTCATGTTCCTCAATGGCCTCGCCGCGGTCGCGCAGGGCGCCCGTGAGCCGCTCCTTCACCTTCTTGTGGAATTGGCAGTCCTTGACCAGCCAGATCAGGTCGATGAGCTTGCCGTCCAGCTGCTCCGCCAGGGCCTTGCGGGTGTCCGCGTTCAGGGACTTGAGGCCCACCTTGTGCTGAAGGGCCTTGACCTGCCGCTCCAGGACCTTGAGTTTGCGGTAGTTTTTCCGGAGGTTGCCCAGGATCTTCTTTTCCGGGAGGGTCGGCATCTCGGCGTAGGCGTCCAGGTTGAGGGTTTCTTGAAGGGTCTTCTTTTTCCCGAGGATGTCGCTCAAGAGCTGGTGGAGTTCCTGGAACCCGAGCAGCGATCCCAGCACCGCCTTCCCGACCTTAAACTCGCCGGCTTCGATCCGCTTGGCGATGGCGATTTCCTCCGCGCGGGAGAGCAGGGGGATCCTTCCCATTTGATGCAGGTACATCTTGATAGGGTCGCCGATCCGGGTCTCGACCCCGGCGGTTTCCAAGGCCTTGCCGAAAGACTCGTCCTCGTCGTCCGAGTCGTCGTCCTTCCCCGAGGCGTCGGGTACGGTGGCTTCAGTTTCCTTGTCATCGTCCGGCGTCGCGGTCTTTTCTTCCTTCTCAACAACCTTGATGTCGTTCTCACCCAGCATCAGCAGGATGTCGTCGATCTCCTCGGAGGAGACGACTTCTTCCGGCAGGATGTCGTTCACTTGTTTAAAAGTGATGTAGCCTTTTTCTTTCCCCATCTTGAGGATATTTTTGGCGTGTTCCGAGTCGTTCTTGGGTTTTTGCGGCTTCATCCGTTCACCTCTTGGGTTATGCTTCTTTATAATGCCGGCCCAGGGACCCATGTCCACAAGGGCAAGGGGCATAGTGTACTGCAATTTCGGTCGGATGGGGGTGGATTTAAAGGGGATAAAAATAAGGCAAAGTTCATGACAATAAAACCCATTAAAACCAAGGTTTTAGGGCTGGTTAAGGCTTCAAAGGAGTTTGCCTTTAAGTTGAGGCGACCTTAGCCAGGAAGGCTTTAAAGGCTTCTTTTTCCTCATCCTTCATCATCAGGAATTGGAGTCCGGCGGTTTGGGTGGTGATCCGAACGACCTTCGCGTAAACGTTCACGGCAGTGACCTTATCCAATAGGTAAATATGAAATTGGAGGACGTCATCCACTTTTAAGGGTTTATCGACCGCGATTTGCATCCCCCCCAGGCTTACATCCAAGGTGAATGCGTTTCTTTCAGTTAGACGCCAATCCTCGATCTTTTTGAGGACCTTCTTATTCTGTTCCAGCCGAAATTTTACGGGGATTTTAATGGCGACACGGTGATGACCGCGTTTTTCCAGGGAGTTTTTGGCCTTTTTGGTGTTTTTCATCAGGGTAAACGATATACCCCGGTGGCCCAATTGTCAAATTCGTTTCATCACTCATCCCAGTTGTGAATCCCAACCACGGATAAGCAACTATTTATTTTGTACTATGCCTTTTTTACTTCTTTTCCGATTTGCCCTGCTTCGCGTCCTTGACGCAGCGGAAACCGATCAAAGGGTCGGTGGAATCCGGACCCTTCCGCAGGTACCGGCTCGCCGTTCGCGCGTCGGTGGCCCCGCCGCAGCCTCCCCGGAGGACCCTTTCATTGCCCTTGTCCGGCCCTTGGGGATTGCGGTCGGGACTCACTTTGTAATATTTGCTGTTGTACCAGTCCGAGCACCATTCAAAGGCCAGTCCCCCGATGTCAAAAAGCCCGTAAGGGTTGGGCTTCTTTTGGCCCACCGGGTAGGAGACAATTTTATAGCTGGGGAAAACCGCGTCCCCAAAATTCTTATCCGGTTCGTACCAGCCATATTCTTTCTCCTGGCCGTTGTCGTCCCCGAAAAACCATTTGGTGTCGGTCCCGCCGCGCGCCGCTTTCTCCCATTCCGCCTCCGTCGGCAAGCGCTTCCCCGCCCATTTGGCATAGGCGGAGGCGTCATTCCAGGAAACAAAAACCACCGGTTCCTGGCCGCCGGAATCTTTCGGGGAAGCCTGTTCGCCCCTTTCCGATCTTAAGGTCCGGGGTTTGTTTCGGTGGGTCGCCTCGCAAAACTTATCGTACTGATCATTCGTCACCAAATATTTGTCGATATAAAAAGCGTTCAAATACACCTCGTGCCGGGGATGCTCATCCCCGTCGCCCACATTGTCCGGCGAGCCCATCCAAAATTTTCCCGCCTTGATCAAAACCATCGTGCCCTTGCCGGGGGATTCCATTTCCTTGAAGGTGATGTGGGCCGCGTACTCCATGGCGCCGATTTTTTCGCGGATGCTTTTTTTATCCTTGGCGTTGGGCCTGGCCATCAGATAGAGGTTGTAATCAATCAGGGCGTTGGTGAATTGCCCTGCTTTTTCCCGGATATAACCCAAGTTGTAATAAATATCCGCTTCCCAAGGGGCCAAGAGGGACGCCTCACGGTAAGCTTCCGCCGCTTTCGCGAAATCCTCCGTGGAACTGCCGTTATTCATGATGAATTTGGCTTTTCCCATGGCTTCATCCACCCCTTCCGGAAGCGGGGGTTTCGCCGGCATGGCCTGGACCAGCTTGATGATTTTTTCCCGGATGGCGATTTCGTCGTCGGGATGATTCGGCAGCTCGGCGACCAGTTGTTGGAGTTTGGAGCTTTCCGCGCATACGGGGAAAACCGAAACGAATCCCCATTGAAGAATCAAGGCACCCAAACCGAAAATAATTTTAAAACGGTTCATCATGAATCCTTTCTGAAAAGCTCGTTACTTCTTTGTGACATTCATTCCCAGCTGATAGTTCCAAGGCTCCTCATTGGTCGTATTAGCGGCCCATCCGACCATCACGCTCTCGCCAGGTTCCAATTCGATGTTGTTCCTCAAGCTATGGGCGCTATTTTTGGACTCGCCGGCCATCCAAACATGGATTTTCACCGGATCCTCACTCGTATTCTCCACCCAAATCTGGTCCTTGAGGGGGCCCTCGGGCTTTCCTGTCAATTGAACGCCATCCTTCAGCATATCCGCGTGTTGAACACCCGCCACTTCCTCCTGCGCTTTAGGATGGGGTTCTGGTTTCGGGGCGGGCGCGGTAGCGTCGCGGGGCGTAGGCGTCGCGGGATGTTTATAGTTGGCCCCATGTTTTACCTTGGGCCTTTTGCCGGCAGGCGCTTGCATGAAACCCTCATCGCCCCCCACCTGCCGCAACCCCGAGCTATCCCCCGAAGAGCCCGCTTCCCTCAACCCTCCCCCTGAATCCGGCGAGGAGTCCCTCAGGTTATTCAACAAGTCCTTTTTGGAGGCCTCGTACTTGAGGCGGCGTTGTTCCTCCTCATATTTTTCCTTTTCCACCCTTTGTCTTTCGATTTCATCGGCCTTCGCCTTCGCCGCCGCGTCATCGGCCCGAATTTGATTTCCCAAGGCTTCTCCCAGGGAATAAGCGGACTGGTTTAGGGGACTAAGACCGCTTGGAGCGGAACTGGAATCATCGGTGGTTGAGCCGCCCTCAGCGCAATGACAACGGCCTTGCTGGTAATTGAGACCTGTTTTCGCTTCGCAATCTTCCTTGCTCGCGAAATGTTCAGTGACGATTCTATCGCCTAATTGCGGAACACCGCGGTAATCGCAAGTGGCGACCCAATCCGCCCACAAAGGGACCAGGCTTGAAGCAATACCAATGATGGTCGTGACCAAGGCTACCGGCAAAAGTTTCTTGCGCCGTTTAGGACAAAAGATACCCAAGATAGGAAGTTTCATAAGGTGCGCTCCATAAAGAATCAAGCCGATTCAGGATTTGGAAAAAGGTTGAACTTGGAAGAGTTTAGGCTGGGCGAAGAAGGTGGGCAATAGGATAAATGACAGTTATCAGCCCATTTTAAAGGCCGCCTGAAACGCGCCAATGTATTAAAACAAAAATCCCCGGAATGAATCTCCATCCCGGGGATTGCGTAAAATTTAGATTTAAAGATTAACCGAATTCCGGAAATACCGGCGGCGCCTTCACCATTTTTTAGTTGTCGGCGGGCCCGTTGTCACCCGTGTGGGGAGGAGGACCTGAATCCTGCGGCGGTTGGCCCGAATCCGCTCCCCCTGGATCGGCTTGGTCGTTGTCGTTGGCGCCGGGGTTGTAGGGATTCCCGTAGCCGTCGAACATGTCGAAGGAACCGTCGTTGAGCTTCAGGATGATTTCCAACGGCCGGCCGTTGCTGGTATCGGAAAACTGGACGCTTTGCGTCCCTGAGGCCAGGTACACCGGGTCAAAGGTCGGCGGATTGGCGGTGTCGTAGAGGAAGGCGTCCTGGCTGTCGCCGATCACCTTAACCAGGCGGGTGCCGTCGGGACTAGTGGTGACCTGTGGGTTGGAATTGACCGGGGCGGTTACGACCACCTGGTCGTCAGCCGAATTCGTGGGAATATAAGTATCGTTGTTGTAGCAGTAGAGGTCGCCCAGGTGGTAGGGATCCTGCCACCACCAATTTCCATTGTTCCAAAAGCACCAGCGGTCATAGTCCGAGTCATACCACCACCAGCGCGAGTGGAAATGGCGGGTCCAGAAAAACTGGTCGCCCGAGTACCAGCCCCACCAGTGGTAACCCGTCGGATCGATATAGTGGCAAAAATTGAATCCTTGGTCCTGGTGCCAGTAGTAATGGTTGGCCAGTTTTTCAGAGTCATGGAACCCATGGATCCTGGCGGTCCAATCCGCGTTGTCAATCCTGGCCATTTGCTGCCGCACGATGGGATCGTTGAAATGCCGGGGGGAAAGGGCATTCCCCCGCAAGGGACGGTGGCCTGGCCCTTCCTTCGGAAGACCGATGGCGGAATGGAGCCGGTCGGTGTGGATGATTTCCGCGCGGTCCGTGATCAAGCTGGGCTCCGCCGTCACCCCGATCTTGCGCAGTTTCCCGCGCACATACCCCGGCGTATAAGCGTGGTGATGGAC
>Ga0265319_1000440_pt1 | contig 29815 bp, 24 predicted proteins | sample 4824metaG_FD_192443 | JGI IMG/M metagenome (GOLD analysis project Ga0265319, IMG submission 192443) | Rhizosphere microbial communities from Carex aquatilis grown in University of Washington, Seatle, WA, United States - 4-8-24 metaG | ecosystem: Host-associated > Plants > Roots > Rhizosphere >...
GTCGGTAAAACCGTATTTTTGGGCCAGGTCCGGCTTCACCCAAAGGCGCATATTGTAACTGCCCATATCGGACCAGACTTCGCGGTAGAGCACCCATTTTTTCAAGTCGCTCCAATCGACCATGTCGGGCCGGGGATTGAAGACGGGGATGAAGTTGCTGAAGAGCCATTCCCGGAAGAGACCCATGTTCATGTCCGTTCCAGGGAAGCCCTTTTTGAACCAGGAGGGAACCCACCAAACGCGGAGTTTGTATTTGCGGTTGACGTAGCCGGCTTGACTCAGGATGGGGTAGGCCTGTGCGTCCGATTCGGTGCCGGTCATGATGATGGGGTTGTCCGCGGCGGTTATGGTCGCGGGATGATTACGTTTGGAAAAATCCTTTAACTGCCAGGCGAAGGGCCAGGAGCATTTATCCTCGATGGTCAGGGCCATGTCCGTGCCGCCGGTCTCGCCGTAGGAAATTTCCCGGACAATGCGCTCCACTTCCTGGACGTCGGGGCCGGATTGCACGTAAACCAAGGGCTCCACCGGGTTGGCCTCGTGGTAGAAGCTCAACAGGATAGCCGAGTGAAGGGAATAGGAAAGCAAAAGGCCGAAAAGGACCATTGCCGCGATCCGGGCGCCTCTCCAAAGCTGCGCCGTGGGACGGGAGTCGAGGATTTGCCCCATGAAATAAGCGGTCAACAAGAGGGCCGGCAGCAGGGGATGGAGGATCAACCAGGGCATTTTTTCCCCGGCCCAGGAGAAAAGGGCCAAGGATCCGACATACCAATAGGCGAGAAAAAGCGGGAGGTTTTTACGCTTAAAGAGGCCGTAGTAGACCATCGCCACGCCGGAAAATAAGAAGGAGAGGAGCTCATTGGCGGGGAGCTGGACCAGATAGTAGTAAGGCGGCTCATCCCCGCGGTGGACATCGTGCTGCCCCCACCAATATTCCAATCCGCCGAAAGCGCCGTTATAGATCGCGTTGAGAAGGGCGTGCATCCGGCCCAGGAAATCACCTTGGGCGGAGCCGACCGTGAAAAAGGTCGTGAAGAGCAGGGTGAAAATGATGCCGAAAAGGGAGAGGGACCCGGTGAGGGCGGGGGAAACGTTCTTCAGCCAGAGCCAGCAAAAACGGAAAAGGAGGCCGAAGTAGGTGAACAAGAGGATTAAAGAGAAAAAAGTAGGCTGGTTCAAGTGAAGGAAAGAAGCCCGTAACGTGAGCAGGCAGACGATCCACCAGAGGATAAAAGCCGAGAGGTCCCATTTAATCCGTTCAATCCCCAGGTTCCTTATAATTTCCCAAAGGGAGCTTTCGGCCTTGGAAAGCTTAAGATTGGCCTGCCAGCGGAAGAACAGCTGGGCGACGGTATAGGTGAAGGCGCAAAGCAGAAAAACCCCGAAGACGATCATTCGATAGGATTCGGTTTTGGGGATGATCAATTGGGTCAAGACTCCGACGGCGGTCAGGCCGCCGGCGATGAAAACATCCGCCCAGGGTAAAAGGCGGATAAAAAGATAGGTGCCGATGACGGCGATCGTCAGGAAAATGGATTCTTTCGTGCAAAAGGCGACTGTAAATCCCACTGACGCGAGCCAAAGATCCAGCGGGAGACGGGACCGGTAATATCGGAAAAGAAAAACGACCATCATGAAAGTGGCCCCGGCGATATAGGCGTCTTCCCGGGTGAAACGGTCGAAATACATGAAGCTGGGAGAAAAGACAATCATGGCGGTGGCTAAAAAGGCCCCGGTCCTTCCCCAAAAGGGGGAAAGGAACATAGCCAGGACGACGGTTAAGATTCCAAAGGAGGCGGCCAAATAACGGGAGGTGGCGTTGGAGACGCCGAAAAGATAATACATCAGGGCGTTGCCGTGAAATTGGAAGGGACCGTGCATCATCGGGTTATATTCGTAATCCCCATCCTTAAATAGCTGGTAGGAATAAAAAGCGTGCATGCTTTCATCGTGGTGATGGGGCTTGTCGCCCAAATGGTGGAACCTGGTAAAAATAGTTATAAGAAGCAGGGCCATGTAAGCCAACTCGAGCCAGGAGAAGGAAAAGTTAATTTTAGCCGTGCTGGAAGGCTCGGCTGTGACTTCCCGGCTATCGCTGTCGGGCCGGGCTTGATTTTTAACGGCTTTTTGGACAGGGACTGGTTTGGCGGATTTTTCGGATTGGCTCTCGGAGGGAAGTTTTGAGCCGCATTGCTCGCAAAAGTTGTTCGAGATGGGGTTTTTAGTTCCGCATTTGGCGCATAGCTTAATTTCGGACATTCATAACTCCTTGGGTGGGTTGGAAAGACCAAAAACAATTCCGCTGATTCATATAATCGCTTTAAAAAATGACGGTAAACTATACCCAGCGGTGAAAGCTTTTGTCAACAAAGCGCCCGGTTAAATGCTTAGGAATCAAAAGGTTTCTCGTAAAACAATTAGTCCCGTGATTCGAGGATGGTTACCCTGGGTGAAAAAATGGATGGAGGGGCTCGGGGATAAAATGCGACAGTTCAGTCGTCAAAATCGGCACCGCGGAAAAACGCTTGAGGGGCGATTGGTTTTCGGTTTTCCCTGGTTCCGCTCCGAGATTAAGTTGATTCATTGGGGTTTTTTCTTGGTTTAATTTTAAACCCATTTTTTTCAAGTCCCGGTTAAACCATCAACCCCTCAAAACCACTGGGTCGTATCAAGTTGCAATTTATAAAAAGGGTTGATACACTTTTGTCACGCCCGAATAAAAGCGACGCCTAAATAAAAGATCTTCTTTGAAGAGAGGAGAAGTTTGTGAATTCAAAACGATTTAATATGGTGGCTTCTTTAAGCGCCCTGCTTATTTTAACCCCGATGGCGGTTTACGCCGACCAGGCTGATTACGCCGCCGAGGTTTTAACGAAAGGCGCCGGAGCTCGTCCCTTGGCGATGGGCGGGGCTTTTGTGGCGGCGGCCAATGACGCGACGGCAGCCTATTGGAATCCCGCCGGTTTGGCCCTGATCGATGATATCGAAATTACCACGATGCATTCGGCCCAATCCGACCTTCAAAGCTACGATTTTTTGAATATCGCGTTTAAAACGGAATCAGCCGGTTCCTATGCCTTGAGCTACTTGCGGTTGGGCGTGGGTGATATCGCCCTCACGAATGCTGACAGTCCCAATGTTATCGGCACCACGACTTATTCGGATCAAGCGGCCCTCATCTCGGGCGGATGGAAATTGAGCAAGCAATTCGCGATAGGCGGAACCATTAAGCTTTTGAAAACCGACGCGGCCTCGGCCTCCGCTTTCGGATTTGGCTCGGATTTGGGATTGCTCTTCAAGCCCATCAAGGAATTGGCGTTTGGTATTACGGCCAGGGATTACACGGGCGGTTCTTATATCCAATGGCAGGGAACCACCACCAATCCAACCCAGGTTTTACAGCCCAGCGTGACCGTCGGCGTTTCCTGGACCGAGGAGTTTGGGAAGAGGCAGAACCAGGGAGACGCGCCTGTGCCAGTGAGCACCCTTTCCGTCAATTTTGACGCGGACACCCTTTACGCGGGCAAAGCCCTGAACAATTACCACTTTGGCGTGGAGTATTGGTACAAACAGTTTGTCGCGGTTCGGGGAGGGTTGGAAACCAAGGGCTTCCAGTTCGACAATGATTCCTTCACTCCCTCGGCAGGAGTCGGGTTGTGGGCCTACCTTTTTGAGATCGATTACGCCTTCGTCGCCAATTCCATCGGCGGGATCCACTACATTTCACTGATCACCCGTCTATAAGCGAAGCGTCTCGAATCATTAAAAGAGGGGATTTTGGAAAAAAATCCCCTCTTTTTTTGTTTTTTGTTTATTATATCAAACGCTGAAGGCTGCCATTTCTCTTCCTCTTGAGGTATTCATGAGAATTCAAAGGCCTCTTTTCGCCCTTTTGTTTTTGCTGGAATTGTTAACCTTGCCATTCCCGGTATCCGCTTCTTATCAAGTGGCCCCCTCCACGGGATCCGGCCTTCCTTACTCTCTTGAAACCAAAAATTTGCTCAAGCATTTATATAACAACCGCCGGATCGTCGGCGGCCAGGTGATCGCCCTGAAGGATCAGCCGGGGAAAAACTATAGCGGCAATTACATTGATGTCGGCGATTTGGGCGGGGTCAAAAAAGGGGATGTCTTCGCCTTGTTCACTCCCCAAGGTGAACCGGTCGGATTCCTCCGAGTGGTCGAAACCCAGCATTACACTTCCTCCTTCGAATTCGTTGAACTCACGGTTGACCCCTCCGATAATTTATCCGCCAAGAAAATAACGGAAGAAGTAAAAGGGCGTCTTCCGGAAAGCCTTTTGGTTTATCCTGACATGAAGCGCTTTAAGAAGGGAACCCAATTGGCCCTTAAAAAACAAAAGCCCCTGCCGCCCGGGATAAAATCAGCCTCCCAGCCGTCCTTGCCGCCTTTGCCCGGGGAAACCAGCGCGCCTTCGACAACGCCCTCCCTGCCGCCTTTGCCCGGCGAGAATGCCTCTGTTTCAACCGGATCCAGCCTGCCGCCTTTGCCTGAAACAGGAGCCGCTTCCACGGGAGGCTCGACCTTGCCTCCTTTGCCGATGGATAATAGTTCCACCCTTGGAGCCTCTCCCGCCGGCGGTCAGTTGCCAGCCTTGCCGACTGCGGACTCGGGAGCCGGCTTACCGCCTTTAAACCCGGACAACTCAAATCCCGGGGCTGGCCTTCCGCCCTTGGGGGGAGACTCTTCGGCCCCTCCTTTGCCAGGCCAGGATAATGGCCTGTCCGGCCTTCCCGCTTTACCGACGGATAACAGCCCCGCACCTGGGTCGCTTCCTCCCTCGTCCAACGACAATGGACTTCCGCCCCTTTCCAACACGGCGCCTGATTCCGGGTTGCCCGCCTTGCCGGGGGATAATTCGGGCGCGCCTCCTGCCTTACCGCCCCCTGGTCCCGGTGGAGTGGACTCCGGTTTACCTCCTTTGCCGGGGGCCGATTCCTCCATGCCGGCCCTTCCGATGGATAATTCCTCATCCCTGCCCCCGTTAGGCAACAATCCTCCTGGCGCTGATATGTCCCTGCCCCCGATCCCGAACAATGAGCCGGCTAATAACGGCGCGCCCCTTTTGCCGCCACAGTCCGAAATGATGCAGCCGCCCTCGCCGATGGCTGACAATAGCGGGCTTCCGGACTCCAGCGCGGTTCCTCCCATGTTGGACAGCGGGCTTCCATCCTTACCTGACGCGGGGATGCCTCCTCCTGCTGGCCTGGCCCAGGCCCCTTTGGATAACGGATTGCCCCCCATGGACAACGGTTCCGCACCGCCGCCCTTGAGCGGGGATATGTCTTTGCCGCCAATGGCCGACTCGGCCCTTCCGCCACCTTCCTCCGATATGGCCCTGCCCCCGATGGCGGATTCCTCTTTACCCCCGGTTTTGCCTGACGCCTCATCAACTCCCGAGCTTCCCCCTCCGGCGGTAGCTTCGTCTCTACCCATGGAGAATGGGCCCGCTTCGGCTCCCCCCTCATTGGATGCCATGATGCCCCCCCTGGCCGATAACTCCTTGCCCCAGGTTCCCGACGAAATGCCCCCCACGGTGGGTGCCGCGAATCCCTTTGCGCCCCCGGTTTTGGATAATACGGCGGGAATGCCCCAAGGCGCTATTCCCGATATCAACAGTCAGGCGTCCCTTCCTCCCAGCGGAGTTCCAGGCTCTCCGGACTTATCTTTTCCGCCCCTGGCTGCCCAAAGCGTCCCATCCGGGACTTCCGCTTCCAACGCGGCCAACCTCAGCCTGCCGGCGGTTCCTTCCGAGGTCAAAAGCGGGTTTTTGCAGGACTTGCCCACCCTTTCGTCGGCGAAAAAACCGGCCGCCTAGGTATCCACCGGCACTATCAGCTTTCCCCCATCTGGCCCGACAAACAACGATATAATGCCATTGTTTGAACTCAAAACTTTTAAGCACTTTCCAAATTCCGCAATTTTGTTTTTAAGGTTTAAGGATTTTTCATGCCTGTTTTAGTCCGCTATTGCCTGACGGCGATTTGGCCCCTGTTTTTCCTGGCCACGGGTGGATGGCTTTTCATCTTCAACCTCCTTTTTTACCTGATTCCATTTTTAAGTTACCTTTTGGAATTTCAAGCCGGAATCGTAAACTCATTCCTATTGCTCCTCTACATTCAGCCTGGATTTTTGGTGCTGGCCATTCCCATTGGATTTTTAACAGCCCTGTTAATTGTTTACGGACGCTTGAGCGCGGACGGGGAGGTGATGGCGGTCGAATCCTGCGGCTTTTCCCTTTGGGTCCTGGTCTGGCCCATGATCGCCGTATCGGTCCTGTTCAGCGTTTTTTTGGTTATTTTCATGGATACCTTGCTGCCCTGGGGAAATACCTCTTTCTTGAAACTGGATTATAAAATCAAGACCGAACGTACCGCGATTTTTGTCAAGGAGAGGGTCTTCATCAACAGCTTTGAGGGTTATACGCTGTACGCGGACCAGAAAGACGATAAAAGCGACGCCTTGAAAAACGTGGTGGTGCAGGTCCTGAACGATAAGGGGAACCCTTACCGGATTATTTGCGCGGCCAGGGGAACCATCCACCAGGACCCGGTGAATTTTCACGTTTTGCTGGATTTAGGGGACGGTATCATGCAGCAAGTCGGCGCGAAGAAAAACCTCATGGATTTGGGGGAATTTTTTCAGCTAAAGTTCCGGTCCTGCCTCCTGGACTTGAGCGTCAACCATTTGCGGAATGGACCAGTCGATTTCAGCGATCCGCGTAATATTTCCATGAAAGAACTGGCGATAAGGATCAAACAAAAAAAATCCGAAAAACAGGACACCCGTTACGACGAGTCGGAATTCCACAAAAAATTCTCAATCCCTTTTTCGGCCCTTGCCTTCGCTTTTATCGGCATTCCGCTGGGGTTGATCGCGCGAACCGGTTCCTTTGCGGGGCCTTTTTTAGCCGTCATCTTGGTAGTGATCTATGAGTTGTTTATCATGTTCGGCGAAGCCGGGGGGCCCATGGGCGTCATTTCGCCTTTCGCCGCCATGTGGCTTCCCAATGTGGTCTTGATCCTCCTAGGAGCCGTTTTAATGTACGGGTTAAACAACAAGCATGATTTTTGGAAGGGCCGTTTCCGGACTAGAAAGGCTGCGCCAGGGCCCTCCGCCGGCCCCCATCCCCCGAGTTCGACCGCGCCCGAATGATAAAACCTTTGCGCCTGCCCCCCATGATCCTGCCGATTATTTTTTTCACCTGGTGGTTTTTCGCCGCCGCCTCCGGGGCTCTGGCCGATTTGAGTTTTTCATTGGGCGCCAACGTCCATGTCCAGGCGGACACTATTGAATATTTGAAGGACCAGGGGCTCGTCCTCGCGAAGGGCCAGGTCCATATCACGCAGGATCTGGTTCATTTATACGCGGACTCGGTCCGGTATGACTTGACGGCCCAGGACGTTTCCGCGGAAGGGCACGTGGTTTGGCAGGATGAAAACCAGGAAATCGAGGCGAAGGGCCTGGTCTACAACCTTCGGACGAAGGAAGGTAAGGCGTTTGACATCAAAACAACAGCCCCTCCTTGGATCAGCACGGGGAGTGAAATTGACATCAAGGACAAAAAAATCGTCATTAAGGATGCGGTCACCACCACCTGTGATTACGTCGAGGGGTACCGCCATTACTTCCTGAAGGCCGACCGCATCACCATCTATTCGGGGGATTATTTAGTGGCGGAAAACGTCGTTTTATATATTGGGAAAGTGCCTGTTTTCTATTTTCCCTTTTTCGTCCGGACGATTCATGATTTGCGGACGCCCTTTTCGATAGCGACCGGGGCGACGGATTACCTCGGCAATTATATTTTATTGACGACGAATTACTTCTTTAACACCAGCAATTATGGGGCCCTCTACACCGATTATTTTTTCAAGAAGGGGTTCGGGCTCGGCCTCCGGCATGAAATCGCCCTCAACAACGAATCGGTCCTGTCCCTTTACGGTTACGGTGTCCCCGAGAAGGACACCCCCCGGTTCCGGTGGGAGGGCCGGGCAAGAGGCCTTTGGGCCCTGTCCTCCAGCTTCCAAGGCCGGGTTGAGGCGGACATGCCGGGCGACAGTTTTTTTAGCCAGGATTATTCCGTTGCCAGGCGGGATCCCAGCCTGGTTTCGACAGTCCGGGAGTATGACGTGTCCACCACCTTGACACGCCAGCAATGGACCCTTGGTCTGTTGTTCCGGCGCCAAGAGTCTTCGGATTTTACGAACCCCGCCGTGATCAATGACAACTCGGGCAATCCGGTGACGACCTATTCCAATTTTAAGGAATCGCTCCAAAATTTGCCGCAGGCATCCTTCTCGCTGTTTCCCCAGCCCCTCATCGGTAAAAATTGGCTCAAATACGATTTAAGCCTGCAGGGGGACCATACCTACACCCAGGCGAATGATTATTACGTCAACCACGCCACGGGGGAGTTCGGACTGGGACAAAGTTTGCTGCTGTTTCAATCCCAAACCTTGTTTTCCCGCGCCGCTTGGAGCGAGCTGTACCAGGATACGGCGGACCTGAACTTGACCAATTCGGGGGAAACCCACTCGATCAATATCAATAACACCTGGACGGGAAGGTGGTCCGAATATTTCAACACCACCTTCAGCCACACCTTCACCCAAAAGCTGAATCATCTCACGCCCTTGGACCCGCCGGACGGAGTTCAATCCAACCTGCTCTCCGCCTCGATGGAATTCACGGAGGGATCCCTATGGAGGGCTCGAACCAGCACGACCTATGACCTTCGAAAGGAAGCGGGCGGCGACTCCTCGAGTTTTTCTTACTTACGGCAGGAATTCTACCTTTCGCCGACCCCCTATTTCGACTATCTGGGAATCGCGGATTATTCGATCAAGGCCAACGCCTTAAAGGATTTCAATACGGTCCTCAATTTCAAGAGCCCCCGGGACATGTGGCGTTTCCGTGTGTCCGGGAATTTCGTTGACCCGAACGTGAGCAACACGGGATATGTGACGGTGGGTCTTCCCGCGACGTTTGAGGTGGCGGGGGAGGTGGATTTCGCGTTTTTTACCAATTACCGGATTTCCGCCCTGGAGAGCTATGATTTGACCAACGCCAGGCTGGAGACCCGGAGTGTTAGTTTGTACCGGGATTTGCACGATTGGGAAGCGGAGTTGAACTACGTGGAAGACCCCATTCGAGGGCAGCAGGTGTTCTTTAAGTTAAACTTAAAGGCCTTCCCGGGACGGCCCTTGACGGTTTCGGACCAACAGCTCCAAAGCATGAATAGCCTTCGAAACCAGGGCTTGACGGGAGCCGCGAGCCAGTTTCAATAGGCCCCAGCCCCACTCCCCTTTGCTTTCGAAATATCCGCAACCAGTGGAAAAATCCGGGCCCGATGGGCGATAATAACGCCCCATGAAAAAGAACGAAATCGTCGTCCGCGGAGCCCGTGAGCACAACCTGAAGAATGTTTCCGTAGAAATGCCCCGGGACCAATTGGTCGTCATAACGGGCGTCTCGGGCTCGGGCAAATCTTCGCTGGCTTTTGACACCCTTTACGCCGAGGGACAGAGGCGTTATGTCGAGTCCCTTTCATCCTATGCCAGGCAGTTTTTGGGATTAATGGAAAAGCCCGATGTGGATTTGATCGAGGGCCTTTCACCGGCGGTGGCGATCCAGCAAAAGGCCGGCAGTAAAAATCCCCGCTCCACCGTCGGCACCACCACGGAAATTTACGATTATTTGAGGCTTTTATTCGCCAGGGTTGGAATTCCCCATTGCACCAAATGCGGCCGCCCCATCAGCCGGCAAACCGTCCAGCAAATCGTCGACCGGGTCCTGTCCTTTCCCCCTGGTTCCAAACTTCACATTTTGTCCCCTCTCGTTTCAAGCCGCAAGGGCGAATACAAAAAGATATTCGACCAAGTGCGGAAAGACGGCTTCGTCCGAGTCCGGGTGGACGGCGTCCTGAAGGAATTGGACGATGATTTGAATTTGGAAAAAAACAAAAAGCACGATATTGAAGTGGTGATCGATCGGCTGGTGCTAAAGCCGGAAATCAAAAAAAGACTGGCGGATTCCCTGGAAACGGCCCTGAAACAGGGCGGGGGAGTCGTCAAGATTTTGTCCGGAAGCGGCTCCAAGGAAACGGAGCATCTTTTTTCGGAGCATTACGCCTGCGTTTATTGCGGGATCAGCGTGGAAGAGCCAGCTCCCCGGAATTTTTCCTTCAACAATCCCCATGGCGCCTGCCCGGCCTGTACGGGAATGGGTTACAAAATGGAAGCCGACCAAACCCTCGTGATCGACGAGGAAAAATCAATCGAGGACGGGGCCGTGGATCCCTATAGCTCCCCGAAGGCGGTTTATTATCAAAACCTGCTGGACGGCCTCTGCCAGCATTTTAAGGTGAGCCCAAAAGTGCCGTTTAAAAAATTGCCCGAACAGGTCCGCAAGGCTGTTCTTTACGGCTCGGAAGAGGAAATGGAATTTAAGATTCGAAAAGGAAGCTACCAACAGAAGTTCTGGGGTCCTTTTGAGGGGGTCATCCCCAATTTGGAAAGGCGCTACCATGAAACGGATTCCGAGCATATCCGGGAGGAGATTGAGAAGTACTTGATCAGCAAACCCTGCCGATCCTGCAAAGGGACGCGCCTGAAGCCCGAAAGCCTTGCCGTCACCATCGGAGAGGTCAATATCATCGACGTCACACAATTTTCCGTGAAAAAGGGTTTGGTCTTTTTCGAGAAAATTAAGCTGGACGATAAGGCCCTGGCGATCGCGGGGCAAATCCTGAAGGAAATCAAAAACCGCCTGGTTTTCTTGAAGGATGTGGGACTTGATTATTTAAGTTTGGACCGGATGACGGCGTCGCTTTCGGGCGGGGAGGCCCAACGGATTCACTTGGCCACACAAATTGGAAGCGCGTTGGTGGGAGTCCTCTACATCCTGGATGAGCCCTCCATCGGGCTGCACCAGCGGGATAACGTCCGTCTTTTAAACACGCTCAATCACCTGCGGGATATCGGGAACAGCGTCATCGTGGTGGAACATGACGAGGATACGATTGAGGCGGCGGATTATATCATCGACATGGGGATTGGGGCGGGAGTGGAAGGCGGGGAAGTGGTGGCGGCCGGCAGCCTGGCCCAGATTCTATCGAACCCCAGGTCCCTGACAGGCCAATATCTTTCGGGCAAACGGTTTATCCCGGCGAAGTTAACCAGCGACAAGAAATTCGAGAAATTCATCACCTTGAAAGGCGCTTCCAAAAACAACCTGAAAAATTTAACGGTTAAACTGCCTCTGGAATCATTTTTAGCCGTGACGGGGGTTTCGGGATCGGGGAAAAGCACCCTTGTTATGGAGACCTTATACCCGGCTTTGCTTCACCAACTGTATCATCTCCGTACCCAGCCCGATGGTTATGAGGCCATTGAGGGGGTTGAAAACGTCGATAAAATAATCGAAATCGACCAATCCCCCATCGGCCGTACTCCCCGGTCCAACACTGCGACTTACACCGGCATTTTCACCCATGTCCGCGATCTTTTTGCCCGTTTGCCTGATTCAAAGGCCAGGGGTTATAAGGACGGCCGATTCAGTTTCAACGTCAAGGGCGGCCGCTGTGAGGCCTGTGAGGGGGATGGGGTCATCAAAATTGAGATGCATTTTTTGCCGGATGTTTATGTTCCTTGCGAGGTTTGCAAGGGAAAACGCTACAACCGAGAGACCCTGGAAATCCAATATAAGGGGAAAAACATCGCGGAAATATTGGAGCTCAGCGTTGAGGAGGGGCTGGTTTTTTTCTCGGCGATCCCTAAGATTAAAAAAGTAATGGAAACCTTGAGGGACGTGGGTCTGGGCTATATCAAACTCGGCCAGCCCGCGACCACCCTTTCGGGAGGCGAGGCCCAGAGGGTTAAACTTTCCACCGAACTGGGAAAAAGAAGCACGGGAAAGACGGTCTATATTTTGGATGAGCCAACCACGGGATTGCATTTCGCCGACGTGGACCACTTGATCAAGGTTTTAAAAAGGCTCGTGGAAGCGGGAAACACGGTGATTGTCATCGAGCATAATTTGGACGTGATCAAGACGGCGGATTTTATCCTGGACCTGGGACCCGAGGGCGGGGAGGATGGCGGTCAAGTGGTGGCCATGGGAAATGTTCAGCAAATCATGGACTCGGCGAAGTCGCATACCGGAAGGTTTCTCGCGGAGAAAATTAGGAAAGACCAAAATCGACTCAAAAACCAAGGTAAAATAGTTGTGGAAAGCGGAAATGCACGTTGACGGTTATTTAACAGGGGGATATACTTTTTTGAGGAAACACCTATTTTTTCGGCCTTTGTTCAACTTTAAGGGAAAATCAATGAATTTTCATTTTAAAAAGCTCTATTTAGCGTTGATCTTGATGGCGGGTTCCCTCACCCGTTTGGCTTTCGGCGCCGATACAGGGACAACGGGAGCGGTGGAACTCAAGATACCGGTTGGGCCAAGGGCGATAGCCATGGGCCAAGCCTTTGTCGCGGTGGCCAATGACGCCAACGCGATTTACTGGAATCCAGCGGGGTTAAGACAATTGGGCGGCGTTCACCTTACGGCCCAATATGACGTGTTTATTGAAACTGTCCGCTACCAATATTTCGCGGGAGCGACCAAGTTGGGCAATGACGCGGCGATCGGGTTGGCGGGAAAGTTGCTTTCCACCGGCAGTGAGAACGAGATCGACGCTGGGGGAAATCCAACGGGAAACACCTTCAACGAAAGCTACATGGATATCGATTTGGCCGGCGCCTACAAGCTTAGTTATTATTTTGACGTGGGTTTAACCGCGAAATATATTTCCAAAAACCTGGCCGGAACCACCGCCTCCACTTTCGCGGCCGATTTTGGGGTGATGTACAAAACTCCCATTCCCCATTTAACGGCAGGTCTTAACATCCAAAATATAGGGCCTGGTTTGAAATTTGTCCAAACAGCCGATCCCCTGCCCATGAACGTAAAAATAGGGCTGGCTTATAAGATGTTTGACGACAATTTCACCGTAGCCTACGACATGAATTTTCCCAACGATAACGCGGTTTCCGCGAATGTGGGGGGCGAATATTGGTACCGTGACACCCTGGTCGGGCGTTTTGGTTACCAATTCCAAGGCTCCATCGACAAAAACCAGGTTGGGATCGGCGGAAAAGCCGGGTTGTTTTTGGGGGCTGGCGTCAAAATAGCGGCGTTTAAGAACTTTGTGGGGTTGGATTATGCCTGGACTGACACTGGATTTTTGGGCTCCAATCACCATTTTGCCTTGGACTTTTATTTCTGAACGATATTGTCTTCCTCTTATTTTTCCCTATACTCCTTATCATTCGTGATCCGGGCGGTTTGAAGCGGTTGTTTTAGGTTTTAAGGACTTTCAAAATCCAGGGGTTGACCAATGAGTTCAGAACAAGAAATCTTCGACAAGTGCGGGCGTTCCTATAATCCTGGCGATGTTATTTTTCGCGAGGGCGACATGGGCAATGAAATGTACATCATTCAATCGGGCAGGGTCAAAATCACGAAACAATTGAAGGATGGGGTTGAAAAAACCCTGGTGATATTGGGGCCCGGAGATTTTTTCGGGGAAATGGCGGTCATTGACAAGGATGTCCGGTCGGCCAACGCTTCCGCGATGGACGCCTCCCGCTTGATCGCGCTGGATGAGGAAGTCTTTGAGATGCATATGCAGACGAACCCGAAAATCGTCAAAAAAATCCTGAAAAACCTCACCTCCCGGTTGCGGGAGGCGAATCAGCAAATCGCTAATTTGATGATCAAGGACTCAAACCGCCTGGTGGCGAACACGATTCTCCTGGTCGTCCATAAACACGGCCAAGAGGGTCCCGGCGGGATCACCATGGATATTAATTTTTCCGTGCAGGAATTAAGCAAAATGTGCGGATTGGATTTGCCCAAAACCCAGGAAATTGTCGACAAGCTCATCAAGGCCAAAGTGGTCAGCTTGTCAGGGGACACGATCGTCGTGACGAGCCTGGATAATTTGGAGAAATTCATCAAGTTTCTGGAAATGAAGGAGCAGTTTGGGGAGTAAGGTTGGCGCGATCAGGGCCCCGCAATCCTGTGGGGCTTTTTTTTTGCCTGGTTCACTTATTATAAAGAATTTATTTAATTTGAAATGGACAGGTGTTGGCTTGAAAGTTCATCCTGAATCATTTAAAACAATAAAAAGCTTTTAGACTCAAGTCCACCACCCGAGAATAAAATGATTTTGACCCAGTTAACGGCCCCAATCCAAAAAGATCTTAATCGGGTCGAACAAGCGATTTCCCAAACCCTTAAGACCGATAATTTGTTTATCCAGCAAATGGTGGACTATTTGTCCCATTCCACTGGTAAAAGAATCCGGCCGGCCTTGGCCATCCTCTCGGCCAAATATTGCGGTCATTTGCCTGCGGAAACGATCACGCTGGGCGCCGCCTTGGAGATGATCCATGTGGCTACCCTCATCCATGACGATATTATCGATAACTCGGCGGTTCGGCGGAAACAAAAGACCCTAAATTTTAAATGGGGGAACGAGATTTCCGTGCTGATGGGGGATTATGTTTTCGCATCGTCCTTTTATTTAATGGCGAAATCGCTTCCTAAAAACGTGATTAGCACCTTATCGGACACCACCAACACCATTTGCCGCGGCGAAATATCGGAGACCTTCAACCGGTTTAACGTTGGTTTGACCGAGGAGCAATACCTGGAAGTCATCCGGGAAAAAACGGCCAGCCTTTTCGCCGCCAGCTGTCAAACGGGGGCGATGTTGGCCGAAGGCGATGAGCCGACGGTGGAGCGTCTTTACCGGTTCGGCATGGGGATTGGGATGGCATTTCAGGTCATTGATGACACGCTGGATTTTGTGGGAAAACAATCGAAAGTGGGGAAGCCTGTGATGAGTGATTTAAGGGAGGGGAAGTTGACCCTGCCGGTCATTCATTGCATGGATTTGGGAACCGCAGGGGAAAAGAAGAAGCTTAAGGCGGCCATTTTGCGGAAGGTCAAAACCTCCTCGGATTTAAAATATTTAAACTCATTGCTGGTAAAATACAACGCCATCGATTATTCGGTTCAAAAGGCCAGGTTTTTCGTGGACGAGGCTAAAAAGGCTCTTGTCCAGTTGAACGGTAATCGGGATAAAAATGACCTTCTTCAGTTTGCCGACTTTTTGATCGACCGCGATTTTTAAGAGGGGGCGGCGGAAACGCGGGTGCGGCCGTCAGGTAATGCTTGAATTTTTCCGGTGGACTGTGTATAGAATAAGCAGCTTTCGCCTCATATCCTCGAACCCTGAGAGAAAACATGCTTGAACAGTATGGCTATGTTCTGGTCTTCTTAACGGCGGGCATAGTTTTCATTATGGGGGCCTTTATCACGGGCTGGGTCCTAAGCCCCAACGGCCTGCTCGGTTTAAAATACAAATATAAAAAAGAAATTCTGGTGGATACCTACGAGTGCGGGGTGGAAACCTACGGAACTTCCTGGTTCCGCTTTAACGTCAGCTTTTACCTCTATGCCCTTCTTTTCGTGATCTTCGACATCGAGACGGTCTTCTTGTATCCCTGGGCCGTTTCCTTCCGCCAACTGGGCCTTTTTGGTTTTTGCGAAATGATCGTTTTCATCCTGATCTTGCTGGTGGGCTTGGCTTACGCGTGGAAAAAGGAGGCCTTGAAATGGGAATAGGATTGAAGGGCTTAACCAGGCCGGAGATTGAGCAGATGGAAGGGGAGAGCCAAATTCCGGGCCTCTGGACCCTGGAAAAGGCCGTGGGGTTTATTTTTAAATGGGCCAGGAAAAATTCCCTGTGGCCCCTCCAATTTGGAACCGCCTGCTGCGCGATCGAGATGATGGCCACCGCCGCTGGCCGCTACGACATTTCCCGGTTTGGCTCGGAGGTTTTCAGGCCTTCGCCCCGGCAGGCCGACCTCCTGATCGCCGCGGGAACCATTACCGAGAAAATGGGTTACGCCCTAAAGAAACTTTATGAACAAATGCCGAAGCCGAGCTGGGTGATCGCCATGGGAAGCTGCACGATCGCCGGCGGTCCCTATTACTACGACTCCTACACCGTGGTGAAGGGAATCGACTCCTTCGTTCCTGTGGACGTTTATGTTCCCGGCTGCCCGCCCCGGCCCGAATCCTTGATCCATGGTTTGATGGCGATTCAAAAGAAAATTGAAGATGAGCCGATTTTCAGACGCAGGCGAAACGCTTAGGGTTTGACTTCCGTATCTCAACGCCAATAGCCGCATCCGGATGATCCGTTTTTAAAATCGTTTTAGAAAAAGGGTTTCTAAAGCATGACCAACGAAGATCTCAAGGCGAAAATTGATGCCGAGTTTAAGGACAAAATACTGTCCTCGGCCGTTTCGGGCCAAAAAGAACTCATCGTATTGGTTAAAGCGGATGCCTATGTCGACTTTTGCCGGGCTTTGCGGGACAAGGCCGAATACGCTTTCCAGCATCTATCCTGTTTAACCGCCGTGGATTATCCCAAAGAAAATAAAATCACCCTGGTCGATCACCTTTGGTCCTATAAATTCGCCCATCAGTTGACCCTCAAGGTGGACTTGGACCGGGCCAACCCCAGAATTTCCACGGTTGAAAATGTCTGGAAAAGCGCCAATTGGTTTGAAAGGGAAGTGTTCGACCTCTATGGAGTCGTTTTTGAGGGTCATTCGGATTTGCGGCGAATTATGATGCCGGAGGATTACACCAAGTTTCCTCTGAGAAAGGATTTCACCGATGACGGATTTATTGTTAAGCCAAATTAAAGTCGGCGGTGAATCCCAGTTCGGGACCGACGAGTATGTCGTCAATCTGGGGCCCCAGCATCCCGCGACCCACGGCGTGTTGCGCCTGATCGTCAAGTTGGACGGGGAAACGGTCAAGGAGACAACCCCCGTTTTGGGCTACCTCCACCGTTCCATTGAGAAGATCAGCGAAAACCGAACTTATCCCCAGTGCATTACCTATACGGACAGGGTCGATTATGTGTCGGCCATGAGCGTGAACCTGGCTTTCGCTTTGGCGACGGAAAGGCTCATGGGGTTGGAGGTTCCTTCCCGAGCCCAATGGCTCCGCATGATCTTCGTTGAATTGCAGCGGCTGGCAAGCCATTTGTTGTGGATGGGGGCTTTCGCTGGGGACATCGGGGCCTTGACGCCCTTTCTTTACGGTCTTCGGGAAAGGGAGAGAATCCTGGATTTGTTCGAGATGACCTGCGGTCAACGCTTGACTTATAACTACATCCGCATCGGCGGGGTCATGATCGACATCCTCCCCGAATTCACCCCGAAGTGCCGGGCCTTTCTTGATTATTTTGAGCCGAAAATAGACGAATACGAAGGCCTCTTGACTTATAACCCGATTTTTCTGGAAAGAACCAAAGGGGTGGGCGTCATCACGCCGGAAATGGGCATTAACAATGGGGTCTGCGGCCCCTCCCTGCGCGGTTCGGGGGTTTCCTGCGACGTCCGTAAACAACAGCCCTATTTGTTTTATGACCAGGTTAAATTCACCGAGTGCCTGGAAACGGGCGGGGATTGTTGGAGCCGCTACATGTGCCGGATGAGGGAATTGCGGGAAAGCGTTTCTCTGATCCGGCAATGCTTGGACCGGCTGGAGCCGGGCCCGGTGGAAACGAAACTGCCGCCCGTCCTAAAGGCGCCGCCCGCGAGCGAGATTTATTCCCGAATTGAATCCTCCCGGGGCGAGATGGGGATTTATTTGGTCGGCGATGGAACCGCGAAGCCCTATAAGGCGAAGTACCGCTGCGCCTCCTTCAGCAACACTTATGTTTTGGATCAATTGACCCGCGGATGGAAAGTGGCGGACATCATGGCGGTGTTGGGTAGTTTGGACATGATCGTTCCTGAAGTGGATCGTTAATTATTTTTAAAGGATTTTGAAAGAATGATGTTTACCGGCGAAAATCTCGTTCAATCGGTCGCGAAACTCCTGCACCAGGGCCTCGGCATGGTGGGCCTTTCGGGATTCATTTTTATCGTCGACCCCATCGTCTGCGCGGTTGTCATGTTCGGGTTTATCTCGGTTTTCGTCATGTTCCTGGTATGGATGGAGCGGAAAGTTTCGGCCCACATGCAAAGCCGGATCGGGCCCAACCGGGTGGGGCCCTTCGGACTGTTACAAACCGTGGCGGACGCCATCAAATTGACCATTAAGGAAGACGTTAAGCCCGTCCATCGGGACAAGATTCCGTATTATATCGCTCCCATCATCGCCTTCGTGGCGACCTTCGCCGGGATGGTTGTTATTCCCTTTGACAAGGGGATGGTGGTCCAAAACTTGAATATCGGCATGCTCTATGTCATCGCGATTACGAGCTTTACGGTCATCGCCATCCTATCCGCGGGGTGGAGCTCCAACAACAAATTCGCCCTTCTCGGGGGGTTCCGGTCGGCGGCCCAAATTGTCAGCTATGAGGTTCCCTTGGTCATGTCCCTGGTCCCCATCATCATGACCACCGGCACCCTTAGTTTTACCGGGGTGGTGGAATACCAGCAGCAGGCTGGCTATTGGTTCGTGGTGCCACAGTTTCTGGCGTTTCTGATCTTCATTACTTCCGCCACCGCCGAAGCCAACCGGGCGCCCTTCGATATTCCCGAGGCGGAATCCGAGCTTATCGGTGGATTTCACACGGAATACTCTGGCGTAAAATTTGCCATGTTCTTCCTGGGGGAATACATCGCGATTATCGTTTCGTCGGCCGTCGCGGTCACGGTTTTCCTCGGGGGATGGCTTCCCCTGCCGTTTCTCCATTTTCTCCATGTTCCGGGGTTTATCTGGTTCATGGCCAAGCTTCTTCTAGTCATCTATTTGATCATGGCTTTCCGCTGGACCTTCCCGCGTCTTCGGGTCGACCAGCTCATGGATTTTGGCTGGAAGGTGTTAATTCCCATTTCCATACTTAATATTTTGATCACGGGTTTTGTCATCCTACTTTAGGGAAAGGGGTTCATTGTGAAGGGTCTCTTCAATTACTTTAAAAGAATTGTTCTTGGATTTTGGAACCTGTTGATCGGCCTTTCCATCACCACAAAGTACTTTTTTAAGCCCACGATGACCCAGCAGTATCCCGAAGAACGCCTGCCCCTTCCCGAGAGAAGCAGGAGCATGATCAAATTGATTTATGACGGCGAGAAAGACCAGTTTAATTGCGTCGCCTGCATGATGTGCGCGAAGGCCTGTCCCAACAACTGCATCAAGCTCGAGGGCGTCCGCCAAGCCGACGGCAAGCGCCGCATGACGACCTTTAAATTGGATTTCTCGACCTGCATTTTTTGCGGCTATTGCGTGGAGGCCTGCGGCTTTGATGCCTTGACCTTTGTTTCCGAGGAATACGAAAACTCCGTCTATAAAAGAGGAAGCCTGCTGCAGGATGAGCAAGCCATGAAGTGGAACCGCCCGGCCCATTTGGCCCCCAAAACGGACGAACCGGTAAAAGCGGAGGCGCCTGCTGGCGCCGCGGCGGGGGCATAGCCATGACCAACGCCCTTTTTTATATTATCGCCGGGATCGTCCTGGGTTCCGCTTTGCTGGCGGTGACGTTGCGAAACCTATTCCACTGCGCCTTGTTTTTGGCCCTGGCGATGTTTGGCGTGTCGGGGATTTTCCTGTACCTTGGCTCGGAGTTTTTGGCCGCGGTCCAGGTTTTGATTTACGTGGGGGCCGTGACCATTTTGATCATTTTCGGGATCATGTTGACCCGGGACGTGATGAACGACCACACGAGGGTCATGAATAACCAGGTCTTCCTGGCTTTGATCACCGCGCTGGTCATTATTTTCATGTCCATCGCCGCGGTCAATAAGTCGTCCTTCCCATTGACCGATCATCCGTCGGCGGTCGCGGCCCTTTCGGCTGATACGGCGCAAGCGGCGAATACCCGAACGGCGGATGTTTACGCCTTGGGCCCCGAATTGATCCGCCCCGAGAGAGGTTTTGCGTTCGCTTTTGAGTTCGTGTCGATACTCCTGCTCTCGGCATTGGTGGGGGCGATCGTGGTCGCCCGAAAGGATCCCTCGTGAACTCGGTTCCAGTCGTCCATTTTCTCTACCTGGCCATTATCCTGTTTGGGATTGGGCTCTTTGGCGTCCTGGTTCGTAAAAACGCAATCTCCGTCCTCATGGGCGTCGAATTGATGCTGAACTCCGTCAACATCAATTTTTTGGCATTCGCCAAATATTGGAATTGGAGCAGCTTGACGGGGCCGGTTTTTGTCGTGTTTGTCATCACCATCGCCGCGGCCGAGGCCGCGGTCGCATTGGCGATCGTGATTTCTATTTATCGCCAATGGAAGAGCACGAATGTGGATGAAGTCCGCTACCTGAAGGATTGACCGAGTATAAGTGAAGCCGGCTTTTGCGCCGAAATACCTCTGATAAGGAATAGGGAATGATTCAGTATGCTTGGCTGATACCGACACTGCCGGCCTTGGCCTATGCGGTAATTATCCTTTTCACGAGCCGATCCAAAGTGCTGTCGGGAATGATATCCATTTTAACCATGGCGGGCTGCTTTGCCCTCTCGGTTGGAATTTTGCTTGAGCTGTTAGCCAAGGCGCCGGCGGAACGGGTTGTTTCCGTCAGCTGGGCCTGGCTGGAGATTCCGCCCTGGGTCGCCCATGCCGGTGTATTGATCGATCCCTTGAGCGTCAATATGCTCTTGGTCGTAACCTTCATCTCCTTATTGGTTCAAATATATTCCTGGGGCTACATGCACGATGAAGTCCGGTTCTCGAGTTATTATTCCTACTTGTCCCTTTTTACATCGTCCATGTTGCTGCTGGTCGTCTCGAACAATTTTCTGCAAATCTTCGTGGGCTGGGAATTGGTCGGATTGTGCTCCTACCTCTTGATTGGTTTTTGGTTTTTCAAGCCGGAGGCCGCGGACGCCTGCAAAAAAGCCTTTGTGGTGAACCGGGTGGGTGACATGGGCTTCCTGATGGGCGTCATCACCATCGGAATGGTATTCCAGACTTTTGATTTCGCCCAGGTGGAGGGCTTGGTGACCCAAGGCTTGGCCAACGGAACCTACCAAAGCGGATTCATCGCCGGGATCGCCCTTCTCTTGTTTTGCGGGGCGGTGGGGAAGAGCGCCCAGTTTCCCCTGCACGTTTGGCTTCCGGACGCCATGGAAGGCCCCACCCCAGTTTCGGCCCTGATTCACGCGGCGACCATGGTGGCGGCTGGCGTTTACATGGTGGCCCGCACCTACCTTCTTTTTTCAGCCGATCCTGTTTCCATGACCGTCGTGGCTTACGTGGGCGGTTTTACGGCCTTGTTCGCCGCCTCCATCGCCATCGCCCAGGACGACATTAAAAGAATCCTTGCCTATTCGACCCTTTCCCAATTGGGCTACATGATCATGTCGCTGGGGGTGGGCGGCTACACTTCCGGGATGTTCCATTTGACGACCCATGCCTGCTTCAAGGCCCTCTTGTTCCTGGGAGCGGGAAGCGTGATCCATGGGGTCCATAACCAGGACATCTGGAAAATGGGGGGCTTGCGGAAGAAAATGGGAATCACCGCCGCCACTTTCGCCATCGCGACCCTGGCGATCGCCGGCATCTTTCCCCTGGCGGGATTCTGGTCCAAGGACGCCATTTTGGACGCGGTTTACACCAGCCATATCCCCGGCCACATGGTCCTTTATTTTTCCTCGGTCTTTACGGCTTTTCTCACGGCCTTTTATATGTTCCGGCTTTTCTTCGTGGTCTTCACCGGGGAGCCCCGCGACCACCACGCTTATGACCACGCCCATGAGTCTCCCCTCACCATGACCGTCCCCCTCATGATTTTGGCCTTCCTCTCGATCACCGTCGGCTGGCTGAATTATCCCGGGTTCGACGGCTACTCCAAATTCGTCTATCACGGCGAATATCACGAGGAACTATTCAATTGGTCCATGGCTTGGGCTTCCCTGGCGGTAGCCCTGGCGGGGATCGGCCTCTCGGCCTGCTTTTACTACTGGAAAGTTTTTTCCGCGGAGAAGGCCGCCCAAACCTACAGGCCCCTTTATCTCTTGCTGAAGAACAAATATTACGTGGATGAGTTTTACGGATGGCTGGTCAAAAACCTCCTTTTCGGTTTGGCGAAGATTTTGACTTGGTTCGACGATAACGTGGTGGACGATGGGATGGTGGATGGATCCGGGTGGATCACCCGTAAGATGGGCGGATTGTTCAGCCTGACCCAAACCGGTTATGTCCAAAATTACGCCTTGGTTATTTTCGGGTCGGTCGCCTTGATTTATCTGCTGGTCAGCTTCTAACAGCCCCGGAGGAATGAAAGCATGCTCTCAGTTTTTGCGACAATATTAGCGGGTTTCGCCGCCTCGTTCGGCTTTTTCCACTCCGCCGCCCAGGGGCCCAACGCCCTGCCGATCCTGACCTGTTTCATCGCCGTTCCCGTGCTGGCGGCCCTGGGGATCATGGCGGCTCCCGAAAAGTGGATCCGTTGGATCAGCCTTTTCGCGGCGTCGGTGGAATTGGGAATCGGGGTTAAGCTTTTCGTGATTTTTCAAACGGCCGCAGGCGGGTTCCAGTTCGTGGAGGAGGTTCCCTGGCTGAAAAGCTTTGGAATCAACTACATTTTAGGGGTGGACGGGATGAGCGCCCTGATGGTTTTCCTGGTGGCAGCCGTTTATTTCGCCGGAACCCTGATCTCCTGGAACATTTCCCTAAGGGTGCGGGAGTATTATGTCCTCTTTTCCCTGCTGGTCGGCGGGGTCGCGGGGGCCTATGAAAGCCTGGACCTCTTCTTCTTTTTCCTTTTTTATGAGTTCGCCGTCCTTCCCATGTACCTGTTGGTCGGGGTTTGGGGGAGCGGCCGCAAAGAGTACGCCGCGATGAAATTGACCCTCATGCTCCTGGCGGGATCGGCCTTCATGCTGGTGGGTTTTATCGCCATGTATTTCACCTCGGGCGTCCATACCTTTGACATAAGGATTTTGGGTGATTTGTCGAAAACCGGCTTTAACCTGGAGTTCCAAAAAATTTGGTTTCCTCTCTTGTTTTTGGGCTTTGGCGTCATTTCCGCCGTTTTCCCATTCCATACCTGGTCGCCGGATGGATACGGGTCGGCTCCCACGGCCGCTTCCATGCTCCACGCCGGGGTTCTTAAAAGCTTGGGGGGCTACAGCATTATCCGGGTCGCCCTTCCGGCCATGCCGGATGGAGCCAAATATTGGCTTCCGCTCCTGGTTTCCCTGAGTTTGATCAACATGATTTACGCGGCCATCGTCGCCTTGAAGCAAAAGGACTTTAAGTACGTCATCGCTTATTCCTCCGTCTCCCATTGCGGAGCCATTCTTTTCGGGATTTGCACCTTGCAGGCGGCTGGATTAAACGGCGCGATCATCCAAACCCTTTCCCATGGAATTGTGGCAGCCATGACCTTCGCGCTGGTCGGTTTGGTCTACGGCAAGGCCCATACCAGGGAGTTGGCTAAATTGGGCGGCCTTTCGGCCGTGATGCCGGTTCTTGGCGGTCTTTTCGTGGCGGCGGCCATGGCCAATGTGGGGTTGCCGGGTTTGAGCGGATTCGTCGGCGAGTTCCTGATTTTCGTGGGGGCCTACAAAAGCGGGTATCACGGCGGTTTTCCCATCTTCCAAACGCTATTTCCCATCGCCATCATGACCATCGTCTTTACCGCCATCTATTACCTGAGGCTGGTTCAAATGGTTTTTTACGGCCCCCTGAAGGATCCCCACTTGAAGGATGAGGTCAAGGACGGATCCTATATCGAAATATTACCGATCGCTTTTTTGCTGGCAATCGCCTTATGGGTGGGCCTCTACCCGAAGCCCTTCGTGGATATGTCCAATGCCACCATCGCGCCGCTCATTGACCGCATTGGGGGGTTCAAGTGATCAATTACCAGGTTTTTGCTCCGGAAATTTGGCTGGTGTCCACGGCCATTTTGATTTTGGTGGTCGAGCTTTTCCAATCGCCCGGATCCAAGCGGTCCCTGTTGAATTGGATCGCCTTCCTGGGAACCTTGGGTTCCTTGTTAACGGTTATTGGCTTAAGCGGCTGGTGTCCCATGGGCTGTGTGCCAGGCTCCGTGGCTCCGCAGGCTTTTAACGGGTTCCTGAAAGCCGACGGATTGGCTCTTTTCTTGAAGATGGTCATTCTCCTGGCCACCTTGATAACTCTTCTGATAACTTTCCGTTATTTTAAAACCCACGCCTCTCCCTATCCGGCGGAGTTTCTGGCGATCTTGCTGTTTTCGGCGTCCGGCGCCTCCGCCCTAACCTCGGCCCAAGAAATCATCACCCTCTATATCTCCTTGGAAACCCTGACCATCAGCAGCTACCTCTTGGCGTCTTTCATGAAGAAAGATAAGGGGAGCAATGAGGCTGGAATGAAGTACCTTTTGCTGGGAGCCTTTTCATCGGCGATCCTGCTCTTTGGATTCTCGTATTTTTACGGTTTAACCGGCACGACGGTCATTTCGGACATGGCGAAAAGCTTGGCGATGCAGCCTTCCTCGCCATTGGCGGTATTCGCCTTGATTCTCGTGGTGGGAGGTTTGGCCTTTAAGATTTCATTGGCGCCTTTTCACATGTGGACGCCGGATGTTTACGAGGGAGCCCCAACCCCCATTACCGCTTTTTTATCCGTGGCGTCCAAAACCGCCGGCTTCGCGGCCTTTATCCGCCTTTTTTGGGTCGGGTTAAATGTTCCGGCGCTCCAGCCGGTCTGGGTGGGCCTTTTCGCGGTATTGGCTGCGGCCAGCATTGTGCTGGGCAACCTGGAGGCGATCCCCCAAAAGAACATCAAGCGGATGATGGGTTATTCATCCATTGCCCAGGCTGGCTACATTTCCACGGGATTTTTAGCGATCGGCCCCATGGGCCTGACGGCCATTTTGTTCTACCTCTTCGTTTATCTATTCGCCAACATGGGCGCCTTCCTGGCGATCACGATCGTTTCGCATAAAACGGGTAGCGAGCAAATCGAGGATTACGCCGGCATGTGGAAACGCTCGCCTATTATCGGCGTGGTCCTGTTGGTTTGCCTTCTTTCCCTGGCGGGGGTTCCCCCCTTCGCCGGATTTTCAGGGAAATGGTATCTGTTCGGGTCCGCCATCGCCAAGGGCTACACCTGGTTAGCCTTGGTGGGAATGGTTTTCAGCGTGGTGTCCCTCTATTATTACCTCCAAGTGGTCCGCCAAGCCCTGATCTCGGATCCCAAGGACTCCTCGCCGATTGAGACAAGCCCCTTGGAAAAGGCTGTCCTGATCCTCTGTGTGGTAGTAACGGTGACTTTAGGTTTTTGGCCCACTCCCATCATGGATTTGGCCCAAACGGCGGCCGCGTCGATTTTTTAACCAAAAATTCGTCAAAACCCCCGGTTGTTAACCGGGGGTTTTTTTGTTTGAGGGGGTCGTTTTCCCGTAAACCGCCCCCGAGGGACCTGGTTGCACCCCCGTGAAAAGAACGGTAAAGTGTTTCGGCGCCGGTCGAAGTTACGGGGAAAGGATTAGGATGACTTGGTTCAACGGTTTTTTGGCGATGACCGTCTTTTTTTACGCCATCAGCTGCTGGCATTCCTTTCGGTATTATAAAAACCTGGAGACCGCGGCGGACGCGGTTGCGGTCCGGTGGTTCAAGGTCGGTTTTGTTATCCAAGGCGCGGCCCTGGCAACCAAGGGTTGGGTCGACGGGGTGGCGCCTCTCACGACGCCGCAGGGAATATTATCCGTCTTGGCCTTTTGCCTGGCCTTCGCCCTGCTGGTGGGCCGTCTCAAAACGCCGGTAGGGGTCCTGACCTCCCTGTTCCTGCCATTTATTTTTTTCCTCTCGGCCGCCGCGTTTGTCCTTTCGTTCAAGGGCGGCAGCCTTATGGACATCGGCCTCATGACCGCGCGGTTGGCCTGCCATATCTTCCTGACCTTCTTGGGTTTTTCTTTTTTCACCATGGGATTTGGCGTGGCGGTGGCTTTTTGGATACAAGAGGGCCAATTGAAGCAGCGCCAAATGAAGAGCTGGAGCTACCGGCTGCCGGCCCTGGAAATTCTCGACGGGCTCACCGTTTTTTACATCGGAATGGGATTTGTCTTCTGGATGGGGGGATTGGGGCTGGGAGCGGTCCAGGCATTTCAGGTTTGGAACAGGCTGCCCTTTGACGATCCCAAGATCCTCGGTTCTTTCCTCGTTTTGGTGATTTACGCCTGCTTTTTCCTCCTGCGGTGGGGCCTGCGCGTCCGGGGCCGTAAGTCCATGACGCTGGTGATGGCGGGATATTTTCTCGCTTTGTTCACGTTCGTCGGGGTGCGGATTTTCCTGACCACCCAACATACCTTTTAAGGCGGCGGTAATTGACATGAAGTTTATCGCCTACGGCATGAACCATACGACCGCGCCGGTGGAAGTGCGCGAAAAATTCGCCCTGCCGCCGGAAAAGGTCCGGGACATCCTCCAAAAAATAAAAATCAAGGCGCCAGAAGCCGTTTTTCTCTCGACCTGCAACCGGGTCGAATTTTATCTGGCCGCCGATCAACAGGAAGAAATCCTGGAGGAAATCCGCCTTTCCCTGAACGGCATCCACCGCCTGAAGCCGGCGGAAATCCGAAAATATTTTTATTGCCACGAGGGGCCGGAGGCCTTTCTCCACCTTTTCCGGGTTTCCAGCTCCCTGGACTCCATGGTGCTGGGGGAGGCCCAGATCCTGGGCCAGGTGAAATCCGCCTACCAGGAAGCGCATGAGGCGGGAATGACGGGAACCACCTTGAACGGGATCTTCAGCAGGGCATTCGCCGCCGCGAAAAAAGTCCGGAGCCAAACCGAGATCGCCCGGATGCCCACCAGTGTTTCCAGCGTGGCCGTGGATTTGGCCAGGAAAATATTCCGTTCACTCTCGGAACATCAAGTGCTGCTGCTGGGAGCCGGTGAGATGGGTGAATTGACCGCCAAATACCTGGTGGAAGCGGGGGTTTCGGGCTTCTTTGTCGCCAACCGGACGATGGACAAGGCGCGGGCCCTCGCGTCCAAATTGGGCGGGACCGCCCTGTCCCTGGAAGAGGGCCTGCGGAAAATGGAACAAGTGGATATCGTCCTCACCTCGGTGGGAGGCGGATTCCTGCTGACGAAAACTGAGGTGGAAAAAACCATGAGGGGGAGGGCCGGACGGTCCCTGTTCATGATCGACATCGGGGTTCCCCGCAACGTGGATCCGGAGACTGGAAAAATCGAGTCCGTCTACCTCTACAATATCGATGATTTATCCTCCATTGCCGATGGAAACCGGGGCGAGCGCCAGAAGGCGGCCGAGGGAGCCGAGGCCATCCTGCGGGAAGAGGTGGACAAGCTTTGTTCCTGGCTGAATACCTTGGAACTGGTTCCCACGATCGTGCGGCTGCGGGATAAGTTTGAGAAGGCCAGGCTTTCCGAATTAGAGGACTTTTTCCGCAAAAATGGGTCTCTGACCGACAAGGAACGGAAGGAAGTCGAGAGGCTCACGAGGGATTTAACCGGCAAGCTGCTCCATGATCCCTCGGTGAACTTGAAAAAGGTGGAGGGGGCGGTCGACCGTTTTGATTACGCCAGGATGTTGAACGAGATATTCACGCTAGTGGAGCCGCCCCATGACGAGTAAGGGGGCTCGGCCATGAAAATGGTGATGGGGACTCGGGGGAGCCAGTTGGCATTGGCCCAGGCGGGACAGGCGCTGAATCAAATCGCCGCCCTGCTGCCGGAGGATGAACTGCACTTGGAAATCGTCAAGACGACGGGCGACGCCCTATCGGCCCCCGGCGCTCCGGCGGATCCGCTGGTCGACCCGCCCCAGGGGATTTTTACCAAGGAATTGGACGAAGCCCTTCTTTCCGGCAGGATCCGGGCCGCCATTCACAGCCTGAAGGATGTGCCCACCCAACAGCCGCCAGGCATTGTCCTGGGCCTCTACCTGAAGCGCGGGGACTACCGGGACGCCTTTATTTCCAAAAGCGGGGCGAAATTGTTCGAGCTGCCTGCCGGCTCCCGGATTGGCACCAGTTCCCCCAGGCGGGAGGCGCAAATCAGGGCCGTCCGTTCCGACTTAAAGGTGGTGCCCTTGAGGGGTAACGTGGATACCAGACTGCGAAAACTGCAGGAAGGCGAGGTCGAGGCTATCGTCCTCGCGGCGGCGGGATTGAGCCGGATGGGCCGCGCCAACGAGGCCACTGAATTACTTGGACCGGAATTAATGCTTCCGGCGCCGGCCCAAGGAGTCCTTGGCGTGACTTGGCGCGAGGACGATCTGGAGCTCCAAGAGGCCCTTCGGCCCCTGAACGACCGGCCGACCATGACCTGCGCCAGGGCCGAAAGGGCTTTTCTGAAAACGCTCCAAGGCGGCTGCCGCATTCCGGTAGGGGCCCTCGCTGTGATCGAGGGCGAGACCCTTATCCTGTCCGGGATTATCGCCAATCCCAACGGCGAGCAATTCATGCGCAATGCCTTGAAGGGAAGCGTGGATCGTCCCGAGGATTTGGGGGATGAGTTGGCCAAGGTTTTTTTGAGCAACGGGGCCAGGAAAATCCTAATGGATTTTGGCAGATCAACCTGGTGAGGGGCGTCCATGGCTAAGGGAAAAGTTTATATCGTGGGAGCGGGACCGGGCGACCCTGGCCTCTTGACCTTGAACGCCCAAAAGGCCCTGGCCCGGGCGGATGTGGTGATTTATGACGCCCTCATCCATTCCCGGATATTGGGCGTGATTCCGGAAACCGCCGAAAGAATTTTCCGCGGTCATCGAACCAAAAGGGGTGCCTTGTCCCAGTCCCAAATCAACCGCTTGATGGTTCGATTGGCGAAACAGGGGAAACAAGTAGTCCGCCTGAAGGGGGGTGACCCCTTCGTGTTTGGGCGGGGCGCGGAAGAGGCCCTGGAGCTTCAACGGAATGGGATTGCTTTCGAAATCGTTCCGGGAATCAGCTCGGCGGTCGCCGTGCCGGCCTACGCTGGCATCCCCGTGACGCACCGCGCCCTGAACTCCTCATTTACCGTTGTGACGGGGCATGAGGACCCCACCAAGCCGGAAGCCCAGATTGATTGGCAGAGCCTGGCGCTGAACGGGGGAACGATGGTTTTCCTAATGGGACTGCACAACCTCCGCGGGGTTTGCGAAAGGCTCGTCCGCGAGGGAAAAGACCGGACGACCCCAGCCGCCGTGATCCAAGCGGGAACCACGCCACAACAAAGAACCGTGGTGGGGACGCTGGAAACCATAAGCTCTTTGGCGCAGAAAGCGGGATTAAAGGCTCCTGCCACGGTGGTGGTGGGAAAAGTGGTCGGGTTAAGGGGCCGGCTGAACTGGTTGGAACCAGGGCCCTTGTCGGGTCTCAAGATTCTTTTGACCAGGACCAGGGATCAGTCCAGCTTTCTGTCCGAGCTGCTCACCCAAAAAGGCGCCGAGGTCATTGAGATCCCGACGATTGAAATAGCGCCGCTTCCCATGACCGGGATGGTCAAAAGATGGCTTCGGAATCTACAAAGCTATGAATGGATCATCTTGACCAGTTCCAACGCGGTCGACCTCTTGATGGATAACTTGTTCAAGTTAAGGTTGGACGTTCGAAGCCTGGGAAAGGCGAAAATAGCCTGTGTGGGATCGGCGACGGCGAAGGCGCTGAAGGCTTTTGGGTTGCGGGCGGATCTGGTCCCGGAGGATTACAAACAGGAAGGGCTGGTCAAGGCCTTTAACCGGACTCCGCTAAAGGGAAAGAAGATCCTCTTCGCGCGGGCCAAAGAAGGCAGGGACATTCTGCTGGACTTTTTGAGA
>Ga0265319_1000446_pt1 | contig 29475 bp, 32 predicted proteins | sample 4824metaG_FD_192443 | JGI IMG/M metagenome (GOLD analysis project Ga0265319, IMG submission 192443) | Rhizosphere microbial communities from Carex aquatilis grown in University of Washington, Seatle, WA, United States - 4-8-24 metaG | ecosystem: Host-associated > Plants > Roots > Rhizosphere >...
GGGAGGTGCTTCGCACTCAGGTCCACCTCGAAGCTGGGCTCGGTGTAGCCGAAGTAATGCGGACGGAACCGGGTCTTGGTTCCCGCGCCGAGCAGCGACTCGAAGATGTAATCGAGCAGCGCCTTGAGGTCGCGCACCGTGACGTTGCGGTCGACGTAGAGGCACTCGAGCTGGTGGAAATTCGCGCTGTGCGAGGCGTCGGTGGTGTCGCGCCGGTAGACGCGACCCGGCGACACGATCCGGATCGGCGGCGGCCCCTTGAGCATCGTGCGGATCTGCACCGAGGACGTGTGGGTGCGCAGCAGGTATTTCTCGTTCGGCGTCCGCTTCGAGACATTGCCGAAGCGGGCGGTCTCCGGGAAATAAAACGTGTCCTGGGCGTCACGCGCCGGGTGATCGGCAGGCGTGTTGAGCGCGTCGAAGCAGTAGAACTCGGTCTCGACCTCCGGGCCGTCGGCCACCGTGAACCCGACCTTGCGCAGGATGCGGCACATCTCCTCGCGCACGAGCGTCAGCGGATGGTAGGTGCCGGGACCGGCGTCAGGCGACGGCAGCGTCGGATCGAGCGCGGGTCCGAGCTGGGCCTGCAGTTCCCCCGCCTCGATTTGCCGCAGCGCGTTGTCGAGCAGGAGCTGGAGCCGGCCCTTGGTCTCGTTGATGAGCTTGCCCATGGCCGGACGCTCCTCCTTCGGCACGGCGCCCATCTGCTTCATGAGCGCGGTGAGCTCGCCGTTGGGCCCCACCAGGCGGGCCTTGGCAGCCTCGAACTCCGGGCGCGACTTCAGCGCGGCCAGGTCGGCTTGCGCCTTGGCGACGAGGGCGGTCAGGGTGGTTTGCATGGGGTGGGTTGGACAGAATTTACAGAATGAACCAAATAACGTCAGCTTCCAGACGCGGGACGATGCTGGCGAAACTTCTTTTTGAATTCGAGGCGGGCAGCACCGAAGTTGAGCAGCAAGCCCTCATCGAGGCCGGTGGCCGTGAGGTAATTCACCAACTGGACTTCATGCGCAATCGCGATCGAGAGCACCGCCTTGTTTTCGATCAACAGGCTCTTTTCGATCAGCATATCGGCATCGAATTCACCAACGATAATGTCCTCGTACTTCACCTTTAGCCGAATCTCCGTTTCGAATTCCAAGCCAGCCCGGCGCAGTTCGTACGCCAATGCATTCTGATAGACTGACTCCAGAAAACCCGGTCCCAAGCCGGTATGAACCTTCATGGCCGAGCCAATCACCCGACCGGCAAGGTCATAATCCATTTTGTCGATTTTGTTCATTCTGTCAGAAAATGAAAGAGGACGGCACCTCGGTTGAGGCCCGTCCTCCGGAGAGTCAGACAGGGAGGCGAGCCTGTGCCCGGCTCGCGTTTATCGGGGTTCAGGCCTTGGCGCCGGCCTTGGCCTTCAACGCGTCCTGGGCTTTCTTGACCAGGCCGTTAAACGCCACCTCATCGCGAATCGCGATGTCCGACAGGATCTTTCGGTCGAGCACGATGTTCGCGGCCTTGAGGCCCTCGATGAAGCGGCTGTAGGTGATGCCGGCGTTGCGGCACGCGGCGTTCAGGCGCACGATCCAGAGCCCGCGGCGGTCCGCCTTTTTCTTGCGGCGGGCGATGTACGCGTACTGCCAGGCATGCTGGACGGCTTCTTTCGCGTAGCGGAAGAGCTTGGATTTGCTGCCGAAATAGCCACGGGCGTATTTCAGCACTTTCTTGTGTCGCTTGCGCGACGCGGGGGAGTTGGTTGCACGAGCCATGTTGTGTTATTCCTTTATCGGTTGGTCGCCGGCGGGTCGGCTTTGGATTTCACCCGCCTGGCGAGGTTATGGTGGAGCGTGGCGCCGCCGGTCAGAGACCGAACGGCAGGCAGCGCTTGAGCGGTTTGGCGTGGCCCTCGGCCACGAGCTTGTCACGGGAGGCACGACGCTTGGACTTCGTGCTCTTCGCGGCCAGCAGGTGACGGAAGCCAGGCGTGCGGCGCACAAGCTTGCCGGTGGAGGTCAGCTTGAAGCGCTTGGCGACGGACTTTTTGGTCTTTTGCATGGAGAGAGCGGTCGAAAACAGAGATCGGAGGCGGGATTGGCAAGGGGAAAGTTGCCTCGGTAGTGTCCCGATTTCACATCCGATCCGATCTTATCGTTCTCGTTCTTCGTTCTCTTTCTCGTTCTCCCCTCCGAACACCTATCCGAGAACGAGGAACGAGAAAGAGAACGAGAACGATTTTTAACCAAACCCAGCGAAATTTGGACACTACCATTAGCTCGGATCAGGACCGCGGCGTCACAATGATCGGGTCCCAGCCGTAGGCCCTCACCCACTCCGCCTGAACCTGCCGGAGCAAGGGCCGGTCGCCATCCAGGTCGCGGCTACCGATCGTCGCCACCGCCCGCAGACCGATCAATGAATTTGAGAGCCAGACCTCGGAGGCGTCAGCCAAGTCCGAAACCGAATAGGATCCCTCGTGCACGGGTATCGCCGACGCCCGGACCAATGCCAGTAGACGTCCGCGCATGATCCCGGGCAAAGGTCCCACCTCCAGGGAGGGAGTCAGGAGTCGCCCGTCGCGCACGAAAAACAGGTTGGAAACACATCCCTCGACCAGCCGGCCAGCCGGATCATGAAGCACCGCCTCATCCCAGCCCGCGGCGCGGGCATCGCGGAGCGCGTTAAGCCACGGTCCGCGGTTCAAGTGCTTGAATCGAACTTCGGGCGCCATCGGCGGCAACGCCGGACCCATTGAGACCCGGAAATCTCGCCGTGCCATGTGCGCCCGCGGCGGCCCCGTTTCCACCCGCCACGCCACGGCGCCGTCTTCGCGCCACGCGGCAAAGCGCAGCACGCCTGCGCGCACCTGGTTTTCCTTTGCCAGGGCCCGGGCGATCCCGGCCATCTCGGCTGCCGACACCGGCGGCTCGAACCCATACCAGCGGCAACCTGCGGCAAAACGCATCCAATGATCGTCAAAAAAAAACGGCTCGCCCGCCTGCAGGAGGACCGTCTCGAATACTCCCGGACCCGCCGGCAGGTCCGTCATGTCGCCAGCCGCAGCGACCATCGCACCGTCGACCACCCTTTTCATCGCGCAGCCCCTTCCCGCACGCCAAGCGCCGCAAACAGCGGCCGGGCTTTCGCCAGCGTTTCCGCATACTCGGACGCCGCCTCCGAGTCCCAGACGATGCCCGCCCCGACCCCGAAATACGCCTTTCCGTCGCGGCACACGATCGTCCGGATCGCGATGTTCAGGTCGATCCGCCCGTGGGCACTGACATAGCCCGTCGCGCCCATGAAAATGCCCCGGCGATGCGGTTCCAGACGGTCGATCAGCCGCAATGCGCTGACTTTCGGCGCGCCGGTGATCGAGCCACCCGGAAATACCGCGCGCAGCAGTTCACCGAGGGTGACACCCGTGCGCAGCCGTCCTTCCACCTCGCCGACCAGATGATGCACCGTGGCAAAACTCTCCAGGGCATGCAGACGTCCGACCGCGACGGACCCGAACTCGCACACGCGGCCAAGATCGTTGCGCATGAGGTCGACGATCATCAGCAGTTCCGCCCGCTCCTTCTCGCTTCCAAGCAGTGCGCGCGCCTGCGCCGCATCTTCCCCCGGAGTCCGGCCCCGCGGCCGAGTGCCCTTGATCGGACAGGTCCGGATGCGACCCGCCGGGTCAACCTCGATGAATCGTTCCGGCGAACTCCCAAGCAGCGCCAGTCCATCGGCATCCTGATACATGGCGAAAGGCGCCGGATTGAGTTCCCGCAGGCGCAGGTAGGTCACCGCCGGCGGCTCGCGGCGCGCACACTCAAAACGTTGCACGAGGTTCACCTGGTAAATCTCGCCCCGGGAGATGCAGGCCCGGGCCTCCTCAACCCGCGATAGATAATCCTCCCGCCGCAAGTCGCTGGTTGCACCGATCGGATCGGGCGCCTGCGGGTCCGGCCATGAAGCCGGCGGAGCGTCGAGCCATCCGGTCAGCTCGGCGAACGACTCGGTTGACGGGCGCTCCCAGTCGGTGCCGACCAGCCAGCCGCACCCCGAGTGATGATCCCACACGATGGCAACATCGTGCCACGCGAGCCGGATGTCCGCCACGCCCAGGTCGTCGACGGCCCTCCCGCCCACCACCTCGAACTGCCGGCCGAGGTCATACGAAAACCATCCCACCGTCCCGCCGCAGAAAGGGAGGTCCAATCCGGCCACGGCTGAAGTCCGGTGGGCCGCGACCAGCTCATCCAGCCGGCGCAACGGCGCACCATGCCCGTTTTCAACGACCAGGCCGGCCCGCTCGATTCGCCAGTCGTCGCCCTCCGCGACAAAAACGAACCGGGGCTCCGCACCCATCACCGAATAACGGCCGTCGCCCGCGCGTGGCAGGCTGCTGTCGAGCCAGAAGACCCCGCGCCGGCCCGACAGGCGGCGAAAGGCTTCCGCAGGCGCCGGACCTCCATAGGGCAATGCGACCGGCCCCATGTTCACTTGACCTCGGCCAATCCGAGAGAGTCGGCCCGTTCCAGCCAATAGCCGAGCGCTTGTCCTTGCAGCATCAGCCCGGGTGCCAGTTCGTTCCACGGCGCCAGCACAAAACTGCGGAGATGTGCCCCCGGATGCGGCACGGTCAGCCCGGGCGTCTCGGCCCTGAAATTTTCCAGCCAGAGCAGGTCGATGTCGATGGTACGCGGTCCCCACCGCTCGTGGCGCACCCGGCCCAGGGACTGTTCCACCGCCTGGCAGCTCTCCAGCAGGGCCGCCGGCGCCAGCTCTGTGGCGATTTCGACCACGGTATTGAGGAACCAGTCCTGCGTCACCGGCCCGAGCGGCGACGTGCGGTAAAACCCCGCGACCCGCTTCACCTCCAGCCCTGAAATCCGGCCGAGCGCCGCCAGCGCTGCCTGAAGGTGGGCGCGTTTATCCCCAAGATTGCTGCCTAGGCCGAGGTACCCGCGGATCATCTTGGCCGCTCGCGCACCACCTCGATGCCCAGCGAGGAAAACGTCCCGGGCACCGGTGCCGCGGGCTTGTGGATCCGCAGGCGGACCGCGTCCACCCGCGGAAACGCCGCCAGCAGATCATCGATGACGGCCTCGGCCAACGCCTCCAGCAGCCGGCAATGGCGTTCCTGCGCCACGCGCGTGATCCGCGCCATCACCGCTCCGTAGTCGACCGTCTCGGCCAGATGGTCCGATCGCCCCGCCGGCGCCAGGTCGAGGCGCAGTTCAACATCGAAGATGAAACGCTGCCCGAGCACCGCCTCCTCGGGATGAACGCCATGCCGCGCGAAGACCGCGAATCCTTCGATGAAGATCTTATCCATGGTGCCCCCGGTAAACCGCGTCGGCCATGCGCGCCACCCGCACGTGGGCCCGCACGTCGTGCACCCGCACCGCGTCGAAGCCAGCGGCCACGGCCATCACCGTCGTGGCCAGCGAACCTTCGAGGCGCTCGGCCGGCGGCAGGTCGAGAACATGACCGATCACGGATTTCCGCGACGCGCCCAGCAGCAACGGCAAGCCGAACGAACGGAATTCGGCCAGCTGCCGCAGGACGGCCAGGCTCTGTTGCGGCGTCTTGCCGAATCCGATTCCCGGATCGAGCACGATGCGTTCGCGCGCGATGCCCGCCCGTGCGGCAATCTCAAGTGCGGCCTCAAAATGGCTTTTAATGGCGGCGACCAGTCCCTCGGGGTATTCCCGACTGCGACGATTGTGCATGACCACGACCGAGGCACCCGCGCTCGCGATGACTCCGGCCATTTCGGGGTCGCCCTGCAGGCCCCAGATGTCGTTCACCCAAGTCGCCCCGGCGGCCAAAGCCGCCCGCGCCACTGAGGATTTCGCCGTGTCCACCGAGATCGGAATCCGAGTTGACGATCTCACCCGCTCGATCACCGGCAGCAAGCGCCGCAGTTCCTCCGCTTCGACGACCGGAACCGCCCCGGGCCGGCTGGATTCACCGCCGATGTCGATCCAGTCGGCGCCGTCCTCCTCCATCCGCCGCGCCAGTTCCTCCGCAGCCTCGGGTGCATTGTGCCGGCCTCCATCGTAAAATGAATCCGGGGTGACGTTGAGGATACCCATGATGAACGTGCGCCTGCCCCAAGCCGCTGGCGGGATTCCGTCTTCCCTCACGGGAACGCGGGCGGGATCGGTTTGCAGGGCATTCATCGGCGCGAGAACCGCGACTTTCCCAGTCCGAACCACGGAGTCAACCCAGCCCTCGGCACGGCTGGGTTCGAGTTTGGTAGGGCGAACCGTCCCGGTGAGCCGCTTGACGAGCTCACGGTCGAAGACCGCGGCTCGGCGGGAACGCCTCGCCCTACCCCGAGGCATTTTTCAATTAGGTCACTATTCTCAGGATGGGCAGGAGGACGTTTTGCATTTGTACGACGCACCGCCGCGTCACAGCCGCGTTAAATCTTTCCGTCCACAATGCGGTTGTAATCCAATTCCGTCCCGAAACGCTCTGGGGCAAAATCCAGGCCGGAAATCACTGTTGACATCGCGTGCCGCTTAATGAGTTTTTTTCCCTCTGTGCATTTGGCTTCCTAGCTCAATGGTAGAGCAGCTGACTCTTAATCAGTAGGTTCGGGGTTCGAGTCCCCGGGGAGCCACCAATTTCAGTGTCCGCGCCTCGATGGATCGCCATCCGCCGGTCGTCCGTCCCGTTGTTTGATTCGACAGGTCCGTCACAAAATCCGAGCATATCCGTCATCGCTCCACGCCTCGGGACCTCCGGACCGGGCGAGTTCTTTCCCACCTTTTCCCCCAAGTTTTTTCGGCAAGCGCCCAGGTCTTTGCGCCGGCGTAGCTCAACGGTAGAGCACCTGTTTTGTAAACAGGCGGTTGCGGGTTCGAATCCCATCGCCGGCTCCAGCCTTCGCCAGGCCTACGGCTGGCAGGCCAGCCTGGAGCTGAACGGATGTGTTTCGCAGCCAGCTAAGGCATGGCACTCCGCGAAGGCTGTCCGACGTAGGCCCGGCGAAGTCGGACATTCCCCTCCGACCGCGAACAGGTTCGGCCAGACACTCCCACCCCCAAAAAAAACTTTCCACTGCCCGATGGTGTAATGGTAGCACAAACGACTCTGACTCGTTTTGTCTAGGTTCGAGTCCTAGTCGGGCAGCCATTCGATACTCAAAACGCCTCGCGTGTCGCATTGATGAGTGTTCAGGCGGGGCCGATCGCGCGCTTTGTTTTTCTCATACTCGGCAATAGAAACCGTATTAAGAGCCGCCGCCGGGAAAGTGGGTTGACACGCCACTTTCCTTTACCCCTAGTTCGCTTTCTCGCCTCCCCTTACCCCTGATTTAAGCAGCGTCATGCTGAACATTTCCTTCGCCCCCATCGAAATTTTTCATCCAGCCCGGGAACGATTCCTGCAAGCTGGCCGGACCACCGGAGAACATTTCGCTGGCTGCTGACGAAAGGGACTCTTGCCCGACTTCATGATTGTTTGAACCAATTGCCTGTCTTTTCTACTAACCAACCACTCCCAACCAACCTTCCTCATCTATGATCACTCCGATTCTCTCCTTCGCGATCATCCTCGGTGACGCCACGCCGATGGAGCTGTTTAAAAAAGGCGGCGGCGTCATGTGGGCCATCCTCCTGATCGCCTTCCTCGGCATCACCGTCGTCGTCGAACGCCTCCTGTTCATCCTCCGCGAAAACAAGAACCGCCAGCCCGAGGTCGTCGCGAAGATGCTTGAGTGCGTCGAGCGCCGCGACATCGACGGCGCCCTCGCGGTGGGCAAGAAGAGCCCGGACTTCATCGCCCGCATCCTGGTCTATACCCTCACGAACAAGGAGTACTCCATGACCAACGCGTTCATCCGCGCCTCCGGCCAGGAGCTCGCCCGCTTCGGCCAGGGCATGGCCACCCTCGACACCGTCATCACGGCCGCCCCGCTGCTCGGTCTGCTCGGCACCGTGACCGGCATGATGCGCACCTTCGGCAATCTCGGCGGCGGCGACATGAGCGCGGCAATGGGTTCCATCACCGGCGGTGTGGCCGAGGCGCTGATCGCCACCATGTGCGGTATCTTCATCGCCGTGACGGCCCTGCTGCCCTACAATTACCTCAACGCCCGGACGGAGGAAGCCAAGCATGAGGTGGCCGACGCCTCCAACGCCTTGGAAATCCTGGTGAAGAAGTCCGAGACGATGCCCCCGTTCGCGCCGCGCCACTAAGAAATGCGCGTCTGCTTCGTTATCCTTTAAACATCGACCCATTCTACCATGGCCGGAGGCTCCAGTTCACGCGGCAGCGGCGGCAAAAAGAAGGCTCGCATTGAGATCATCCCTCTCATCGACGTCATCTTCTTCCTGCTGGCCACCTTCGTGCTGTTCACCCTTTCGCTGAACAAGTCGGGCGGTCCCAAGGTTGAATTGCCCCAATCGGAAACCGGCGAGGTCCGGGATCCCGCCGGCTCGGTCACCATCACCGTGACCGCCGAGGGCGGGGTCGCCTGGGACAAAGACGCCGTGCCTTTGGATGAGTTCGTCGTCCGGCTCCAGCGTTACAAGATCGAGAATCCCGACGGCCGGATCCTGATCAACGGCGATGCCAATGCCAATTTCAGCCAAGTGTTCGGCTACGTCGTCGATGAAATCCGCAAGGCCGGCTTCCAGAAGGTCCTCATCGACACCCGGGTTCATCCCCCGGGGCTCTCCTCCTAAATCGTGCTCCGGCTCGATTTGCATCTTTAATCAATCAAGCAACTTTTATCTATGGCCGGTGGCGGATCCAGACTAGCAGACGAGGGTAAAAAGAAGGCGCGCATTGAGATCATTCCTCTCATCGACGTCATCTTCTTCCTGCTCGCGACCTTCGTTCTGTTCACGCTTTCGCTGGACAAGATCCAATCTTTGCCGGTCACGTTGCCAGTGCCTGGTCAGCCGCAGGATCCGGACCAGAAGAACGATGACGATGTTACCCTGCAGGTCTCTGACGGAAACACCTGCTATTGGAACAAGGAATTGATTGGGATGGACGAGATCGAGCCCCGCATCGAGCAATACAAGAACCAGGTTGCCGAGCCGCGGATACTCATCACCGGAGACGAAAAGGCCAAATTCGGCGCCACTGTGCACATCCTCGACTTGGTGCGCAAGGCTGGCATCCAACAGGTCTCTGTCGAGACGCGAACCCGCGTGACCGGCAAGTAAAGATCCACTCACATGCGTCGCGATTTAATCATTGGAATGGTGGTGGCCTTTGCGGTCCTCGGCGGTACCGCCGGGCTCGGTGAATGGCTCAGGCCAGGGGCAAAGAAGATAGTTCCGCAGGAGAAGGAAAACCTCATCATTCTTAAGATGCCGGCGCCCGAACCCGACGAACCGGATGTCAAGGAGCCCGAGGATACCCCCACTCCCGTCGTCGATTTCGCCCCGCCGATGCAGAATGACGTGCCGCAAATCATTCAGGTCGATTCCTTCGTGCAGCAAATCCAGCCGCCGACACCGGAAAACCTCAAGCCGGTCACAGGCGTGATCAACATTCCACAGGGGCGCTTGGGCACTGGTGCCAGCATGGGTCAGATCTTCGATATTTCCCAGTTGGATAAGATTCCCACGCCCACTGTCCAGGGCCGTCCAATCTACCCGTTTGAGATGCGCCGCGCCGGCATCACGGGCACGGTTACGGTCCAGTTCATCGTCCAGAAGAACGGGACCGTGCGCGATGCGTATGCCTTGAAGTCCACCCAGCGCGAATTCGAGGCGGAGGCCGTGAAAGCGGTATCGAAATGGAAATTCAAGCCGGGTCAGCGGGGCGGCGCCCCGGTGGATACGCGCATGAACGTCGACATCGTATTCAGCCTCAACGACGAATAATCAGCCGTGACCGACTCCATCCCCGCTCTTTCGCCCCGCCCCGCCCGCAAGGCCTTGTGCCTGCTGGCTGCGCTCATCTTGTTTGCCCTCCCGTCCCTCGCTCCCGCACAGGACCAGGGCGACAATGACAAGAAGCAATTCTCGGAGAAGGTCCGTGACGGCCTGACCAAGTTCGGCGAGCTTCAGAGCCAGGAAAAATGGGACCAGGCTCTCGCCCTGATTGCCGACCTGCTCAAGGTCTCCCAGCCCAACTCGTATGACGAGTACATGCTGAACTACATCAAGGGACAGCTGTACCTGAGAATCGATCAGACCAACAATGCCCTTGCACCCTTCGAGACCGCGCTCCGCGTCTCCGATCAGCAGGGCTTTTTCGACGACAAGGACGAACGCACGGTCCTCAAGTACCTCGCCCAGATCTACTATGGCGAAGGATCGGCCAAGGGAGTCAACCCGGTGCTCCAGACCGAATATTTCAACAAGGCCGGCGCCTACCTGAACCGGCTGCTCAACAAGGAGCGCGCCAACAAGACGACCAATTCCGACGACGTCCTCTTCTATGCCTATCTGCTGTTGAATCGCGCCCAGGTTAATCCCGAAAAGCTCGATACCGCGCTGCTGAAGCAGGCCCAGTCGCTTTCGGAGGAAGGTCTCGCCCTCTCGATCACGCCCAAGCCGGAATTCTACCGACTCCTCCTGAGCACCCTGCTGCTGCAGAACAACTACGCGGACGCCGCCGACATCATCGAGCTGCTGCTGCAGAAGGACCCCACCAACAAGGAAAATTGGGCCCAGCTCAGCGCCATTTATCTCAGCCTCGGGGGCGACGACAAGGACAAGGAAAAGGCCCGTGAGTACAACCTCCGCGCAATCCTCACCTTCGAGCGGGCGCAGGCCCTCGGCCAGCTGAAGACGCCCAAGGATAATTACAATCTGGTCGGCACCTACGCCAACATCGGCCAAACCGAAAAGGCGGCCGAGTTGCTGGCCCAGGGGCTGACGAACGGTACGATCGAGTCCGACAAGAACCATTGGCTGTACCTCGCCGCTTGGTACCAGCAGCTCGACAAGCAGCAGAAGGCGATCGACGTCATGAAGGAGGCCGCCAAGCACTTCCCGGATTCGGGCGAATTCGATTTCATGGCCGCGCAGAATTACTGGGGCTTGGAAAAGTACGAGGATGCGCTGCAGGAGGCCAAGATCGCCGCCGCCAAGGGGCTGGGCGACAAAACCTGGCAGGCCTGGCAGTTCATCGCCTACACGGCATTCCAAGTCGGAAAATACGAGGAAGCCATCGAAGCGGTGGACAAGGCCCTCGCCAATCCGGCATCAAAGAAGGACGCCCAGTTGCCTGGTGTGAAGGAAGAGGCTCAAAAAGCCATCAATAGCCGCAACGCCCAGACCGAGGCCCTGAAGGCCAAACAAAAGCTGTAATTTACACCCTTTATCATGAAGAAAACCTACGTTTACTTCCTCGTCCCTCTGGTTGGCCTCGTCATTTTCGGCGCCATCTACTGGAACTTCAGTTCCGGTTACGACAAGCACCTGCAGGACCTCGCCGACGCGGCGAAGGAGGCCAAGCAGAAGAAGCTTGAGCAATCGAACCAGGAGAAGAAGAAGGCCTACGATGAGGCTGTGGCCTCGTCCGAGCACCGCAAGCAGGAGAAGGCGGCGAAGGAAAAGAAGGATGCCGAAGATGCCGAGGCCCGGGAACAGGCGATGGAAGCGCGAAGCAAGGCCCAACGCGATGCCTTCAGCCTGACCCAGAAGATTGATCGTCTGACCAAGGACGTCGAGGCCGCCAAGAAGGAAATCGCGGATATCCAAGACGAAAAGACCAAGGCCATCGCCGAGCAGGCCCATCTCCGCACTTTGGTTCAGATGGCCCAGGAAAACGCCAAGGGCATGCAGGCGGTATTGCAGAAGATCAAGGATGCCGACGACGCAGCGATCGCCGCCGCCAAGGCCGCCGCCGCGGCTGCCGCCGCGAAGAAATAACCCTATTCCGATTTTAACATGAAAAAGTGGATGTACGTGATTTTTCCCGCCATCGGGCTGGGCCTGTTCAGTCTCCTCTACCTCTCAGAGAACAAGAAGATGGACGAGGCCGAGCGCGTGAAGGCCCAGCAGATCGCCGACGCCAAGAAGGCCGACGACGATCGCAAGGCCAAGCTGCAGGATGAGGCCAACGCCAGCGCCGCCAAGAAGGCCAAGGAACGCGAAGAGGAGCGCACCCGCAAGGAGGCCGAGAAAGCCGCCAAGTGGAAGGCCGAGGGCGACAAGATCCAGGAAGAGACTCAAAAATCCCTGTCCGAGGCCGCGGCCTCGACCAAGAAGATCGCCGAGCTCGAGGCCCAGCTGGTCGCACTGCGGGACCAACGCGACCAAGCCAATCGCGAATATTTGGAAGCCATCAAGGGAGTGGAACTTGGCAAGATCCAGCGCCGTAACGCGGAAATCGAGATTCAGCGCACGACCCAGATGCTGGTCAGCCGCGCGGACACCACCCTGATGGCCAAGATGCCGCCGCCGTTTGTGCCGCCGGCGGAGCATTGAGACGTTGCCGGCGGGAAGTCCTACACATGCAATTCGGGCGGTCTTGGTCTCGCGACCAGACCGCCTTTTTAGTGCCCGCAATCTGCGATTCCATGCTCGGCCGATTAGGAGCCCCATTCGATTTTCGAATCCGGCACGCGGGCGCATGGGTCCGCCAGTCAGATCAGGCTTCCCCTTTCCGGCTTTCTCTCGTGTTTTTGACTGAGCTTCATGCCGGACGTCCGTGCCTTGGCCGGGCTTCGTCGTAAGCCTGCAAAAGCCCGCCATGCATTACCGCACCCTCGGCCAGACCGGCCTCAATGTCTCTATCCTGAGCTACGGCGCCTCACCGCTCGGCAGCGTCTTCCGCCAAACGGACGACGCTGAGGGCATCCGTACCGTCCATGTGGCCCTCGACCTCGGCATCAATTTCATCGATGTCTCGCCTTACTATGGCGCCACCAAGGCCGAAACCGTGCTGGGGCAGGCCCTCCGCGATGTCCGGCGCGACCGCTATATCCTGGCCACCAAGGTCGGCCAGTATGGCGACGGGCAGTTCGATTTCTCCGCCGCCCGGGTGACCCGCAGCCTCGACGAAAGCTGCGCCCGGCTCGGCGTTGACTACATCGACCTGCTCCAGTGCCACGACATCGAGTTCGCCGACCTGAGCCAGATCGTTGACGAAACCCTGCCCGCCCTCGTGCGCCTCCGCCAGGCCGGCCGGATCGGGCACATCGGCATCACCGGCCTGCCGCTGAAGGTCTTTCCCGCCGTCATCGACCGGGTGGAGCCCGGCGTGGTCGAAACCATCCTCTCCTTCTGCCGTTACGAGCTGAACGATACCTCCCTCGGCGCGCTCCTGCCCTATCTGGCCGGGAAAGGTGTCGGAGTGATCAACGCTTCGCCCACTGGAATGGGGCTGCTCACCGAACGCGGCGTCCCTGGCTGGCATCCCGCGACTCCCGCAATGATCGAAGGCAGCCGCCGGGCGGTTGAGTATTGCCGCTCGGTCGGCGCCGATATCGTCAAGCTCGCCATCCAGTTCGCCGTCAGTCATCCCGGCATTGCCACCACCCTGGTCGGCTCCGCCAGCCCGGAAAACATCCGCAAGAACATCGGTTATGCCGCCGAGCCCGTGGATTTCGAACTGATGGCGAGGGTCCTGGAACTGCTCCGGCCGATCAAGGACCACAATTTCACCCGCGGCCGCCCGGAAAATCGCGACCCAATCGTAGCCTGACCCTTCAAGGTCCGCGCGGCCCGCTCGAACGCGGCAGGTGACCTGAATTTTGCCGACCGCGCCCGGCCCATCCTGATTCCAAATCCGCAGCCTTTTGCCCATGCTCGAAATCCTTCTCGAAAAACCCGGCCAGTTCATCGCCCGCGATGGCCCCGAGCCGTCGGCGATTCCCGGACACGCAAAGGTTCGGGTGCACCGCATCGGCGTGTGCGGCACCGATCTCCACGCCTTTGCCGGTAAACAACCGTTCTTCAACTATCCACGCATCCTCGGCCATGAACTGGGGGTCGAGGTGATCGATCCGGGCGACGACCCCGGGGGTCTGAAGCCGGGCGACCGGTGCTCGGTCGAGCCCTATCTCAATTGCGGCCATTGCATCGCCTGCCGCCGCGGCAAGCCCAATTGCTGCACCGACCTCAAGGTTCTCGGCGTCCACGTTGACGGCGGCATGCGCCCGCTCATCAGCGTGCCGACCCGCAAGCTCCACCCCTCAGCCGTGCTCGATTACGACCAGCTTGCCCTCATTGAGACCCTCGGCATCGGGGCACATGCCGTCGAGCGTGCAGAGATCCGCAAGGAGGATTTTGTGCTGGTCATCGGGGCCGGCCCCATCGGTCTCAGCGTCATCCAGTTCGTCCTCGTGACCGGCGCCACGCTCGCGGTCGTCGACGTGAGCGAGCCGCGCCTGGAGTTCTGCCGCTCGCAACTCGGGGTCGGTCACACCCTCACGCCCGGTCCCGACCTGCCGGCCCGGCTCAAGGCGGCCGGCGGCGATTTGCCGACCATCGTGATCGACGCCACCGGCAATTCCAAGTCGATGGCCGGCACCTTCGAACTTGCCGCGCACGGCGGCCGGATCGTTTTCGTGGGCCTGTTCCAGGGCGACGTGACCTTCAACGATCCCAATTTTCACCGGCGCGAGCTCACCCTCTGCGCCAGCCGCAACGCGCTCCCCGGCACGTTCCGCGAGATCATCCGGCTCGTCGAGAAAGGCCGCGTGAACACGCGCCCGTGGATCACGCACCGCTTCGGCCTGGCCGATACGCCGACGGTTTTCCCCGCCTCCATCGCGGGCAACCCGGCCGTGCTCAAGGCCATGATCGAGGTCCCGGCCTGATCTCGTTCTGCGGCCGCGGATTTTCTGCTTGCGGAGGGGGAAGGCGTACCGCTTTGTGACCTGCTCGTTTGGTAGATCGGGGCGTAGCTTAGCCTGGTAGAGCGCTACGTTCGGGACGTAGAGGTCGTGAGTTCGAATCTCACCGCCCCGACCATTTCAAACGAAACGCCCGGCGCGATTAGCGCTGACCGGGTTGGACTAAAAGCAACTAGTGGAGCCACTTGCTCAGTGGCAAGCGAAAGACCGTCTGAGACTGCGTCGGACTGGTCAGGACCCTCCAAGCCCCCCGTTTGTGCGTCTATTTGTGCGTGATCTTTCCGAGGAAAGAACCACAGCCCATTGTGCAGATCAAATCCCGATTCTGGTTGGGGACACATAGGATCGACCGTTCAAGGTCAGCCGCGGCCGCTCGGGCCTGTTGGTTCTGACGTCGGCATCTTCGTTTTGGCGTCGAGATTTAATTCCATCTTCAGTCCGTCTTTTGAGGTGAAGCTCACTGTCAATGATCCGCCTTTTTCGATCAACGTCAGCTTCTTCAAAGTGGGCAAATATTTCGGATCACGATGCGCAATCTTCAAACCGGCTCTAATATCGGCTTCCGTCTTGGGCCAACGATTATTTGCACTATAAAAACCGACGCACCCTCCCAATACCTCGTTGCTTTCAGACGGTGTGGAAAGAGACATCTGCGAGATCAAACTCGTGACTTCATCTTTGAAAATGATCGCGCCAAAGAACAACACCGCGATTCCCAGCATCAAAATTAAGGCGAAGGTTCTCATCTCTTGCCGAGCTTCATCTTGAGCTACGGTCACTAGCACTTGATGGCTCCTGTAAAATCGACCCTTTCTTCACCTTGCTAGGCACGTAGTATGCAGCCACAGTCTCCTCAATTACCAATTCACCGTCTCGGTCGAGGTATTGATACGTTACGGCCAGATCTGCGGCATAGAGGCCTCTGGCCTCTTGTTTGTCGGACCGCTTGATATCCTGTTCCACCGCCGCAGAAATCTGACGTGCACGCTCTCCGGTTTGCAAATCCGCTAGCCGAAATGTGGTTAGCGTGTACAAAAATGTGATTTTGTTTTCGGCGCTAGCATTGATGCCCTCCAAGCGAATGCCTCGACTAACCATCTTAGGCATTGTCCCATTTAGTTCATGCTCGGCGTCGGATACTTTGCGCGGTGCAGTTGTAGAAGCACAACCGACGAGAAGAGCGCCATAAATCACCGGTGCGACCGGCGCCATAAGCCAGCATAACAATGAAGACGGGTATTTCTTTCGCATCACATGTTAGCAGCCGGTCACGGGCAAACCGAACAATACTTTCACCGTGAATTGTTAAAAAGTGCCTGTTATGGCAGAATTTTCAACGAGTTCTCCCGGCTGTGCGTCATTTTGTGGGACATTGAACGAGCGCCCTGGGCATGGGGTCAGGCCTGCACCTTTGCGGTCAAACGCATCAACCATTGTGGTATTGAAGCAGGGCAAGCTCATCGTACCGCAAACATGCAGGCCTGACCCCGTCCGGCATGGCCCCCGGCAAGGCGGAAGATTTCATAAATCAGGATTTTCCTGAAAGATCGGCGGAGATCGATCCGTTTATACATAGGGTGAATGAACGTCCCTGCCTTGCCCGGCAAAAAGCCTCACCATGGCTGCCCGATGCGCGGGGCAGCTTTCCGGGCCGGGTCCCGACCGGAGGGCCGGCACGTGGTCCAAGGATGGCCCAAGGATCGTCCCAGGATGGTCCAAAGATGATGCAAGGATGGTCCAAGGATGTCCGAACCTACCGGCCAGCGTGATCGGAGCTTCCCCGGTGGTAGCGCGATGAATGCCGGAGGGTTTCGCGCGACGGCGCGACGACGCAACGGTTGCTGACCACCAGGGCCGGAATACTTGCAGCCGGGGTCGCTGACCCCGGGACTTGGAGGCCACGGAGAAACCATCGCAATCCCGGGGTCAGCGACCCCGGCTACAACAATCGTTAACGCAATCCAGATCGGGACGTGGCGTCGTGGCGCGAATCTTCCGGTCTGTGAATCGTGATCGGGGCCCTGGGCATGGGGTCAGGCCTGCACCTTTGCGGTCAAACACACCAACCATTGTGGTGCTGAAGCAGAGCAAGCTCATCGTGCCGCAAACATGCAGGCCTGACCCCGTCCGGCACGGCCCTCATGGCCGCATGGCGTCACATGGAGCGCGTGCTGGAAGTCATCGGGGCGTCCACCGGTCTGCGCAGTCCGTTATCTTTGGCTGCGTTTTCCTTGCGCCGCACCATTTCCCGCAGGAATTTCAGCAGATAGGTCGCCCCGCCGATCTGGCTCACCCGCGCCGCTTTCTTGATTTCCTGGTCCGTCGGGGTCCGGCCCAATTCCGCGTGCAGCCTCACGAACGCCCGGAAGATTCGCAGCGTGGCGGTTTCACCGTCGAGCACGTTCAGGGAATCCTTGCGGTGACAGTTGTAACAAACGACCCGCAGATTTTGGCGAAGGTGGTTCGTTTCATCGCCATCCAGGTGATCGATCGTTATGCGCCTGCGGCTTCCGCACAGGGTGCATTTGTAGTCCGCCTCGATAAATTTTCCCCAGATGACCTTCGTGGCGGGAGCCATCGTTATGGCGGGGTTTTTCTTCAGCAAATTCGCGCGCAAGACGCCCGGCTGGATGGGAATGAATGCGCGAAGAAACGCCTGGACGACATCCTGCTCGGACAGTTCGAGCAGTTCGATCAGGTATTCAGCTTCTTTCATCGAATCGATTTCCCGGTATTGCCGTCAAAATTCCTCCAGCGCCTTGCTTCGACCCAAAGACGATGGTTTTTGTGCTTCGGTTTCGGCAAGTTGCCATTTCGGGCGGCGGCGGCTTCAAATCGCCCGCAAGGCCGTGCGGCCGATTGTCGCGCGGTACGGATCGGCATGGATGACTTCCGGGTCTTCGTGACGCGTCCATGGCGCACCGTCCGACGGATTCCTTCGCCCCGGATTTATGAAGTGGTTTCCTCATACCACCAGGCGATCGCATGACCATACCGAAACTTGATGGTCAAGTAACCCGTGCGCTGCCCGCCTTCCACGCGGTAACGCAACGAGAATAGGTCGTGCTCGAGCGGGTTGCCCAGCAGGTTCACGATGTCCTCCTGGGACATCTTGAATTTGCGGGTCGGCAGCGCGTCCGTGCGCAGGATTTCCTGGAATGCCGCATAGCGGGCGGGTCCGCTTGCCGCCTTGAATGCCGCACAGCTCGACCGCTGCTCGCTTGAGAGATCGTCCACGACAAAGCGTTTGGCGAGCCGGCCGGGTGCATCGGACAAGACCAAGGGCGGGTTCGGCCCATCCTCCCGTGACAAACAACCGCCGAGGCCGAGTTGTACCACCGCCAGCATCGCGGTCAGCCGCCAGGTCATGCTCGTTTTCCTGTTGTTCTTCACCGATCCAACGGGTTCGGGACTCGTTTGAAACCCCACGGCAAAACGGCGTTGCGGCACCCCGGCGCCCAAGCCTCCTTAGACGAGGAAGGGATTGAAGCGCAGTTCGTTTTCCACGGTGGTAAGCGGCCCGTGGCCGGGTGCGATGACGGTTTGGGGTGGCACGGACTCCAGCACGCGCCGCAGATGAAGATGCAGCTGCCGGTGGCAGAAATAGCCCCCGCCCGCGGATCCCGCGAAAATCAGGTCACCCGAGACAAGCAACCCGCTGCCGCCGCGCGCCGCCGGGGCCCGCACCAGGTAGCAATTATGCGCCGCCGCATGCCCGGGCGTGCCAAAGGCCGTCACCTCGTACGAACCGATCGTCCGCGTCTCCGCCTCGCCGAGCGCCCGGCCGCACGGGGCGAGCGCCCCTACGGGCACGTAGGCGGACTCGACCCCGAAGCGGGCCACGACATCGCACAGCCCTCCCGTGTGCTCACCCTCGACGTGCGTGAGGAAAACCGCGTCGATTCGCTTGATTCCCGGCGGCCAGACCTCCGTGAGCGCCGGGAGACTCGGGCCCACGTCGAAGAGCAGGCCGTGGCTGGCGCCGAACTCGCCCACCACATACGCGTTGGCCACGCCGATGCCATAAGGCATGCGCAGGGGCCAGACACAGAAGGGCAGCGCGCCGATCTCGGGCAGGGGGTACTGGTCCTGCGCGAGGGCGCAGAACCCGACCTCGTTCAGCTGCAGCACAGTCGCCAGCCGGCGCAGCTCCGCCGGTTCAAAGTCGTAGCGGTAATCGATCGCGTCACGGATCTTGAGCACACTCACCCCCGCCCGCGCCGCCACGGCCTCGATCGACAGACCCGCGTGGTGCAGCGCCTTTTCCAGGACGTCGCCCAGTTCGTCTTCGAGCGGGATGCGGGTGGTTAACACGATGCCACGTTAAACCGGACCCCGGCCGGATGCAATCCGACGGTGTCTGCCGGCCCGATCGGAGGGGATCGCGGGCAACCGCCAGCTGGAATTCCCGCGGCCCCCGGCGCTCGAAAATGATTTTGTTTTTTCCCGCGCATCACACAGCGTCTCGCCATGGACGCCACGCAACAGGAGGTTCTCGACATCTTCACCCGCACCAAGGCCCTGCTGCAGGGTCATTTCGTGCTCCGCTCCGGCCTGCACAGCGGCCACTACTTCCAGTGTGCGCAAGTCTGCCAGCGGATGGACGCCGTTGAGCGCCTCACCGAGCTGCTCCTCGCGAAGGTGCGCGCCCGTGGCCTGAAGTTTGCCACGGTGCTGGCCCCAGCGATGGGCGGGCTGGTCATCGGCCAGGAAGTCGCCCGCCAGGCCAAGGCCCGCTACATCTTCGCGGAAAAGGAAAACAATGTGCTCGTGCTGCGCCGGGGCTTCACTCTCGCCCCCGGGGAGCCGGTGCTCGTGGTCGAGGACGTCGTGACCCGCGGCGGTCGCGTCAACGAATGCCTTGAGATTGTGCGCCAGGCCGGCGGGAACTGCGTCGGCGTCGCGATGTTGGTCGACCGCAGTGCCGGCACGACGCGTTTCGCGGTGCCCGCCATTTCGCTCCTGGAGCTGAGCTTTCCCACCTATCCGGCCGACGCCGTGCCCGAGTCGCTCGCCCGGATTCCCGTGGAAAAGCCGGGGAGCTGAGCCACGGTCTCTTGGAGTATGGAACGATCGCAGCCTGGGTGTCCGTGGGAAGGGCGAGGCGTCCCGGCAGAGCCGCGGCTCACCAGGACGGTTCGCCTTACCACGATTAAACGCCACGTGACTCGATCAGCGCGTTGAGTCAACGCGCTCCACCGCTCAGGGCACCGTGATCACCATGATGCGGATCGCACCCTGATCGTAAACCGTAAGGAGGTTCCGGCCGTGCTTCAGCAGGCTCCGCGCGGTCGCGAGATCGGAAACCGCCGTGCGATAGATCTCCATGATCACCATGTTCGGGACCAGATCGTCCCGGAACGGCGAATCGTCAGCCACGTCCGTCACCACCAGGCCGTTGACCCGCCCGCCGATGCCCAGGCGGCGCCGGGATTCCTCCGTGAGCGGGGCGACGTTCACACCGGTGAAAAGTTCGTTGGGATTCTCCGTCAGCTTGCCGAGCGTCACGTCGACCACCTTTTCCTGGCCTTCCCGCACCAGCTTCACCTTGGCCACCGAGCCCGGCGGCAACTGGGCGACCGTCAGCCGCAGCTCCTCGACGGAGGCGATGACGTGATCGTTGATCGATACGACGAAATCAGGGCGTTTGAGCCCGGCTTTCTCCGCCGGGCTGCCCGGCACCACATCGGAAACCACCACTCCCTTCGTGTCCTTCGGCAGGCCCAGCTGCTCGATTAAATCGGGTGTGACAGGATTCGGGTCGATCGAGATCCCCAGGTAACCGCGCGCCACCGTCCCGGTTTCGATCAGGCTGCGCATGATCGACGACGCGAGGTTGATCGGGATGGAAAAACCGATGCCAATGTTGCCGCTGGAGGGAGAGAGGATCGCGCTGTTGATGCCGACCAGCCGGCCCCGGGCATCGACGAGCGCGCCACCGGAGTTGCCCATGTTGATGGCCGCATCCGTCTGGATGAAGTCCTGGTAGCCCTGGACGTCGTCCAGGATGTGGACCGTGCGCCGGTTCTTGGCCGACACGATGCCCATCGTCACGGTCTGGCCCACCTCGAGGGGATTGCCGATGGCGAAAACGACATCGCCCACCCGCAGCTTCTCGCTGTCGGCCAGGACGGCCACCGGGAGATTTTCCGCGTCGATCTTGATGACGGCGATGTCGGTTTTCGGATCGGTGCCAATGACCTTGGCCTTGAGCTCGCGCTCGTCGGTCAGCAACACGTTCAGTTCATCCGCACCCTCGACGACGTGGTTGTTGGTAAGAATATAGCCGTCCGGCGAAACGATCACGCCAGAGCCGAGGCCCTTTTCCTTGGAATCCCGCTCCGCGGGGCCCTGGTCGCCGTATAACTGGCGGAAAAACGGGTTGGCCCGCTGGTGCACGATCCGCGTCGAGTAGACGGAGACCACGGCTTTCTGCACGGGCTCGATGACATCGGCGTAGCTGGTGACCCGGCTGGGGCTGGCGCCCTGTGCAACGGGCGTGTCATCGGTGACCAGCACGGGCATTTTCTTTACCGCAGCCGGGACGGGCGAGGCGGCGGCGGGCGCCGGATCCGCGCCAAAAACCGGAAGGGCAAACGCCAATGCGACCAGGCTGGACCGAAGGAGGAGTTTCATGGGAGAGCGAGAGATCTACCCTGTAATCCATTTCCCGCGGGAAGCAACCGTGCCGGACAGGAACGCCCGCAGTCGTCAGAACCCCTTGATCCGAAACAAGCCGGTGACGCTCTCGTTGCTATTGATGCGCACGATCGCCTGTCCCAGCAGATTGGCGATGCTGAGGACGGTGATGGGCAGGCCACGGGTATCAACCGGCGTGGAATTGGTGGTAATGAGCTCGTCGATCAGGCCGCTCCGCAGGCGCTCGACCGCGACATCGTTCAGGATGCAGTGGCTGACCGCGGCACGAATGCTGCGGGCACCATGCTCGCGCAGGATCTTGGCGGCGGCAATGAGCGTGCCCGCCGTCTCGGTGATGTCGTCGACCAAAAGCACGTCGCAGCCCTCGACCTCGCCGACCACGTTGATGGCCTCGACGTTCGTCGCGCTCTTGCGTTTCTTCGCCACGAGGCCGAGACCGGCGCCCAGCACGTCGGCATAGGCCGCGGCCATCTTCATGCCCCCAACGTCGGGGGAACAGACGACCAGCTTGTCGCTTTTCATTTTCGCCAGGTAATCGAAGAAGACCGGCGAGGCGAAAAGGTGGTCCACCGGGATGTCGAAGAATCCCTGGATCTGCTGGCTGTGCAGGTCCATGGTGAGGATGCGGGTGGCGCCGGCGGCGACGAGCAGGTTCGCCACGAGTTTCGCGGTGATGGGCACGCGCGGCTGGTCCTTCCGGTCCTGGCGCGCGTAGCCGTAGAACGGCAGCACCGCCGTGATGCGCTGGGCCGAGGCGCGGCGCGCGGCGTCGATCATGATGAGCAACTCCACCAGGTGGTGGTTGGTCGGCGGGCAGGTGGACTGGATGATGTAAACGTCCTGGCCGCGGACGTTCTCGTTGATCTTCACGAACGATTCCCCGTCCGGGAAACTGTTCACCGTCGCCTCGCCCAGCGGCATGCCGATGTGGCGGCACATCTCCTCGGCGAGGGAACGGTTCGAATTGCCGGAAAAAATCTTAAGTCGCGATTCGCTCATGTGGGCGGAAGCGTGACGAGAATGGCAGGGGGCGGAAGACTATTTTAGCCGGGCCTCCAGGGCATCGACGCGTTTGAAAAGCTCGGGCAGCCGCCCCTTCAGCACCTGGAACCTCCGCTCCAGCATGAAGGGAATGGCCACGGTTCCGGTGACGTTGGTCCCGGCGGGAATGTTCGAGCTGATGCCCGCCTGCCCGCCCGCCTTGGCCCCGCGGCCGATGGTGATGTGACCGCTGACGCCCACCTGGCCGCCGAGGATGACATAATCCTCCAGGGTCGTGCTGCCCGAGATTCCCACCTGCGCGCAAAGGATGCAGTGACGGCCGATCGTCACGTTGTGGGCGACCTGCACGAGATTGTCGATCTTGGTGCCCTCGCCCACCACCGTCCGGCTGAAACGGGCCCGGTCCAGGGTGCTGTTGGACCCGATCTCGACGTCGTCCTCGATCACGATGATGCCCACCTGGGGCACCTTTTCATGGCGGCCGTCGGCAAACTCGTAGCCGAACCCATCGGAACCGACCACGACGCCCGGCTGGAGCCGGACCCGGTTCTTCAGGACGGATTCCGCGGCAACGATCACGCCGGGCATGAGCCAGCAATCGTCGCCGATGCTGGCGTTGCGGCCGAGGAAGACCTGCGCCTGCAAGTGGGTGCGCTCGCCCACCACGGCCCCGGTCTCGATGACACAAAGCGGCCCCACCGTGGCCGTGGCCGCAATCCTGGCCCCCGGGGCGACCGACGCCGTCGGGTGGACTCCCGGGGCGGGCTTGGGCCAGAGTGCCTGCTCGATGCGCGAGCAGAGCCGGGCGAGGGCCGCCGACGGGCGGTCGACGATCATGAAAAGCTGATTGGGCGCCGGCTCGCCCTCGTAATCGGACGGCAGGAGGACGACCGACGCCCGCGTAGCCGCGACCTGCGGCTTGTATTTGGAGTTGCCCAGGAACGCCAGGTCGCCGGCCACCGCCCCTTCGAGCGACGCGATCCCCCGGATCTTTTCCGTGGTCGCGCCGCGGGTGCCGAGCGGCTTGACGATCGCAACAAGTTCGTCCGGGAAGAAGGAAACCTGCATGGTGTTCAGCGTGGGGTTTTCGGCTCGTGGCGCAACGCCAACAAAAAGCCCCGATCCGGCGGCGGAGCGGGGCTGCAAAAACGGAGGCGAAGGAATTACTTCTTGGCGCCGGGCACCGTGATCATCGGCGTGCCCGATGCGGGGGCGGGAGCCGCCGCCGGAGCCGGCCCATCGGTCTTGCCCGGGGCGGGCATTGCCGAGGCGGCCGGGCGGTCCTTGTTGATCTCCTTCATCACCTCGTCGGTGATGTCATACGCCGGGTCGGAATAAATGATGTTCGAGACGCCGATCAGGGACGGGCCGGACTTGTCGATCAGGAGCGTCGCACCCTTTTCCTTGGCGATCTTCGCCGCGGCATTGCTGATCTGTTCGAGCATCAGGTCGCGAAAGGTCTTGATGCGCTGCTGGAGTGAGCGCTGGGTGTTGGTCTGGAAGGTCTGGATGTCGTTCTGCTTGCGCTGGATTTCCTCCACCTTCTTCTGTGCGTCCGACTGCGCCTTGGCCCGGGCCTCGGTCGTCAGCGCCGGACTCTTGGACTGCTCGTCCAGCTCCTTGTACTGGTCGACGAGCGCCGTGCCTTCCTTGTTGAGCTGTTCCAGCTGATCCTGGGCCAGTTGCTGGTCGTGGTTCAGCTTGGCGTTCTGCTCTTCGGTCTGCCAGTGGCCGTCATAGAGCTTCGCCATGTCGACGACGAGGATCTTGGTCGCCGGCTGGGCGTGGCCAACAAGGGTGACGGCACCAAAAAGGGCCAGCGAGAGCAGGGTTTGAACGGTGTTCTTCATGGAGTGATTGCAGGGTGGTTTAAAGGTCTACCCAAGCGCATTTAGAAGCGCGTGCCAAAGGAAAAATTGAACTGGTTGCCCTTTTTGTTGATCGAGTCGTGGGTCAACGGGATACCAAGGTCCAGCGCCACCGGTGCACCGGCCACGAAAAGCCTCAAACCCACGCCAAAGTCGTCGTTGTAGTTGACCGGACTGAAGTCGTAGGCGTTCTGGTTCACGAAGCCGGCGTCGTAAAACACCGCGAAGCGGATCGGGCTCACGATGTCGGCGGTATACTCCGCGCTGAAGAAGCCGTAGGACTTGCCGCCGATCGGCTCGCCCAGGACGTCCCGCGGACCAACGTCACGGTTTTCAAAGCCGCGCAGGTCGTTGGGGCCGCCGAGGAAAAACCGGTCATAATAGGGCACCGTCGCGCTCTTGCCGAAGTTCTGCTTCACGCCGAACCGGCCGATGAGCGAAAGCACCTGGGACTGGGCCTGGAACAGCGGCAGGAAGTCGGAACCGCGGAACTCGAAGTCATAGTAGTTCTCGTCGCCGCCGAACGGTCCGCCGGCCACGTCCGTGTCCAGCTCGATGCGGTTGCCGCTCGTCGTGTTGATGATCTTGTCGCGGGTATCGCGCAGGAGCTGGAAGCTCAGTTTCGAGATCTTGGTGTGGCCGGCGAGCGACTGGATGATCGCCGAGGCGGACGAATCGACGTTGTCGATCGTCACGACCTCGTACGTGTAGGAAAGGGTGCCCTCGAGCGCAATCTGCGGCAGCAGCATCTTGCGGAGGTAGACGGTCGCACCGGTACGGATTTCCCGGTAGTAGGAACTGCTGTAGTCCGAGCTGGTCCGGAAGAGGCTGAAGCCGAGCGCCAGTCGCTTCTGGAACAGCCAGGGTTCCTCGAACGAGGTGATGATCTCGTTCGACTTCGAGCCGAGCTGCAGGCGGAGACGGAACTTCTGGCCGTCACCCTGGAAGAAGGACTTGCGGTTGAAGATGTCGAAGTTGGACTGCGAGAGCTCGACGAAGAGCGTGCCCTGTTCCAGCGAACTGAAGCCGGCGCCAAACTGCAGGTTGCCGGTGTGACCTTCCTTCACCGCGATCTTGAGGTTGCGGCGGCCGGGCAGGTTCGTGGCCTCGTCGGTGGCGTCCACCGAGTCGAAGAAGCGCGTGTTGTCCAGCGTCAGCTTGCTGATCTTCATGCTCACCGTGTTGAACACGTCGCCGGGGCCGAGGGTCAGTTCCCGCAGGATGACCGTGCTCTTCGTCTTCGTGTTGCCCTCGATGTTGATCGACTCGACGTTGAACTTCTCGCTCTCGGTGATCTGGTACTCGATGTCGATGTTGCCCGTGGTGAGGTTCGGGTTGCGCTTCATGTACACGCGCGTGTCGAGGTAGCCGCCCCGGGTATGGAAATCCGTGAGGGTCTCGACGTCCTTGTCGAGCAGCGACGGGGCGAACACGGCGCCCGGATGCTGGTGGATCACGTGCTTCAGCAGCTCGCTGGGATAGATCTTGTTGCCCGTGATGCTGATCTCGCCGACGTGGTATTGGCGGCCCTCGTGGATATCGATCGTGATGATCAGTTTGTCGGGCTTGGGGTAATCGTACTGGACCTTCTCGGGCGGGATCTCGACGTCGAGATACCCGTGCTCGCGGTAGAAGTCGCGGAGCTTGTCCAGGTCGTCGTCAAAGGTGTCGTCCTTGAAGCGCCCGGAACCCGTCAGCCAGGAAAACATCCACCATTTCTTCGTGTCGATCGTGCCCCGCAGGACCTTGGCCTTCACACTCGCATTCCCGGTAAAGCGCACATCGGCGATTTTGACCTTGTTGCCCTCCTTGATCTTGAAGGTGATTGTGCCGTAGCCGGCGCTGCGATCGCGGTCGATGGTGTAGGTAACGGAGACCTGGTTGAAACCTTCCTTCTGGTAGTAATCGCGGATCTTCTCGGCATCCTCCTTCACCTGGCGCTCGTCCAGCGCGAGGTTGGTCTTGGACTTGGTTTCCTTCAGGAGGGTGCGGGTCGGGATCTTCGCATTGCCCTCGAACTTGATGCTCAGCACGCGGAACTTCGGCGTCACCTCGATCACGAGGTTGATGGTGTTCGCCCCGACCACCGGCTCGTGCTTCACCTGCACGTATTCGAAGAGATTGGTCCGGTAGAGCGACTTGATGTCGCGATCGATCATCGTTTCGTCCAGGTCGCCGCCCTCATGCATCTGGACGTTGGCGCGGACGACCTGCTCGTTGACGTTCGCGGTGCCGACGAATTTGACGGTAATGGTACCGACCTTGAAGACCGGGGCGGCCGGCTGGTCCGGTGTGCCGGCCTGGCCCGCCGGCGCCGTTTGGGCCAACCCCTGCGGCCCTCCGACAGCCAAGGCCAGAAAAACGGCAAAAAGAAGGCACGTGACCCTCCGCTGAGGGTTACTGGGTATAGTTTTCAAAGCGTGTAAAGTCTCGGAGGAACGTAAGTTTCAATTCTCCTACCGGCCCGTTTCGTTGCTTGGCAACGATTAACTCGGCGGAATCGGCGGCAACCTGGAACTTTTCATCTGCGTCCTTGGGGCGGGCAAGCATAAGCACGACGTCGGCGTCTTGCTCGATCGATCCGGATTCGCGCAGATCGGCGAGTTTCGGGCTGCGGTTCTCCTTTTCGGACGAGCGGTTGAGCTGACTTAATACAAGGACCGGCACATTGAGTTCCTTCGCCAGGGCCTTTAATCCGCGGGAAGCCTCCGCCACCTGCTGCTCGCGGGGCATGTTCGAGTCGGTCGGGCTGAGCAACTGGAGGTAATCCACCACGATGAACCCCAGCGCATGGCGCGCATGGATCCGCCGGGCCTTGGCCCGCAACTGCATGATCGAGAGGCTGCTGGAATCGTCGATGAAGATGGGGGCCTTGGAGAAATCGTCCGCGGTCTTGATCAATTCGGCCTGCTCGGACCCGTTCTTCGACAACAGGCCGTCGCGGAGCAGTTTCATGTTCACCCGGGCCCGCGAGCAGAGCATGCGCAACGCCAGCTGGGGCGCGCTCATTTCCAGCGAGAAGATCAGCGTCGGCACCGGCTCGCCGCGTTTCGGCAGCGAGGCCGCCTCCGCAAAATTCAGCGCCAGCGAGGTCTTCCCCATCGAGGGCCGGGCCGCCAGTACGATCATTTCCTGTCGCTGAAAGCCCCAGGTGAGGTTGTCGAGGTCCTTGAAGCCGCAGCTCACGCCCGTGAGCTCGCCCTTCTTCATCATCATCTTCGTGATGACGTTCATCGCCTCCCGCGTCGGCCCGCTCATCGCCTTGGCGCTTTCATTCACCCGGTCCTGGGTCACGGCAAAGATGCGCTGCTCGATCTGGTCGACGAATTCCTCGATCCCGCCCGAGAACTTGTAGCACTCCTCCACCGCGCCCGTGGCCGAGCGGATCAGCTCGCGCAGGAGGTGCAATTCACGCACCTTGTCGATATAGTAGCCGGCCTGAGCCGTCGTCGGGATCCGGCTGCTGACCTGCGTCAGGAAGGCGTAGCCGCCGACCGCATCCAGCTGCTTCGCCGTCTTCAGCTCCTCCGACAGCACGCCGACGTCGACCGGTGCCTGCCGGTTGTAGAGGTCGAGCAGGCGCTCGTAGATGATGCCGTGCGCCGGCAGGTAGAACGACTCCGGCCGGATCCTTGCCTCCAGGCAGCGAGAGATCACGTCGGCGCCGTCGAGCAGGCAGCAGGACAGCAGGTACTCCTCGGCCTCGACGCTGTGCGGCGGCATCCGCCCCGCGTTGGCGGCGGCCCGGTCCGCATGGCGGGCAGGTGGGGAAGTCAGCGTGTCTTCAGCCATACAGGCGGCGGGAATGCGAGCGGGGGGACGGGTTTAAGGCAATGCGGACTTATTGTCATCGGACTCACAACCCCGCCGGACGGCGCGGCCGTCAGAAACGCAAAAGCCGCGCCCAAGGACGCGGCCGGTGCGGGACTGGCTCCGGGAGCTTATTTTTTCTCCTCGGTGGCGACGATGGGGTTTTCGGAGACCACGTCGAACGCGAGCTCGACGGAGACGTCGGCGTGCAGCTTCACCTTCACGGTGTGCTTGCCGATCGTCTTCACCGGCGTGTGCAGGTGGATGCGCCGCTTCTCGATATTGATGCCGGCCGCCACAAGCTTGTCGTGGATGTCCGCGACGGTGATCGCGCCGAACATGCGGCCGCCCTCGCCGGTCTTCACGGCAAACGCGAGGCTGGTCTTCTCCAGCTTGCGGGCGAGTTCCTGGGCGCCGTTCAGCTCATGGGCCTCGCGCTCGGCGCGCCGCTTCTTGAGCGACTCGACCTGCTTGCGGTTCGCGTGCGTGACCGGCACCGCAATGCTGCGGGGCAGGAGAAAGTTGCGCGCATAACCGGCGCGAACTTTCACTTGGTCACCTTCGCCGCCGAGACCATCGACGGGTTTGACGAGGAGTACTTCACTATAGGCCATGGGAATGTTGGTTTGAGAGGTGTAAGGTTTAAGTGGTAAGAGGTGGAGGCGGAAGGCCGTTGGAGCGGCGACCGGGAGGTCGCATCTCCAACTCGGGTCAGAACGGCACGTCCTCATCGATGTTCCCAGCGGCCGGGCCGGGCTTGGGGGCCGCCGGGCGGGCCGGGGGCGCATGGCGCTCGGGTGAGGCCGCTTCCCCGCCCTCCTCGGCCGCGGGCGCCCCACCACCGCCGGCCGAGCCACGGGTGGAGAGAAACTGCACGTTGTCGAGGACGACCTTGATCTTGCTGCGCTTCTGGCCGCTGGTTTTGTCCTCCCACTGGTCGAGCTTTAGGCGGCCCTCGACCATCGCGAGGCTACCCTTCGAAAGGTACTTGGAAACGAGCTCACCCTGCTTGCCCCAGGCCTCGATGTCCACAAACGTCGTCTCATCGCGCGTCGCGCCCGACTCATCCTTGAACTGGCGGTTCACCGCGATGCCGAACTGGCAGATGGCCGTACCCTTCGGCGTCACCCGGAGTTCCGGGTCGCGCGTCAGGTTGCCGATCAGGAAGACTTTGTTGAGATAAGCCATGGGGACGGGGCAGCGGTCCGGCAGCGCTCAGGCCGACTGGACGAACGTGCGGTAGACACTGCTGTTGAGGCGGAGGCGTTCCTTGAGCTGCGACGGACCGTCGGCCGGCGCGGAGAAATTCACGTGGACGTAGGCCGCGCCGGAAAACTTCCGGTCGGTCACGCGGACGAAGTCCTTCTTGCCGAT
>Ga0265319_1000447_pt1 | contig 29401 bp, 31 predicted proteins | sample 4824metaG_FD_192443 | JGI IMG/M metagenome (GOLD analysis project Ga0265319, IMG submission 192443) | Rhizosphere microbial communities from Carex aquatilis grown in University of Washington, Seatle, WA, United States - 4-8-24 metaG | ecosystem: Host-associated > Plants > Roots > Rhizosphere >...
CGCTTGTACTTCCCGCGCCCGTGATCGGGAGCATCGACCATCAGAGCGCCGTCTATAGTGGCGGAGGTGTCGGCTGAATGCGTCATCGGTGTCGATGTGGGCGGCACCAAGGCGGTCGCCGGGGCGATCGATCGGAGCCTCGCCGTCCACTACCGCGCGCGCCGCGAGGTGCCGAGCACCGACCTCGCTGCGCTGCTCGACACGCTGACCGAGCTGGTCGAGGAGGTCCGCGGCGCGCTCTCGCAGGATGTCCTCGGAGTCGGCTTCGGCATCCCCTGCCTGATCGACCACGACCGCGCGATCGCCGCGTCGTCAGTGCACCTCCCGATCGCGGGCCTCGCGTTCGCCGACATCATGTCCGACCGCCTCGCCCTCCCGGTCGTCATGGACAACGATGGCAACCTCGCGCTTCTCGCCGAGCTGCGCGCCGGCGCGGCTCGCGGTGAGCGAGCAGCGGTGATGCTCACGCTTGGGACCGGCGTCGCCGGCGCGATCGCGTTCGGCGGCGAGATCTACCGCGGCTCCCAGGGGGCGGCGGGCGAGCTCGGACACATGATCGTCTGCGCCGACGGACCTGACTGCGGCCCGGGCTGCGCCAGCCATGGCTGCCTCGAGGCGCTGGTTTCCGGCAGCGCGCTCACGAAGTCTGCAAGGGCCCTCGCCGAGCGCGAGCCCGCGAGCCGGCTCGGGCGCGCGCTCGCGTCCGGACGTGACGTGGGCGGCCCGCTCGTCACGGAGCTGGCGCACGACGGCGACGCGCCCGCAGTCGCCCTGCTCACCGAGCTCGGCGAATGGCTTGGGGTCGGCCTCGTCAACATCGTCAACATCTTCAACCCCGACGTGGTGCTCATCGGTGGCGGTGTCATCGCTGCGGGCGAGCTGATCCTTGCTCCGGCGCGAGGGGTCCTCGCCGAGCGCGCTCTTGCCATGCCGGCTCAGAGCGTCCGAGTTCTGGCAGCGCGGTTCGGCGCCGAGTCCGGGATGCTTGGTGCCGCCGCCTACGCTCACGATCGCCTGCGCGACCGGGTCCGCGCATGAGAAGCCACGATGCACGCACCCGCGACGCGACCCGACCGGACGACGCCCGACGTCCACCGCCAACACGAGCGGATGCCCGATGAGCGCCGGACGCCTGGTCGTCTGCCCGACGCCGATCGGCAACCTGGAGGACGTGACCCTGCGCGTCCTCGCAGCTCTGCGCGAGGCGGACATCGTCGCCTGCGAGGACACGCGCCGCACGCGGACGCTGCTCCAGCGCTATGGCGTGACCGGCACGCTCGTCAGCTACCACGAGCACAACGAGCGCGAGCGCGCGGCGGAGCTCGTCCCAAGGATGCGCTCCGGCGCGATCGTCGCGCTGGTCTCGGACGCGGGGATGCCGCTGGTCTCAGATCCCGGTTTCATCCTCGTCGAAGCGTGTGTCGCCGCCGGTCTCTCAGTTGAGGTGCTCCCCGGACCCAGCTCGGCAATAGCCGCGCTTGTAGCCTCCGGCCTCCCCGCGGAGCGTTGGCGTTTCACAGGTTTCCTTCCGCGCAAGAAGGGTGAGCTCGAGCGCCTGCTGACGACGAGCGTCGATACCCTCGTCGCGTTCGAGTCGCCCAAGCGCTTGCCGGGAACGCTCGCGCTGCTCGCGGCGGTCGACCCCTCACGCCCGGTCGCCGTCTGCCGCGAGCTGACCAAGGTCCACGAGGAGGTTCGTCGCGGGAGCGCGCAGGAGCTCGCAGCTCACTACGCCGCGCAGCCGCCGCGCGGCGAGGTCGTGCTCGTCGTGGGCGCCGCGCCACCCGGGTTGACCCCCGGGGACGAGGAGCGTGCGATCGCCGCGCTGCGAACGCTCACCGACGCCGGGGCCAAGCCCCGCGTCGCGGCGAAGGTCCTCGCCGAGCTGACCGGCGTCGCCGCGAACCGCTTGTACGCGGCGCACACCGAACGCTGAGTCGCGCACGGGCAAATGGCCTATTACGTGACAACAGCGATCAGCTACGTCAACTCGGTCCCGCACCTCGGCCACGCCTATGAGGCGATCATGGCCGATGTGCTCGCCCGCAACCAGCGCGCGCGAGGCGCGGACGTCTTCTTCCTGACCGGCACCGATGAGCACGGCGAGCCGGTCGCCGACGCGGCGCTGGCCGCCGGGGTGACGCCGAAGGAGCTTGCCGACGCAAATGCGGCGCGCTTCATCGCGCTCGGGGAGCCGCTCGAGCTCTCAAACGACTTCTTCGTGCGGACGACCGACGAGGGCCACTCGGTGCGTGTCAAGGAGATACTGCAACGGGTCTACGACGCGGGCCACGTTTACCTCGGCACATACGAGGGATGGTTCTGTCCGCGCTGCGCCGACTTCAAGACCGAGGCGGAAACCGGACCGGGCAACACCTGCCTGATCCACGGCATCGACCTCTCGCGCGAGAGCGAGCAGAACTACTTCTTCCGCCTCTCCGCCTTCCAGGGCCGGCTCGAGGCGCTGTTCGAGGAGCGCCCCGACTTCGTGCTGCCGCGCCATGCCTACAACGAGGCCGCCAGCTTCCTCGCCGGCGGACTGACCGACGTCTCGCTGACGCGCAAGACGCTGACTTGGGGCGTCGGCGTGCCGTGGGATGAGGGCCACGTCTTCTACGTTTGGTTCGACGCGCTGCTCAACTACGTCACCGCTCTCGGCTACGCGCGCGAGGGTGAGGACCTGACCGATCGCTACTGGCCGGCGGACTTCCACGTGATCGGCAAGGACATCCTCAAGTTTCACGCGATCTACTGGCCGGCCCTGCTGATGGCCGCCGAGCTCGAGGTGCCGCGCCACATCCTGGTGCACGGTTTCCTGCTCGGCCCCGATGGCGAGAAGATGTCGAAGTCGCTCGGCAACGTGCTCGACCCGTTCGCCGTGATCGAGGAGTTCGGCGCCGACGTCCTGCGCCACTACCTCTTCCGCGAGGTCACCGCCGGACAGGATGGCCCGGTGTCGCTGGCCGGCGTACGCACGCGCTTTGAGACAGAGCTCGCGAACGAGTACGGCAACCTCGCCGGCCGCACGCTCAACATGCTCACGCGCTACTCCGAGGGGAGCGTGCCCGCTGTACCGCTGGACCCCGAGCTGCGGGCTGCGCTCACCGGCCTCGCCGCCCGCGTCGACGAGCTGCTCGACCGGGCCGAGCTGTCAACAGCCCTCGACGAGATCTGGCAGCAGGTCCGGCGGCTGAACCGCTACGTCGAGGAGCACGCTCCGTGGCGGCTGGCTCGCGACGAGACGCGCTCGCCCGAGCTCGCGCAGGTGCTCGCCTCGCTGGCCGAGGGGCTGCGAGTCGTCACCGTCGCGCTTCACCCATACATGCCCGTGAAGACCGCGCTCCTGCTCGACGCGCTCGGCCGGCCCGATCTCGGTGACCGAGAGTTCGCGGCCGAGGGCTGGGGTGGCCCGGTCGGGGAGCTCGCGCCGCTCTTCCCGAAGTGATCGACTCGCATAGTCATCTCGCGGCCTGCAAGCAGCCCCTGGCGGAGCTTCTTGCGTCCGCTGCGATTGCGGGGGTGGGGCGGCTCGTCACCGTGGGTACCGACCCTGTGAGCTGCGCGGCCGCATTGCGGGCGGCGGAGGAGTACGAGCAGGTCTACGCAGCGATCGGCTGCCATCCGAACAGCGCGCAGCTGCTCGACGAGGCGCAGCTGCGCCGGGATGCTGCCCATCCGCGCTGTGTCGCGATCGGTGAGACGGGACTCGACTACTTCCGTGAGCATTGCCCGGCGGACGTCCAGCGTCGTGCGTTCGAGTTTCACGTCGAGCTGGCGCGCGAGCTCGACAAGGCGCTCGTGATCCATACCCGCGAGGCCGCGCAGGACACGCTCGCGCTGCTGCTAGAGCGCGCGGGCGGGCTGCGCGTAGTGATGCACTGCTTCTCGATGGCGGACCGACTGGAGGAATGCCTCGCGCAGGGCTGGTGGATCTCGTTCGCGGGCAACGTCACCTACCCGGCGAACTTGGATCTCGCGCAGGCGGCGGCCCGCGTTCCGCCGGAGCGACTGCTCGTCGAGACTGACGCGCCCTATCTCGCGCCGCGCTCGCGCCGCGGCAAGCCCAACGAGCCGGCCTGCGTCGTCGAGACCGCCAAGTTCGTGGCGGAGCAGCGGGGCGTCACCTACGCTGAGCTGGAACGAGGGCTCGACGCGTCCGCAACCGAAGTCTTCGGTTGGTGAGCAGCCCACAGCAGCCGACGCTCCGTCGCATGGAGCGCTTTGGGGTCCGACCGCGACGCGCACTCGGGCAGAACTTCCTGATCGATTCGAACATCCTGGGCGTGATCGGCGCAGCCGCAGAGCTCGACGGTGCGGATGTGGTGCTCGAGGTCGGCGGCGGGCTCGGCGTCCTCTCGGAGTACCTCGCCCCGCGGGTTGCGCACCTGCACGTCGTTGAGCTCGACGAGACTCTCGAGCCGGCGCTCCGCGATGCTCTCGACCCGTTCAGGACAACGAGCACGCTGCACCTGGTCGATGCGATGGCGGTCGACCTCGGGGGCCTGCGGCCGCCGCCGACGAAGGTCGTCGCGAACCTCCCGTACGGAATCGCGGCGGGCCTGATCCTCCGCACAATCGAGGAGCTCGACAGCGTCACGCTGTGGCTGGCGATGGTGCAGCGCGAGGTCGGCGAGCGTTTCGCTGCGACGACCGCGACCCGAGCGGCGTACGGCATCCCGAGCGTTCTCGCCCAGCTCGCCTGCGACGTCGAGGTGGTCCGGCGCATCCCGCGCTCCGTCTTCTACCCGGTGCCGCGCGTCGATTCGGTGCTGGTGCGCCTGCGCCGGACCGCACCCGCCCCGCCAACCGCGCTGCGAGCGTTCATCCGCGGGGCGTTCGCGCACCGCCGCAAGACGCTCGCCGGCTCGCTCGCGCAGAGCGTCGGGGCGGACCCAGCGCGCATTCGTGAGGCGCTCCTCGTGATCGGCAAGCCGCCATCAGCCCGTGCGGAGACGCTCGAGCCGCGCGAGTTTCGTGCGCTCTGGGAGGCGCTGTGAGGGAGCTCGCGCCGGCGAAGATCAACCTCTGCCTGTACGTCGGGCACCGCCGCCCCGACGGCTATCACGACCTCCTGAGCGTCATGCAGTCGATCGATCTCGCCGACGAGCTCGAGTTGCGCGACGCCGACGGCGCCCGCGACGAGGTGCGCTGCCCCGCCGTCGACGGCCCCAACCTCGCCGAGCAAGCGATCGCTGCCTTCCGCGCCGCCACCGGCTGGGACGGCCCGTCTCAGCTGCTGACGATCACCAAGCGGATCCCGATCGCCGCCGGTCTCGGCGGCGGCTCCGCCGACGCCGCCGCAACGCTCCGCCTGCTCGCCCGTCGCGCAGGACTAGGAACCGCGGCGCAACTCCAGGAGATCGCCAAGCACCTCGGAGCCGACGTCCCAAGCCAGCTCGCCCCCGGCCGCTGGCTAGCCGAGGGCATCGGCGAGCGCCTCACCCGCCTCCCCAACGCCCCGCCCATCGGCTACCTCATAGTCCCCTCCCAAGCCAAGCTTTCCACCGCCGCGGTCTACGCCGAAGCCGACCGCCTGCGCCTCACAAGAGGACCCGACGAGCTCAAAACGCTCCGCACAACCATCGACCCAACCAATCCCAAGCCCGTCAACGACCTCGAGCCGGCCGCCCGATCACTCGAGCCCACGATCGAAGCGACACTCGAACGCCTCTCGGGCGCAGGGTTCGTCACAGGCTCGGGACCGACGGTCGTCGGCCTCTTTCCTACACTGCAGGAGGCAGCCGATGCCGCCGCCGGGCTCAGGGCTCAAGGCCTCGGAGCGAACGCGGCCGGCGCGGTTCACAATCACCTCCCCGCGTGAGCAGAACCAACATCATCTACATCGTCGTCGGCGTCGCGGCGGTCCTCGGCCTCGGCACGTGGACCTGGCTGATCCTGATTCCGGCGTGGACCGCCTACAACCGGGTCTGGCAGCGGCTTGTTGCGGCCGCGCTCTCGGTCTACGTCGGCATGACGATGGCCGCCGGCGGCATCCTCCTCGGCGTGTTCGTCGTCCCGTGGGCTTGGGACCGGCTCCATTCGTGAGCACGAGAAAAGGGTCCGCCGAGCTGGACCTCGGCGCGCTGGAGGAGATCACCGCAGCCGTCGAGTCGGGTGCCGGACTGCCGACCGTCGTGCGCTCGGCCGCGAAGGCGCTGGGGGCGAGCATCGTCGTGCTCGATCGCGGCGGCCAGGCGCTGGCAGTCGCGGCCCGCTCGCCGGCTGACGAGCGTTCGCTGCTCGCCTCGGGTGACGGTGTCGAGGCGCTCGAGTTGCGCGTCGCCGACGTTCCGGTCGGGTTGATGCGAATGCGCACACGGGGCGCTGCGAGTCCAAGCCTCGTGCGCCTGGTTGCGACGCTCGTGGCGTCCGAGGTGGAGCGCGTGCGTGCCCCCGAGCGCGAGTCGGAGGTTGAGAGCGCGGCGTTCCTGCGCGCACTGCTCGCGCACGAGTTCTCCGGTCGCGAGGAGCTGCTCGAGCGCGCCCGCGCGGTGGGCCTGCGCGACCTCGAGCGCGGGACCGTGGTTCTCGTCGTGCACGCGAGGGCGCAGGCGCCGGCGCAGGAGGGCTGGCGCAGCCGGTTGCGGCTGCTCGCTGCGCGCGGCGCGCGCGGCGTCGCTCCAAGCGCCGTGGCGGTGCTCTCCGAGCGTGAGATCACCGGTGGCGCGGAGGTGATCGTGCTTTTGCCGGGGTCCGATGAGGCGGCGGGACGACGCGCCGCAGAGCACGTCCTGCGCGACGTTCAGGCGGGGCTTGGCGGCTTCGCGTTCGTCGTCGGCCGAAGCCGTCCAGCCGATGATCCGCTCGCGATCGCACGCGCGGCCGACGAGGCCCTCCTGGCGGCGAACGTTGCCGAGGGTGACGGCGAGGCACGCGTCCTCGGCTTCGAGGAGACCGGGGCATACCGCCTGCTGCTTTCGACGATGAGCGAGAATCCGGCTGAGCTCCAGCGCTTCTTCGCCGAGACGGTTGAGCCGCTTCTCGCCTACGACGAGCAGTACGAAACGGACCTCGTCACGACGGTTGCAGCGTTCCTCGATGCCGACGGCAACGTCGCTGCGACGGCGCAGCGGCTCTTCACCCATCGCCACACGATTCGCTATCGCCTCGAGCGCGTCCGTGAGCTCTGCGGCCTGGACGTCGGTTCGAGCGACGGCCGCGAGAAGCTCAGCCTGGGCCTGAAGGCGATGCGCGTCCTCGGCATCGTCGGCGCCAGCGGACCGGCGAGCGAGCCCGGCGCTACAGGGGGCCGGGTCCCAGGTCGATAACGGGCCTGTAGCGAGAAACATCGCACTCCAGGTCCGGGGTAAATCCTGGCGCAGGAACCCTGCGTGCGGCCTAGAATCGAAGTGAGCGGGTCGTCCCGGTTCCGGCGTTCCACCGGTCGCCTCGCTCGACAGCCGACGCACAATCAGAAGGGGCAGCGCAATGCCGGTTACTGCGGAAAGACCGCTCCGGGCCGAGCCGACTCGAGCCCGGCCGCTCACCCGAACCTCTCCGCCGGCTCTGGCGGCGGTCGCCGTCACGAAGGCCTACGGCCCGCGCCGCGTCCTCGACGGCGTCTCGCTGACCGTCGCGCCGGGCGAGTCGGTGGCGATCATCGGCGAGAACGGCGCCGGCAAGAGCACGCTGATGCGCATCTGCGCCGGCCTGATCCGGCCCGATGGCGGCGGCGTAACGGTCAGCGGTCGCGTCGGTTACTGCCCGCAGGAGCCCGGTCTCTTCGACCTGCTCACCGCCGACGAGCACTTCGCGATGTTCGCTCCCGCGCTCGGTCTCCCGCGCGAGCAGGCGATCCGCGAGGGGCGGCGGCTGCTCTCCGAGTTCGCGTTCCCGCTCCACCAGCAGGCGCAGTGCCGCCGCCTCTCGGGCGGCTCGCGCCAGAAGCTCAATCTCGCACTCGCGCTCCTGGGCGGTGCCCACGTGCTCCTGCTCGACGAGCCCTACCAAGGCTTCGACCATGGCGCGTACGTGAGCTTCTGGGAGCACGTCGCGAGCTGGGCCGCCGCCGGGATCGGCGTCGTCGTGGTGACGCACCTGCTCGCCGACCAAGCGCTCGTCGACCGCGTCGTCGAGATGAACATCGCAGCATGCGAGCCCAGTTGAGAGCGCGGCGGATCCTCGTCATCGCCAAGCTGACGGGCGTCGAGCTCGTCCGCCGGCGTGTCGCCCTCGGGATGCTGACAGCGCTCCCGCTCGCGTTCTACGGCGGATCGGTCGGTCGTGGCGGCGGCGCGGTGATCACGGGCGGCGTGGCAATGGCGTTCTCGATCGCCGGCGCCTCGATCTTCGTCGCACTCACGGCGCGGCCGGTTGACCCGCGCCTGATCCTCGCCGGCTACCACCCGACCGAGCTGCTGTTGGGCCGGCTGCTGCTGCTCGAGCTGTTCGGCGTTCTCGTTGCCGGTGTCTTCAGCGTCGTGATGGTCTTTGGCAGCAACCCCTCCGATCCCTGGGCGCTGGCCGCAGGCGTCGCACTCGTGGCCCTGACGAGTGTGCCCTTCGGCCTGGCCGTCGGCGGTCTTGCGCCGCACGAGCTGGAGGGAGTCCTCGCGCTGATCGGTGTCGTCGGCGTGCAGCTCACGCTGTACTCGACGCAGCTGATGGCGAAGTTCCTGCCGTTCTGGGGGGGTCAGCGCCTGCTCGACCATTCGGTCAACCCGGGCATTACGGTCGGCGCCGCGGTCCCCGCGAACATTCTCTACGCGGCCGCGCTGTTCGCGATCGCGACCTACATCATGCGCCGGCAAGCACCGAGCGTCGGCGGCGCCGCACGCCACGGAGCAGGCACCTCCACCCCCGTCCGCGTGCTCTGAAGCTGGGGGGCAGGGATTCGAACCCCGATAGCCGGCGCCAAAGGCCGGAGTCTTGCCGTTAGACGACCCCCCAGAGCCGGCCGCGCATCGATTGTAGATTCGGCCGACGCCTGCTCGCGTTACGCTCAGGCGAGATGAAACAGGCGACGGTCGTGATCCTCGCGGCGGGCCGTGGGACGCGGATGCGCTCGGCCACGCCGAAGCTCGCCCACGACCTCTGCGGCAGGCCTTTGCTGCACTGGCCGATCGCGGCCGCTCGCGAGGCAGGCGCGGCGCGGATCGTCGCCGTCCTCAGCGTGCAGCAGCCGCTCTCGGAGATTGTCCCCGACGACGTGCTCAGCGTCACGCAGGCTGCTCCTGACGGGACCGGCGGCGCGGTGCTCGCCGCGAGGGCGCAGATCGGAGGGTCGGGCACGGTAATCGTGCTGGCCGGCGACGTGCCGCTCGTTGACCCCGGTTTCCTGACCGCGCTCCACGCCGAGCATGAGGGGAGCGGCGCGGCAGCGACGATGGTCACGATCCGCCTCGATGACCCGTCCGGTTACGGGCGCGTCGTGCGCGGCGCCGACGGCGAGGTCGAGCGCGTCGTCGAGACCAAGAACGACGGTGAGGCGACACCCGCCGAGCTCGAGCTGCGCGAGGTGAACACCGGTGTTTTCGCCTTCGAGCCGAGTGCACTTTTCGACGCGCTCGGCAACGTTGAGCCCGTCGGCGGCGAGATCTACCTGCCGGGTGTCCTGCCGCTGATCCGCGCCGCCGGGGGCCATATCGCCACCTATGAAGCGCGGGACTCGGCGCTGCTCCTGGGCGTCAACGACCGCGCGCAGCTCGCCCAGGTGCGGGCACAGGCGCAGCGGCGGATCCAGGAGCGCCACATGCTCGCCGGCGTCACGATCGTGGAGCCGGCGAGCACGAGCATCGATATCGCGGTGCAGATCGCCCCCGACACGGTGATCGAGCCCTGCACGCAGCTGATCGGCGACACCCGCGTCGGCGCCGGCGCGACGATCGGCCCACACACCACGGTGATCGACTCGCTGCTTGGGGACGGCGTGCGCGTCGTCCACTCGCATCTGCACGACTGCGAGCTGCGCGCGGGCGCCGCGGTCGGCCCGTTCGCCTACCTGCGCCCCGGCGCGTTGCTGCGCGAGCGCGCCAAGGCCGGCACGTTCGTCGAGATCAAGAACTCCGACATCGGCGCGGGCACCAAGGTGCCGCACCTTTCCTACGTCGGCGACGCCGACATCGGCGAGGACACGAACCTCGGCGCCGGGTCGATCACCGCCAACTACGACGGCTTCGCCAAGCACCGCACGACGATCGGCGCGCGCGTGCGGGGCGGCGTCGACACCTCCTACATCGCACCTGTCACCGTCGGCGACGACTCGTGGACCGCGGCGGGGTCGGTGATCACGGGCGACATTCCGAGTGGTGCGCTCGGCGTCGCGCGGGCTCGCCAGCGCAACGTGGACGGCTACGCAGAGCGTCGTAACGACGCCAAGGACGCGTAGACTGGCGGCGATGAGCGTGCCGGAGGCTCAGGCTGCGGTCACCAGCCTTCCGATCGAGTCCGAGAAGCGACTGATGCTGTTCGGCGGCCGCGCGACGCCGCAGCTCGCGCTCAACATCGCCGGCAAGCTCGGGGTCGAGCCTGGCCGCCGGACGTTGAAGACGTTCTCAAACGGCGAGGTCTATTGCCGCTACGAGGAGTCGATCCGCGGTGCCGACGTGTTCATCGTGCAGTCGACCTGCGGCAACCCGGAGACCGGGCTGACGGCAAACGACGCACTGATGGAGCTGCTCGTGATGATCGACGCGGCGGTTGGCGCCTCGGCGCACCGCGTCATCGCCGTCATGCCGTGGTACGGGTACTCCCGCCAGGACAAGAAGTCATCGCCACGCGAGCCGATCAGCGCCCGGCTGGTCGCGCGGATGCTGGAGGCTGCCGGGGCCGACCGGCTCCTGACGATGGACCTCCACGCCGGCCAGGTCCAGGGATTCACCTCCAAGCCGGTCGATCACATGACCGCGCGCTTCATCCTCGCTCAGCACTTCAACGACCTCGCGCTCGAGAACCTTGTCGTGGTCGCCCCCGATGTCGGCCGCGCGAAGCTCGCGCAGAGCTTCGCCAAGAACCTCGGCGCGGACCTCGCCGTCATGACCAAGGACCGCCCGGCCCAGCAGGTCGCGGAGATCGGCTATGTGATCGGCAACGTCCGCGGCAAGAACGCGATCATCATCGATGACATCATCGACACCGCCGGCACGCTCAAGGCCGCGACGCTGACGCTGCTCGAGCAGGGGGTGAAGAGCGTCTTTGCCGCCGCCACGCACGGCGTCTTCTCGGGCGCCGCGTTCGAGAACATCGCCGACACGCCGCTACGCCAGGTCGTCGTCACCGACACGATCCCGCTGGGGCCCGACGCCCCCGAGCAGATCCGTCAGATGCCGTGTGCCGAGCTGCTGACCAACTCGATCCGCCAGATCTTCACCGACGGGTCCGTCAGCGAGGTCTTCTCCGGGGAGAACCAGCTCTTTTGAGTGCCCAGGGCAGTCGCCTGGCCTCGATTGCCGCTCGACTCGACCTGACCGACGACGCGGTCCTCGCCATCTTCCAGCTCGACGCGCTTAAAGCGATCGGGGGCGACCGCGAGCATCTTCCGGAGCTCGAGGTCCTCGACGGGCTCACAGCGCAGGCGGCGCAGCTGGCCGGTGAGCGCCCGCTCGCGCGCTGGGTCCATTCGACCGACACGCAGCCGACCCCGCTATCGCTGCTGGAGCGCCGCGACTTCCTCGCCTTCGAGGACGCGCTCGACCGCTGGCTGCGCGACAGCGGCGTGCTCGGCAGCTGAGCGTCGCAGCGCCGTGGGCGCCGGACGGCGTCTTGCGCAGGGAGGCCGCGGCGTATACGCCGCGGCCCGGATCGGTGCATGCACCGATCCGCCGGTGGGGGCATGCCCCCACCGGAACAGACGCTCGATTGCGAACCGCTAAGCTGCCTTGCTGAAATGTCGGCCAGCACGCCCACACGTCTCGAGGTCCGTGGTCGCACGCCAGGTGGTTCGCGCGACGTTCGCCGCCTGCGCCGTGAGGGTCTCGTGCCGGGAATCATCTACGGCGGCGAGGGCGACCCTGTCACCTTCGCGGTCGACGAGCGCGACCTGCGCCATGCCCTTGCCGCGCGCGGTGCGGTGCTCGAGGTCGCGATCGATGGCGGCAAGCCGACGCCCGCGGTTCTCAAGGAGCAGCAGCGTGACCCGGTGCGCGGTCAGACCGTTCACCTCGACCTCGTCCGCGTTCGCCTCGACGTGGCAATCCACGCGAGCGTGCCGATCGTGCTGCTCGGCGGTGAGTCGGCTCCGGGTGTTCGTGACGGCGGCGTGCTCGAGCACGTCACCCATGAGGTTCTGGTGGAGGCGCTTCCGACTGCGATTCCCGAGTCGATCTCGCACGACGTCTCGGGGATGTCGATCGGCGACACGGTGCTGCTCGAGGCGATCGTGGCGCCTGACGGGGTGACCCTGCTCGGCGACCCCCAGGAGACGGTCATCGCGACGCTCACGCCGCCGCGCCTGCGCACCGAGGCCGAGCTCGAGATGGAGCTCGAGACGGAGGTTGTCGGTGAGGGTGGCGCGGATGCCTCGGCGCCGTCCGGCGACGCGCAGGACTCCGGCGAGCACGCCGAGAGCGCCGAGTAGCTCCTGCGGTTCGCGCGCGGCGCCTCGGTCGTGGACTGGCTCGTCGTCGGGCTGGGGAATCCCGGGCGCGAGTACGAGGGCACCCGCCACAACGTCGGTTTCGCGGTGATCGAAGCTCTGGCCGCGCGCTGGGAGCTCGGTCGGCCGCGCGAGCGCTACCGCGGGCGACTGCGTGAGGGTCGCGCCGGCGCCGGCGGACCACGCATCGCGATGCTCGAGCCGCTCACCTACATGAACGAGGCGGGCCGCTCGGTCGGGCCCGCTCGGGGTGCCTATCACCTCGCGCTCGAGCGCGTGCTGGTGGTCCACGACGAGATCGACCTGCCGTTCGGCGAGATCCGCACGCGCGTCGGCGGCGGGCTCGCGGGCCACAACGGGCTGAAGTCGCTGCGCGCCGAGCTTGGGAGCGGAGACTTCACGCGCGTTCGCGTTGGCGTCGGCCGGCCCGACTCGACCGACCCGGAGATCGTCGCCTCATACGTTCTCGGGCGCTTCCGCGAGCCGTCCGGGGAGGTGGAAGCGCTCGTCGATCGGGCGTGTGACGCGGTCGCATCCGTAGTGTTGGATCGCTGAGCATGCTCGCCCGGTTGCTCGATCATCTCGCCGAGAGCGAGGAGGCCCTCGCGCTTGCTCGCGACGGCGGCGACGCGTTCTGCTCCTCGGCGCTGCGGCCGTTCCTGATCGCGGGCGTGCTCGCCCGCTCGCCGGCACGTCCCGGCATCGTCGTCGCCTCCGACGACCGCGCCGCGCACGAGTTGGCCGGCGATCTCTCACAGTGGCTCGCCCCCCGGCGAGTCAACTTCTATCCGTCGCGCGGAGTCACCTACGAGTCCCACCTCGCGCCTCCGCCTCACCTGGTCGGCCTCCGAATCGCCGCCCTCGACGCGCTTCTGGCAAGCGACGCTCGGGACGGGGCGCCGATTCTCGTTGTGTCGGCGCCGGCGCTGGCGGAGAAGGTGCCGGACCCCGCGCTGCGCCCGCACTCCTTTGAGTTGGCGGTCGGTGAGCTGCTCGACATCGACGACTGCGTCCAGACGCTTGCCGAGATGGGCTACGAGCATGTCGGGCAGGTGCAGGAGCGCGGGCAGTTCGCGGTCCGTGGCGGCCTGCTTGACATCTTCGGGGCGACGGCCGAGCGCGCGGTACGGGTCGAGCTGTTCGACATCGAGATCGAGTCGATGCGCAGTTTCTCGACGTTCACGCAGCGCTCGCTGGAGAGCGTGGAGCGCCTCGAGGTGGCGCCGGCGGCGGAGCTTGCCCTGGAGCATCGAGCGCTCGCGCCGCTCGCCGCGGGCGAGGGTGCGCGGCCCGATATCGCCGACCTGCTCCCCGTCGAGCGCTTCCAGCCGCTCCTCGACCTCGTCGCGGCGGATGCGCTGCTCATCGTCACGGCGAGCGAGGAGATCGCACCGACGCTCGCCGACCATTGGGCGGACGTGTGCGCCGCGTTCCACGACAAGGGCGCCAATCAGCTCTACGTCCCACCGGCCGAGCTGGAGCGGGCGCTGGCTGAGCGCTCGCATGTACGCCTTCAGGCGCTCGCGGGCGGCGCACCGGTCGAGTTCCACGCCCAGGCGAGCCTCCCCGCGGCGCGCACGCTCTCAGAGGCGGAGGCCGCGCTGGAGCGCCAGCTCCGCTCGGGTTACCGGACCGTCGTCACCTGGGCACGGCGGGGAGACGGCGAGCGTGCGGCGCTCAACCTCGCGCGCCTGCGGGCGGCCTGGCTTGAGCAGGAGCCGGCCTCCGATCAGCTGACGTTCGCTCAGGCGAGCCTGCGCGAGGGTTTCGTCGCGCCGGGCTTCCGGCTCGCCGTGATCCCCGATCATCGCCTCTACCAGCGCCGCCGCCAGGTGTCGAGGCCCCAGACCGGTCGACGCGGGGCGCTGCGGTCGTTCGCCGACCAGCGGGCCGGCGACCACGTCGTGCACGAGGATCACGGCGTCGCGCGCTTCGCCGGATTCGAGACGCGAACCATCGCCGGCGTGACGCGCGACTACCTGCTGCTCGAATACCAGGGCGACGACCGCGTCTATGCCCCGACCGACCAGTTCGCGAAGATCTCCCGCTACGTCGGGGCCGGAGCGGGGGAGCCGACGCTCTCGAAGCTCGGCGGCACGCGCTGGGACACGCTCAAAGCTCGCGCTCGCTGCGCCGCGCAGGATCTCGCCGGCGAGCTGCTCGGCCTCTACGTCGAGCGCCGCCGGCGCGAGGGCCACGCCTTTGCCCCCGACGGCGACTGGCAGCGTGAGTTCGAAGCTCGCTTCCCGTACACCGAGACGCGCGACCAGCACGAGGCCATCGACCTCGTCAAGAGCGACATGGAGGCGCCACGCCCGATGGACCGGCTGATCTGCGGCGACGTCGGCTACGGCAAGACCGAGGTCGCGCTTCGCGCCGCCTTCAAGTGCGTGGCCGACGGCAAGCAGGTTCTGATGCTCGTGCCGACGACGATCCTCGCCCAGCAGCATTACGGCACGTTTCGCGAGCGGCTGGCGGACTATCCGATCACCGTCGAGCACGTGTCGCGCTTCCGCACCGCGGCGGAGCAGCGTGAGGCGATCGAGCACTTCCGCGACGGCCGCGCCGACATCCTGATCGGCACCCACCGGGTGCTCTCGCGTGACGTGCGCGCCAAGGACCTCGGCCTGCTGATCCTCGATGAGGAACAGCGGTTCGGCGTCCGCCAGAAGGAGCTTCTGCGCCAGCTGCGTCTCCGCGTCGACGTGATCGCGATGTCCGCCACGCCGATCCCACGGACCCTCCAAATGTCGCTCGCCGGGCTCCGTGACATCTCGGTGATCGAGACCCCGCCCGAGGGTCGCCGTCCCGTGCGTACATACGTCGGTGAGTATGAGGAGAAGCTTGTGCGTCAGGCGCTCGAGCGCGAGCACGCGCGCGGCGGTCAGGCTTTCTACCTCCACAACCGCGTCGAGACGATCGAGGAGGTGGCCGCCGGGCTGCGCGGGCTCTGTCCCGGCCTTCGTTTCGAGGTTGCGCACGGCCAACTGGACGAACAGGACCTGGAGGAGCGGATGATGAGCTTCCTGCGCGGCGATGCCGATGTCCTCGTCTGCACGTCGATCATCGAGTCGGGAATCGATATTCCGCAGGCCAACACGCTGATCGTCGAGCGCTCCGACCACTTCGGGCTCGCCCAGCTCTACCAGATCCGCGGACGCGTCGGGCGCAGCCGTGAGCGCGCCTATGCCTACCTCCTCTACGACTCGGCAGCGGGATTGACCGCCGAGGCCGCGCAGCGGCTCGCGGCGCTCTCCGACTTCACCGAGCTCGGGGCCGGCTTCCAGATCGCCATGCGCGACCTCGAGCTTCGCGGTGCGGGCAACCTGCTCGGTGACGAGCAGTCCGGCCACGTCGCCGCGCTCGGCTTCGAGCTGTACATGCAGATGCTCGACGAGGCGCTGCGCGAGGCTGAGGGCACCGACGCCGCCGGCGACGACTGGGAGCCGGTCCGTCTCGACGTCGATGTCGACGCCTACGTGCCGGCCGAGTACGTCGGCTTCGAACAGGCGAAGATCGAGGTCCACCGCCGGATCGCCGGGGCGCGCGAGGTCGCGGAGCTTGAGCAGCTGCGCGCCGAGCTGGCCGACCGCTTCGGCCCGCCGCCGCCGCCGGTCGAGCACCTGCTCGACCTGCAGCGCGCACGCATCAAGCTGGGCGCAGCGGGCGCCCGAGCCGTGACGTTCCGCGCGGGCCGCCTCGCGATCACCCCGATCGAGCTGGATTCGGCCGGCGTGCGCGAGCTGCGTTCGCGGCTCGAGGGTGTCGTCTACGAGTCCGGTCGCTCGCAGGTGCTGATTCGTGTTCCAGACTCGCCGCAGGAGCGTTTCCCGGCGGTGCTAGCCGCTGCCGATGCGGTGCTTGCCGCGAGCACCGCACACGCGTGAGCCGCGCTCGGGGCGCGGTCGGGCGTCCGCGTGCGCTGGCGTCAGCCGCACCGGCTGCTGGCACGATCCGCTAGCATGCGCGGACTCGTGAGCAGATGGATGCGGACAGCCGTGGCCAGTTGCGCCGCGATCGCCACCGCTGTCGGCGTTGGCGCCTGCGGCGGATCGAGCGTTCCCTCGGGCGCTATCGCGGTCGTCGGAAGCGCGCAGGTCACCAACGCGCAGTTCGCCCACTGGATGTCGGTGGCGAACAACCAGCCGTACGTGAACACGGGCAACACGCCGATCGCCGTCCCGGTGCCGCCGGACTTCGTTGCCTGCATCGCGAGCCAGCGCCAGCGCGATCCGAGCGGCGCCACGAGCACCTTCAAGTCCGAGTGCGAGACGACCTACGCCCAACTCAACCAGGCCGTCACAGGGCTCCTGATCGAGGGCATCTGGTTCCAGGGCGAAGCCAACGACCGGCACGTGAAGGTGACACAGAAAGCCATCGATAAGGCGTGGAACGCCGAGCGGTTGCGTGACTTTTCGACCAAGACCAAGCTCGACAACTTCCTTGGTGAGTCCGGCTACACGATCGCCGACCTGAAATGGGTCGCGATGCTCAACCTGATGCAGCAGGCGATCGTCACAAAGGTGCAGAAGGGCGCCGCGAAGGTCACGCCCGCGCAGATCGCCTCCTACTACAAGGCGCACATCGCGCAATACTCGCAGCCCGCCCGCCGCAACATCGAGCTCGTGCTCGTCTCGACGGCGGCCGCCGCCGCAACGGTGAAGGCGCGGCTCGCCGGCGGCGCGAGCTTCACCTCGGTCGCCAAGCAGTACTCGATCGACCCCACGACCAAGGCCACGGGCGGCGTGCTGGCGGGCGTCCAGCAGGGTGAGGAGACGCCGATCTTCAACACCGCGATCTTCGGTGCGCAGATCGGCGTCCTCTCCTCGACCGCGAAGACTCCGTTCGGCTACTACGTGTTCAAGGTGACGAGCTCGAGTCCGGCGAGCGTCGAGACTCTCTCCCAGGCGCGTGCGGCGATCAAGCTGCAACTCGTCCAGCTCGCCCAGACGAACGCGATCAGCAAGCTTCGGATCAGCTTCATCAAGAAGTGGAAGGGACGCACCACCTGCGGGTCCGACCACATCGTCGCTCAGGTTTGCGGCAACGCGCCGACGTCCTCGACCGGCGCAAGCGGCACCACCGGCGCGACCACAGCCGGCTGACCCGATGCGGGGAGCCGACTGCTCGTGAGCGCGATCGAGACGGTTCACGCGCGGCAGATCTTTGACAGCCGGGGCAACCCGACGGTTGAGGTCGACGTGACGCTGCGCGGCGGTTCGCGCGGGCGCGCAGCCGTCCCCTCGGGAGCATCGACCGGAGAGTTCGAGGCAGTGGAGCTCCGCGACGGTGGCAACGAGTACGGCGGCAAGGGCGTTGGGACCGCTGTGGCGGGCGTGAACGGCGAGATCGCCGCGGCGCTGGCGGGTAGCGAGGCGTCCGACCAGCAGGCGCTCGACGCGAGACTGATCGAGCTGGACGGTACCCCGAACAAGTCACGCCTAGGCGCGAACGCTCTCCTGGGTGTGTCGCTCGCGGCGGCGCAGGCGACGGCGGCCGAGCGCGGCGTGCCGCTCTGGCGTCACCTCGGAGGGGAGGGCGCGGACCTGCTGCCGGTACCGATGATGAACGTGCTGAACGGCGGCGCCCACGCCGACAACAAGGTCGACTTCCAGGAGTTCATGGTTGTCCCCTGCGGGGCGACGGATTTCAGGGGCGCGATGCGGATCGGCACGGAGGTCTACCACGCGCTGAAGGCGACGCTCCACGATCGCGGCCTCGCGACAGCGGTTGGCGACGAGGGCGGATTCGCTCCGGACCTGGCATCCAACGAGTCGGCGCTCGAGCTGCTGGTCGAGGCGATCGAGAAGGCCGGCTGGCGTCCCGGCGAGGACGTCGCGATCGCCCTCGATCCGGCGGCGAGCGAGTTCTACCGCGACGGCGCCTACGTGCTCGAGAGCGAGGGCCGCACCCTAGATGCCGCACAGCTCAGCGACTACTGGGAGACGCTGGCCGGGCGCTACCCGATCGTCTCGCTCGAGGACGGGATGGACGAGGAGGACTGGGACGGCTGGCGCCACCTCACCGAGCGGCTCGGCGCTGGCCTCCAGCTCGTCGGCGACGACATCTTCGTGACCAACACCGAGCGCCTTTCGCGCGGCATCGAGAGCGCAGTCGCCAACTCGATCCTGATCAAGGTCAACCAGATCGGGACGCTCAGCGAGACGCTTGCCGCGATCGAGCTCGCCCGCGGCGCCGGCTACAGCTCAGTCATGTCCCACCGCTCCGGCGAGACCGAGGACGTGGTGATCGCTGAGCTCGCCGTGGCGACTGGCGTCGGGCAGATCAAGACCGGCGCGCCGGCCCGCAGCGAGCGCGTCGCGAAGTACAACCAGCTGCTGCGGATCGAGGAAGAGCTCGGCGACCGCGCTCGTTTCCTCGGCCGCGCAGCGTTCCGCAACTAACGAAGCCCGTCGCACCCGCGCAGGACGCCCAACTGGCAGGAGCCGGCGTGCGCATCTCGCGAAGCCGGCGATCCGGTCTGCGCCGGCGACCCCCCGGGGAACGACACCTTGCAGGAGCCGACGTGCCGGTCGCGAAAGCGTTCTTGTGCCGGCCGCATCCCACAGCCACCCGAGATCCGCCACGCCCCGCCGGCCTGCGACGCGCATGCGCTGGGATCGCGTCGGGCGGGCTGCGATGCTGTTGGTCCTCGTTGCCCTCGCCTACCTTTACATCAGTCCCGTGCGCGGGCTCATCTCCGACCTGCACCAGGCCGCGAATCGCCGGGCAGAGGTTGTCGCCCTGGCGCGCACCGCGGCGCGACTGCACGCGCAGCAACGCGGGCTCGCCCAAGCCAGCACGCTCGAGATCGAGGCGCGAAATCTCGGCCTCGTGCGCCCCGGCGAGCGCGAGTACGTCGTCAGCGGGCTGCCAGGCAACTGACGCATCGCTCTCGGCACCCTGAGCGTGCTCGAGACGGCGCTTCACCATTGGCAGGACGGCGAGCGGCGCCTCTCGCAGGCGCCCACCTCACAACGGCGCGCGCTCGAGCGCGTGGTCGAGCGCATCGTCACCGAGCTGCGCCGGCGGCTCGGCAGCTCGTTCGCGACCGCCGAGCTGGTCGAGCTCTACGAATCGTCGACCGCCTGGTCGCTCGGCCTCGCCCTCGAAGCATCGCCCACCGAACCAGTTGCGTGGGAGCAGTGGGTCAGCGACGCGGCGTTCCACCGGCACATGAGACGCGCTCGCGACTACCGCGCGGGTCCCGTTCGCGGCGGGCGCTGACCGTCGCGGGCTGGCATTGGCGACCGACCTCGTGACCAGCGAGCGTTCCCGCGCGCGGGCGCCCTGGGGGTGTGGGGCCAGGGGCGGGCGGACACCGACCGGGTGGTCGCGTTCAGTGCTTGGCGCCGGGCCGGTCCGGCCGACGTCCCGACGCACGGCGCTGGCGCGTCTGTTCACACCGCCAGCTCACGGCGACCTCTCCCCCCAAGCGCTGCCGACGGCGCTCCGAGTAGTTCTCCGCGGAGCGGAGGGCCTACTCGGCGGAGGAACTACTCGGCTCGTCGAATGACTATCTGGTCCTCTTCGACCGTCACAGTCACTGGACGGTGGCCGGCCCAGTGCTCGGCGTAGGTCGGGTTGTCGCTGACCGCGGGGTCTAGCCACAGGCCGTAACCCTCCTCGCCGTGGTCGAAGGTTCCCTCGAGCGGCCCGGTTGCGGCCTTGCCGCGTCGGCTGCGGGTTCGACGCTTCGGGGCGGCCTTCGCGCCCTCAGCCTCCTCGGCTTCGCGGCGCACCCGCTCCTCCTCCTCGGCCTCGAGGCGTGCTTTCTCCGCAGCCTCTAGCTCCACGGCGATCAGTGCGTCGTCTTCGGCTCGGAGGTCGATCTCGTCGGCGAACCCCGCGGCCCCGCTCGCCTCGGCGGCCTGGTCATCCTCCAGCAGGCCGTTCTCGCGCTTGAAGCTCTGGATCTGCAACACGGTCACCTCGAGCTGGTGCGCCACCCACGCGTCGGTGCGCCCCTGGCGGGTCCAGGTGCGGATCTGGTTGAGGTGTGGCCGGAGCGATTTTCGCGCCATCGATCGCGCGCACACTAGCGGAAAGGGTGTCGGTTCCCGCGCGCCCCTTGCATTCCACCCTCAGAACGGGGTTAATGACCCCGGGCGATAGGGGAGGCGAGCTCACCACGTGTTGGTGCTGACGAGAAAATCGAATCAGAGCATCATGATCGGCGACGACATCGAGGTTTCGGTGTTGTCGGTGGTCGGCGAGAAGGTTCGGATCGGCATCCAGGCGCCGCGTGCGGTGCCGGTGTACCGGCGCGAGGTCTACGCCGAGATCCAGCGCGAGCAGGCGGCCCGGGATCCCCGGGCTCCCATGGCCGAACAGCCGCCCGCGGCTTAGGACCTGCGCAGCCCAAACCGCGGCTCCCGGACAGCCCAGCACCGCCAGGGCCTGGTCGCCGCCCGGTCGGGTGTCCCTATTGCATCAGCATGTAGAGCGCTTTGAACATCACGATGCTGACCAGCACCGCGGTGCTCGCTAGCGTGATCGACAGGACAACGAACCGCATCCTGCCCATCCGGACGTTGCGCTCGATCGTGCGCTTGCGTGCACGCCGCTCCGTCGCCCTACGGATCGCCTCGCGACGCTGGCGATCGATCTCCATCTCGTCTTCGAACGCGCGTTCGAAGTGGCTGAGGCTCTGACGCATCCTCATCGGCTTGAATCCCAGGGTAGCGGGTGCGCTCACCGAATGGAACGTGACTTGTCCGCGCTGCGCGGCGGCCTAGAATCAACGAGCATGGCGCCCGCTGATCTTTTCGTGGTTTGCAAGAACCCTGACTGCGGCGCCGAGGTGAGCCCATACGTCACCGAATGCCCGTACTGCGGCACGCGTCTGCGCAAGCGCGCCCCCAAGCTCGACAAGGGCTTGCAGCGAGTATCGCGGAGCAGGCGGATGCCCACCCCGTCGCTCGGGCGGCTGCGCCCGGGCGAAATCCCGGGAATCCGTGCCGATCGGCCGGCCTATGCCACGTGGGGGCTTGTTGTCGCGACCTGCGGCGTGTGGATAGCGACGCGCGCGCAGCCGAATTGGTTGGGTGATCTTGCCGCAGTGCGCCCGCTCGGATCTCACTGGTGGCACGTTTTCACGACGCCGTTCGTCTATTGGGATCCGAGCGCGAGCCTCGGCAGCGGCACCTACCAATTCGCGACGCTCTTTGCGCTCGCTCTGTTCGGCTGGCTTTTGGAGCGCCGCCACGGTCCCCTCGTGGTGCTCGCACTGTTTGTGATCGGCGCTTGCGGCGGCGCCTACCTTGCCCTCGAGCTGAAATCCCAGCAGGTGGTTATTGGTGCCAACGGTGGCGCGCTCGCTCTGCTGTGCGCCTGGGCGGTGCCCGATCTGCTCGCCCGGCGGGCCAAGCATCCCTACGACGGCGATCTGCTTGGTGCGACGGTGGTGGCGCTCGTGCTTCTCGCGATGCCGTTCGCCCGGCCCGACCGGGCCAGCGCCGTTGCTGGCGCGTTTGGCGTCGTTTGGGGCGTGGTCGCGGGCCTCGCACTCGCGCATCGAGGTGCGCGCCAATGAGTTGTTCAGGAACGGCAGCCGTGCCGGACGATCCGAGCCATGTGGCGTTTCCCGCCCGGCGTTCCAAGGCGACCAATCGATCGGCGCTGAGCGTTGCTTTGGGGCCCGTATCATCCGACGTGATGGCACCGGCTGGGCAAATCTCCTGACGCGTCTCGTGCCTCTGCGCACCTACACCGCGAGCGAGGTCGACGCGGCGGTGTCCCGTCTCGAGGATCCCGAACGCTTCGCGCACGCGTCGGCGATCGTCACCCACGCTGCGCCGAGCCTCGCGGGAGTGCTCGATCGCGCCCTCGCCGAGGGCGGATGGTTTGGGGAGGCGCACGAGGAGCTGCTTTCGCGCGCGAGCGGCGAGGACGACCCCCTCGAACGCCTCGAAGCGGTCCGCGGGCTTGTTGACGAGCAGACGCGGCTGGGGATGTTGGTCGGCGTTGCGGTCGGCTTTCAGCTGGCAAACGAGCTCGCTGAACTCACACAGAACCGAGACGAGGAGACCTGATCGGAATGGACATCAACTTCATCGGTCATGCGGCGTTTGAGCTCACGGACGGCGGGTCGAGCGTCCTGATCGACCCGTTCATCACCGGCAACCCGCTTGCGCGTATCAATGCCGACGACCTGAACCCGGGAGTGATCCTGCTCACCCACGGACACGGCGACCACTACGGCGACATCGTTGCGATCGCGAAGCGAACGGGCGCCACCGTCGTGTCCATCGTCGAGATCGCAACGGAGCTCGAAGGCGAGGGCGTCGAGAACGTGGTGGGCGCGAACCTTGGCGGCACGGTCGCGTTTCCGGGCGGGTCAGTCAAGCTCGTTCCCGCGTGGCACACCTCGACCACCCCGAAGGGAACGGTCTCGACGCCTGCGGGGATGATCATCGAGTTCGCCGGCAAGACGATCTACCACCTCGGTGACACCTGTCTGTTCGGCGACCTCGAGCTGATCGGCCGCCGCCACGCGATCGACATCGCGCTCGTCCCGATCGGCGGCCATTTCACGATGGACCGGCATGACGCGGTTGAGGCGGTCAGGATGATCGGCGCCCGCCAGGTGATCCCGTGCCACTACAACACGTTCCCACCAATCAAGGCCGACCCGGAGGCGTTCAAGGCGGATGTTGAGACCTCGACAGCCTCCGAGGTGATCGTGCTCGCGCCGGGGGAGCGCCACACCACGTGACTCACGCGGTCGTGCTGATCGAGGCTGAGCGCGGCGCGATGTCATCGCTCGGTGGGCAGATCGCGGATCTTGCCGGCGTCGCCGAGTGCTACTCGGTGACCGGTCCGTGGGATTTCGTCGCGATCGTGCGGGTGCGCGCTCACGACCAGCTCGCCGCGATCGTCCAGAACGGGATCGGAGGGCTGCCCGGGGTCGTCCGCACGCAGACGATGGTTGCGTTCGAAGCCTTCTCGCAACACGACCTCGAGGCGATGTTCACTGTCGGCGAATGAGCGAGCACGCCGGCTGCGGCTTGCCGGGGCAGTAAAGCCCGAGTACGGCCCGACGCTTCCGCAACTGCTCGGGTCGCGCTTGGGCGGCATGCCGCGCATTTGGCGCGCCGCCGCGGTTCTGCTCCTCGCGTTGTTCGTACTGGTCGTAGGGCTCGTTGCGCTGCGCGGCAGCGCAAGCACGATCAGCGGCCGGGGCGAGGGGATCTCGTTCAGCTTCAGCTACCGAGGCCTGCAGCGCAGACCTGCACCCGCCGGCGCGCTCGCGCTACTCGACGCGCGCCGCGGCGGCCAGGTGATCGCCCAGATCGAGTTGCGCCCGCTCCACCTCCCTGCCTATGGGGGCGACGTGATCGGCATCGAGCCGCTGATCGCGGCGAACTACATGCGCGCGTTCGCGAAGCGAACGCCCGGCGTCGTGGTCTCGGGCGCCGGGCCGACGGTTGTGAACGGAGCCGCGGGGTACAACTTCACCTACACCCGCCGCGAGCGCGCCGGCACCTACTTCGGCCGCGTCATCTTCCTGACGGCTCCCACCACGCACCCGCGTCGCGGCCTGATCGTGTCACTTCTCGCCCAGCCGGTTCTGTCGGGTGTCATCGGGCACGGCGCCGGCGCCTTAGCGGGGGCCCTCTACGAGCCCGGACAGGGTGGTGTCGGCGTGCTGTTCCAGCCCTCCGGCTTGCTCAGCTTGCCGCTGGCTACGCTGCGGCTGTCCGGCTGAACCTACGGGGCGGTGGTGCCTGTGGGACCCGACAGACCGCTGTCGGCGGTGGCGCCTGTCGTGCCACTCGCGCCCGTGTCCTCCGCGCCGGAGGCGCCGCTCGCGCCGACACCGGCGGTGGTGCTCGCGGCGGTGCCTGTGGTCGTCGTCGCGAGGCTTGTAGGCGAGTTGCCGGTCACTCCGGTCGGTCCAGCGGTCGCGCCCGGAAAGACGGTCGTCGTCGTGACCTCCTGGGTCGCTGGAGCGGTGCTCGCTCCGGACGGACCCACCGTGGCACCCACCGCGGGCGCCGGCATCCCAGCTTGACCGCTGCCGTTGGTCCGCACGGCGAGATAGCGATGGCTCGCTCCGGCGCTCCGTGAGGCTGCGGCGATCGCCGCAGCCGGGAGCGTCGCCGGCTCGCCTTGCAGCAAGTCTTTGGTCGTCGTCGCGGCGGCGTGCCGCGGATGGACGGTGGCGACAGCCCCCGCGGCAACAATGGCGGCGGCTGCGACGACTGCTGCCGCCTTTGTCGCGATCGCCGTCGCGGTGATCGCGCCGGCGGTCCCGCCGCCGACCGCGGCGCCGCCTCCGGCTGCGGCTGCGCCGCCGGCAGCCGCGCCGCCACCCGCGCTACCGAGCCCCAGCTTTGCGGCAAGAAAATGCTTCAGCAGCAGCAGCGGGCCAAACGGCGCAAGAGCGGTGAGCGCGCGGTTAGTGGATCGCAGGTGCACGCGGAAGGCGCTGCAGCGCTCGCAGGAGCGCAGGTGCCGTCGAGCTGGCTGCGTGAGCGATCCGATGCCTTCGGCGACTGAGCCGAGCTCGAGCCGGACGTCTTCACAGGTCAGCTTGCGCGCCTCGCCGGCCTCCGCGAGGCCGATTCGCGCCCGGACCAACAGCGACTTGATGCCCGGGACCGTCTGTTCCATCGCGACGGCGATCTGCTCGTAGGACATCCCTTCGATTTCCCGCAGCAGCAGAGCGGTGCGCTGCGACTCCGGTAGCCCAACGATGTCCGCTAGTAGCTGGCGGAAGTTCTCGCGTCCGAGGACCTTCTCGCTCGTCGAGATGCCCATCTCCGCGAAATGCACGTCCATCGAGTCGACGCCGATGGCCTTGTGGCGCCGCAGCTGGTTGAGGCTCCTGTTGCGCGCGATCCGGTACAGCCACGGCCGTAGGTTGATCTCGCGATCGTCGGCGAGCAGAGCGTTGAACGAAGCCGCAAACACCTCTTGGAGAACGTCCTCGGCGTCCTCGCGTGAGCCGACTATGCGTGCGCAGAACGGGAGCAGGCGAGCCTGGTACCGCGCCACGATCACCTCGAACGCTGCCTGGTTGCCCCGGCGTGTCAGGGCGACGAGCCGCTCGTCGCTGGCCATCCGGAGCAGGGGAGACGCCCCGCGCGCGGCGGTGGGCTGCTCGTGTCTTAGTGCGTAGCCCTCCACGTGTCCGTCGTCCCCTTCGCGTTCGTTGACACATTAGCGCCCCCTAAGTTGCGCTCCCACCGGCTTCACCCAACCTCAACACGGCTGCCCGAGCGGCTACGATGGCCAGCTGGGTCGGTCCGACCAGCCCGGGTTGGCGAATCGGTACAGCCGGCGGTCTTAAAAACTGCTGCCCTGTGGGCATTGCGGGTTCGAGTCCCGCCCCGGGCATCGCCGCTCAGACCGTCGTAAGCACACCGGCGCGCTGGAGGGCGGCACCGCGGAGGATGTCGTTTTCGGAGACCTCGAAACCGTCGAGCCCAAAGGCCTCGAGCACCTCGATCAGTATCGCCGCGCCCGCAACGATCGTCGGCGCGCGGTCAGGGTGAAGGCCGCGGATCCGCCGGCGCTCCGCAAGCGGCACTGCAGCCAGGCGCGCGAGCAGGAGACGGGCGGTCACCAGCTCGAGCTTGTAACCGTGAACGCGCTCGCGGTCGTAGGGGTCGAGGGCCTGATCGATCGCTGCCAGCGAGGTGGCGGTCCCAGCGACGGCGATCGCACGATCGATCCCGTGACGCTCGGCGGGCGGAACGTCGCGCTCGACCAGCGTTCGCACGTCGCGATGGAGGGCGACCAGTTCGCGAGCGGAGGGCGGATCATCCCGCAGGTGGCGCTCGGTCTGGCGCACCACGCCCAGCTGGAGCGACACGTGAAACGAGACCGCTCCGGTGGCCCCGACGATCAGCTCGGTCGAGCCGCCACCCACATCGATCACGAGCGTGCGCGTCGTGTCCGAGGGCTCACGACCGCTCATCGCACCGAAGAACGTCAGCTGCGCCTCCTCATCGCCGCTGATGATGCGCGCGTCTAGCCCGTAGCGCTCGCGCAGTGAAGCGACAAAACGCTCACCGTTCGAGCTGTCGCGTACGGCGCTGGTCAGAACCGCGATCCGCGCCTGCGCGCCCGACGCATCGATCGCCGCCTGGTAACCGTCGAGGGTCTTTCGGACTCGCGCGATCGCGTACCGGCTGAGCTCACCGGTCGAGTCGACCCGCTCCCCGAGCCGTGTGACCTGCGTGCGCCGCTCGAGCTCGGTGATCCGCCCGCTCGAATCGACATCGGCGACGAGCAGGCGGGTCGAGTTGGTCCCGATGTCGACGACCGCGACGCGCATCACGCACGCGCCGGATGCGCCATCGGCCGGCCCGTCAGGGCCGCGAGCAGGTTCTCGACGGCGAGCTCGGTCATTTGCGAGCGCGCTGTGAGCGTCGCCGAGCCGATATGTGGGAGGACGATCACGTTCGGCACGCGGAGCAGCGGATCGTCGGCCGAGAGCGGCTCCGGATCTGTCACGTCGAGCGCCGCGCCGGCGATCGTGCCGTCCCGCAGCGCCGCGGCGAGCGCAACCTGGTCGACGACACCGCCCCGCGCGGTGTTGATGAGGATCGCCGTCGGCTTCATGCAGGCGAGCGCGCGCGCATCGATCAGGTGATGAGTCTGCGTGGTCAGCGGGCAGTGGAGGCTCACGAAATCGCTGCGCGCAAGCAGCTCGTCGAGGTCCGTCGCGTGCGTCGCGAGCACCTCCATCTCAAACCCCGCGGCCCGGCGCGCCACTGCCTGGCCGATCCGTCCGTAGCCGACGATGCCGAGCGTCGCCCCGTGGACGTCGGCCCCCAGCCAACGCGCCGGCTCCCACGTGCGCCACTCTCCGGACCGGACTGCCGCCATGCCTTCGGGCAGGCGTCGCGCAGCGGCTAGCAGCAGCGCGAAAGCGAGGTCCGCGGTCGCCTCGGTCAGCACGTCCGGCGTGACGCCCACCGCGATGCCCCTCGTCGCCGCGGCGCTGACGTCGATGTTGTCGAACCCGACGGCGTAGTTCGCGATCGCTCGCAGGCGCGGCGCGGCGTCGATCAGCTCGCGGTCCACGCGGTCCGCGAGCATGCACAACAGGCCGTCGGCGCCAGCCACCTCGGCTCGCAGCTCGCCGGCAGTGGGGGGCAGCGGCCCGCCCCAAACGACGACCTCGTGCTCCGAGCGCAGGCGCTCGAGCGCGTCTCCGACGATCTCCCGAGTGACGAAGACAATGCCCATGTGACGATTCTCGCTAATACGGCGGCCGCGTTGCAGGCCCGCTTGCGCCGGACGGTCGCGTGTTCGCGCCAGCTGACGCTTGCTAACGTGTAGTTACGCCGCGGGGTGGAGCAGTCTGGTAGCTCGTCGGGCTCATAACCCGAAGGTCGCGGGTTCGAATCCCGCCCCCGCTATGCAGGAGCCCCCTCTCGCCAGGGGGCTTTTGCGCTTAAGGGGCGGCTGCCGACGAAAGCGCGCATGCACCGCGCATTCCCCCGTAGTTCTGCTTTTCGTCCAGAGCAGGCAGGCGCTCGGAGCGCCTTGAAACGCTTGCTTTTGCTCGTGATGCGGACCGGCGGCTCGTGTCGTGCCGCCGGTCCGTTTCACGATGGTGGGTTAGGTGATCGTGGTCGTCTGTCCGACGGTGACTGACTGCCTGGTTGTGCGCTTGTCCTTGCCGGCCCCGGTGGTCAGGCTCAGCGTGTAGCGCCCCGCACGCAACGCGCGTGTCGTGTGCAATGTAAGCTTCCCGTCGCTCACGGAGCCCGTCGCATAGACGTGGCCGGCTCGCGAGACCTTCGCGCTCGCCGCGCCCGCAGTGAAGCTCACCGGTGAGGACGTCAGCTTGGTCGTGCACTTCTTCTTCCCCTTGACCTTCGTGCACGTCACGAGCTCGATCTCACCAGCCGGACCCTGAGCACCCGCAGCACCGGTTGCGCCGTCTGTCCCCGGCGTGCCCTGAACGCCGTTCGTTCCGTTCGTCCCATCTAAACCGTTAGACCCGTGTGCTCCTGACGGGCCGGTCGAACCTGACGGGCCGGTCGAACCGGTGGGCCCGCTGTTCTGCGGAATCACCGTCACTGCTGCGCTGGTCGCCCATGCGGTGACGTCAAGCAGCGGGTAGGTCGCGGTCACCGTGCACTTGAGGTGATGCCCAACGTCACCCGCAACGGGCGTGTAGGACTGCGCGGTCGCACCGCCAATCGCCACAAACACCGCGGGCGTGACGTCGTCGCTCAGCCACTGAAAACCATCGATGTTGTTGGCTACCCCGGCGAACCCCTCGAACGACACGGTGCTCGCCGACGGCAGCAAGCTGTCCCACGGCGACCACTGATCGCCCTGGCACACCTGCTGGGTCGCCTGCTCGCCCGACCCCGTCACACTCGGCGCGCGAACCGACGCCGCCGGCATGTTCGTGCCGATCACGCCGAGTTTGTTGTTGTAGTAGTCGGTGAACCACATGTTCCCGTCCGGACCCGCCGCAATCCCGGTCGGCCCGTTGAGTGCGGGGCTGGCGGTGTATTCAGTGATCGTGCCGCCCGGCGTGATCTTGCCGACCTTGTTATTCCCGGTGTCGGTGAACCACATGTTGCCGTCGGGGCCCGCCGCAATCCCCAGCGGAAAACCGAGTGCGGGGCTGGCGGCGTATTCGGTGATCGTGCCGCTCGGCGTGATCTTGCCGATCTTGTTGTTGTTGCTGTCGGTGAACCACATGTTGCCGTCGGCACCTTCCGCAATGCCAAACGGCTGGCTGAGCGCGGGCGTGGCCGGGTAGTCGGTGATCGTGCCGCTCGGCGTGATCTTGCCGATCTCGTTGTTCCCGGTGTCGGTGAACCACATGTTGCCGTCGGGGCCCGCGGCAATCCCCTGCGGCCCGTTGAGTGCGGGGCTGGCGGTGTATTC
>Ga0265319_1000450_pt1 | contig 29332 bp, 28 predicted proteins | sample 4824metaG_FD_192443 | JGI IMG/M metagenome (GOLD analysis project Ga0265319, IMG submission 192443) | Rhizosphere microbial communities from Carex aquatilis grown in University of Washington, Seatle, WA, United States - 4-8-24 metaG | ecosystem: Host-associated > Plants > Roots > Rhizosphere >...
GGATCGTGCGCGCAAATCTCCGTCGACCGCACCATCCCTCAGGCATGAGCCTTCCCCTCAAACGCACGCTCGAGCGCATTCCCGGCGGAATGATGATCGTGCCGCTGCTGCTGGGCGCCGTGATCGCGAATCTGTTTCCGCGGCTGCCGGCGTTTTTCGGGTCGTTCACCGGCGCCCTGTTCACCGGCGCGATCCCGATCCTGGCGGTGTTCTTCGTCTGCCTCGGCGCCAGCGTCGAGCTCCGGACGGCGCCGGCCATTCTCCGGAAGGGCGGCCTGTTGCTGGGTGCGAAGGTGCTCTGCGGCGTGGCGGTCGGCCTCGTCGCGGGCCGCCTGCTGGGCGAGACCCCCGTGGCCGGCGGGGTATTTGCGGGAGTATCGACGCTCGCGCTGGTCGCCGCCATCAACGATACCAACGGCGGACTCTACATGGCGCTGATGACCCAATACGGGACCCAGCGCGACGTCGCGGCCTATTCGGTGATGTGCCTCGAGACCGGCCCGTTTCTCACCATGCTCACGCTCGGCCTGGCGGGTCTGTCCGCGTTTCCCTGGCCGGTGCTGCTCGGCGCCGTGCTGCCGCTCGCGGTCGGCGTGGCCCTCGGCAACCTCGACCCGGAGATGCGCGATTTCCTCAGGGGCGGGCCGAAGCTGCTGATTCCGTTCTTCGCCTTCGCGCTCGGGGCCGGCCTCGATCTTCACAGTGTCTGGAGTGCGGGCGCCGTGGGTCTGGCTCTGGGCTTGGGGGTAACGGCCGTCAGTGGGACCCTGCTTTTCGTCGTGGACCGCCTGAGCGGCGGCACCGGCGTCGCAGGCCTCGCCGCCTCGTCGACTGCCGGCAACGCCGCGGCGGTACCGATGCTCGTCGCCGCCGCGAATCCCGCGTATGCGCCCGCGGCGGCGCACGCGACCCTGCTGGTGTCCGCCAGCGTTGTCGTCACCGCGCTGGCCACGCCATTGGTCACTGCGTGGTGGGCCGGGCGAATTGCGAAGGTCCCATGAATCTGCCTCGCATCGCCGTCACCATGGGGGACCCGGCCGGGATCGGTCCGGAAATCTGCCTGCGTCTGCTGGCCCAGGCTGATGCGGCCCGCACCTGCACGCCGGTCATCTTTGGCGACGCCGGCGTGATGCGCCGGGTGGCGGAGAAGCTCTCGCTGCCTTTCACGGTCCCCGTCATGAGCCCGGCGGAATGGCGCGCCGTGGGCCCGACGACAATCGGCCCCGTCGTGCTCGATCTGCAGTGCATCGGCGTGGACGAATTCATTCCAGGGCAGGTGAGCGCCCGCTGCGGCGACGCGGCGTTCCGCTATGTCATCGCGAGCATCGAATCGGGGCTGGCGAAGGAGGTGGACGCGATCGCGACGGCGCCGTTGAACAAGGAGGCCTTGCACGCCGCGGGGCACCGGTATCCCGGACATACGGAGATCTTCGCCGAGCGCATGCATGCGGAGCGCTCGTGCATGATGCTCACCTCGGACGAGCTGACGTGCAGCTTCGTCACGGTTCATGTGGGTTACCGCGACGTGCCCGGCCTCCTGAGCGTGGCGCGGATCCGCGACGTCCTTGAGCTCACGGCCGCGGCGATGCGCCGCCTGCGCGGCCGGGCGCCGAAGCTGGCGGTCTGCGGGCTCAACCCGCATGCGGGCGAGCACGGGCTTTTCGGCCAGAACGAGGAGGAACGATTCATCGCCCCGGCGATCGAGGCGGTGCGCGCGCAGGGCTGCGAGATCGAAGGCCCGCTGCCGCCGGACACGGCGTTTCTCGCGACGCGGCGCCGGCGGACGGACGCGTACGTCTGCATGTACCACGACCAGGGCCACATTCCGCTCAAGGCGCTGGCGTTCGATTCGGCCATCAACACAACCCTCGGCCTGCCGGTGATCCGCACCAGCGTTGACCATGGGACGGCCTTCGACATCGCGTGGCAGGGCCGGGCGAGCGCCACCAGTTTGTTCGCGGCGGTGAACCTCGCCGCAAAGCTCAGCCGCCGGGAGCAATGATCGCGGTCATCGCCGACGATGTTAGCGGGGCGGCGGAGCTGGCCGGCGCGGCGCTGCGCCATGGCCTGCGCGCGGAGGTGCAGACCGCGTTCGATCCGCGGAGCGAGGCCGATGTCATCTGTGTCGACACCGACTCCCGCTCGATGTCCCCGCAGGCGGCCGCGCACGCAGCCGGCGAGGCGGCGCGACGCGTGGCCGAGGCCCGACCCGATTGGATCTACAAGAAGTGCGACTCGGTACTGCGCGGTCATGTGCTCGCGGAGCTCCGCGCGATCATGACTGCGTCGGGCCATTCGCAGGCGATGCTCGTTCCCGCCAACCCCTCGCGTGGACGCGTGATCCGCGGCGGCCATCTTTTCGTGAACGACCAGCCGCTGCATACGACTGACTTCGCCCGCGATCCGGAGCACCCGCGGACAACGTCGCGGGTGACGGAACTGCTTGGAGTCGGCCTGAACCATGTGACCGTGCCGGACGTGTCCGGCGAAGAGGATCTCGTCCGCCAGACCGGGCTGGTGGACAACGGCACGCTGGCCGCGGGCGGCGTGGAATTCTTCGAGGCGTTGTTGACGAAACACGGCTCGCCGCCAGTGACCGGCGCGATCGGTCCCCTCGCAGAGAGTCGGCTGCTCGCGAGAACGGGCGAGCGCATATCGCATCCGGTCACCCTGCTGATCTGCGGTAGCGCCGCGTCCTGGAGCAAGCGCCGGCAACAGGCGCGGGACCGCGGGATCGCGGCCTTCAACCTGCCACACGACATAGCGGCAATCACCGGCGCGTTGCGTGCGAACCGCCGCACCTTGATTGGTATCGGCGACGGTCCGCTGACGCATGGCATGGCGCCCTCGGCCCTGGCCAAGCAGCTGGCCCGGGCGGCCGCGGACGTTCTTCGGGATAATTCCGTCGAGCGCCTGTTGCTCGAAGGCGGCGCCACCGCGGCCGCTGTTGTCCACGAACTCGGCTGGACCCGGCTGTGCGCCTGCAAAGTCGCCGCCCCCGGCATCGGCACGCTGCGGCCGTTCGAGTTGGCGGCTCCGATCGTGTCGATCAAGCCCGGCAGCTACGACTGGCCAGCGGGACTTTGGGGTTAGCCAGATCTTCGGCGAAAGGAATTGGCCAGAGCATCAATCCGCCTTCGCCCGGTGGGCTACGGCGGATGGGCATCCCATTGGGATGCCCAAAATGGGGCGGCCAACGGGACTCGAACCGAATTTCCGCCTCGAAGCTAAGTCGCTCAATTTACGCGGACTTAGTTGGTGGTTAATGTTTTAGAACAAGCAAAAAGAAGAACGAAAAAGTGAAAAAGTGAAAGCAAAAACAGAGTGCGGGACAACCTCTGGGCAATCTGAAATACAATGGCTGCTGCCGTCACTCCGCGTCACCCGCAGATGCATATCTTCATCGACGAGTCTGGAAATTTTGTACGTCCCTCAGATGGGGGCCGAAATCTTTCCTGCGTTGGAGCACTCGTAGTGCCAGAGGCGGGACAGAAAGCAGTCACCAGTCGGTTTGTTTGCCTCAAACGGCGATGGGGAGTCACGACACCGGAAATCAAGGGCAGTAAGCTCGATGAAATCCAGATGGAGGAGGCTATTGATCTTTTGATCGGCTGTGGCTGCCTGTTTTTCGTCGTGGCGACCGAGATGTCTGTCAATGACGAGTCCGCCGTTAAGGTCTACCAGCGAGACCAAGCAGATGAATTCACCCGTCGCTTGACCGACGATGCCCATCCAGAACTCAGGACCCAACTGACCGGGATTCAGGCGACGTTCGGGCAAATGGCCCCCCAGCTTTTCATCCAAGCAGTCCTCCTAACTGACTTGGTGAAAAAGATAATCGATGTCGCCACGCTCCATTTCGCAATGACGAGCCCGAAGGAGGCGGGTGCATTTCAGTGGGTGATAGACCGCAAAGACGTTACCAAGACAAAGTACGAGGCCGCTTGGGAACTGATTGCCGGGGGGGTAATCCAAGGGCGTTATTTGGATTCTTCTGGGGCTATGGCCATGGAGGGTGATTACTCCCATTTTGAACGGTTCTTCACTGAGGATCAAAAATGGCCGGCCTACATGCCGCCGCCTCGCTCCCGCTATCCCCATAGGCGCGGAAAAATCCTCAATCTCTCCAAGATTTTGGGTGAATCATTCACCTTCGCTGATTCTGCGGCAACGCCCGGGCTTCAACTTGCGGACATTGTGACCAACGGATTTCGTCGTGCTATGATGGGCCGGTTGCATCCCAAGGCTTACTGCCGGATGGGCAAACTCATGGTTCGAGCCAGCGCCTCGCCATTTGAACTCCATTGTTTCTCTGACGCAGCGATCCGTCCGGAAATCAATGAGTATTCGGAGCCGCATTCGATCATCAAAACACGCTCCCGCTTCGCCGGAACCGCAACGTGACGCACGCCATGCGGGCTGATTCAACTGAGCTTTCGTCCAAGAAAACAATTGGCGACTGGAAAGCCATCCAACCCCAACTGTCTGCTGGCGCTGACTCAGGGATATGGAAGCAAGTCTTGGATGACTTCTATTACGACCGACTGAAGACGCGGTACCTCGATCCCATCAGAGCGATCTCGGACCTCAAACTATCGAAGGGCGAGGGCTTCGCTATCGTCGCAATTCAATGCTCCCTCATCGAATTCTTGGAGAGCTGTTTTCAAGGCATCAACTATGCCCACCAGTCTCCGACGCGATGGTGGTTTGGTGGCTTTTATCTACGGCTTTTCCCGTGCTTCAAGTCAGCCCCCCAGCACACGTACAAGGACAGCGCCAAGATTTTCATTTCATTCCTGACCACCCGCGATCCGTTTAGGCAATGTTTCAAGAGCAAAGCCCTCGCCAGGGACTTTTATAAATCGGTACGCTGCGGAGTGCTTCATGAGTCACGCACGAAGGGAGCGTGGCTGGTGCATGACAAGAGCGGATCAGCGCTGATCTTCGATCCCTCTGGTCCGATCTTGTATCGGGACGACTTTCAGGAAGCCATCGAAAGGTTCATCGCCAACTACGTTGCTGCGGTGCCCAATGAACCTCAGCTCCAGCAGGCTTTCATCCGAAAGTTCGATCATTTGTGCGTCTGAGCCGTGGTGCTGGCTGGGAAAGTCCGGCTTGGCTTTAGCGGCATTGCGTCGTCCCTGAAGTCCGGTTTGAAAGTCGGCCACAATGAGTGAGAATTCTGAATTCGCCTTGGTGCCAAAGTCACCAAGCGGCCTCGAAAAGGTCGAGCCCGGCGCGAGGCGCATTATCTCCGGCATCGTCGCCGATATGCTGGAGCAGGCAAAAAAGGCTCCATCGCAAGGCCCGAGTCCGTTTAGAATTGTCATGATTTGCAGCCAGCCGGGCGCGTCCAAATCTTTGGAATCCCTGCTTAGGCATTGGTTCGAGAATGCCACTTTCCTCCTATTGCAAGACAGCGGCGAAGCAGCGTGGCAGGAACTATTACGAGAAGACCCACATCTCCTAATCACTGCGGATGCTATGCCCGTCCTCAGGGGCAGCGAGATCGTTCGGCGCCTTTTGGACCGACAAGCGTCATATCCGATCATTGTCTCTACGCCATTTGCTCGTGACGAGGAGTGGGTACGGGAATCCGCGAGTGCTGGTCTCAACATCCAGTTTTTGGGAATGCCCTGGACCATTGATGACGTCAGGAAGGTATTAGAAGCGGTTGGGCTGGACACTGTATCCCACACTGCTCGTAGCCCGGTTTCGGCAGCGCCTGAGCGTGGCAAGACGCGACCGCTGAGAATTGTTCATGTGGACGACGAAAGCTGGGTATTGGAGATGGTGAGCCAGCTCATCCGCACCAAGTATGAGGGAGCCACTATCACTACCTTTCAGAACGGTGATAAGGCATGGGAAGAACTGTCTCGGGCCGATCCCGATCTGCTGATCACCGACTTGCTCAACAACAACGTGCCGGGCCGGACCCATGAAGCGGCAGGAGCCACCTACGGCAAGAGCGGGTATCAGCTGCTATCACTCTTAGCCCAAAGGAAAGTTAGATTCCCGGTATTGGTCTTGTCAGGCAGCCTTTCGCGGGAAGGTTATGGGAGCAGGGCGAGAGAGTACGCTGGCCCGGTCTTGAACGCTTCATTTCTTCAAAAGCCATTTACGCCTGAGCAATTGTATGCGGAACTATCCAAACATTTTGGCCCGGGAGAAAAACCATGAACCGTAAGCCTTGGGTTCTCCTCGACACAGAAACAACGGGATTTTCCGCTCCGATTTTTGTGGTCGAGCTTGCTGCGCAAAGGATGCTCGGCTGGCAGCCAGACGGCGAACCTTTCCGCAAGCTCCTGAATCAAAACGCGGACATTCCAGCCCAAGCATCCCGAGTTCATGGCTACACTCGGGAGATACTGGAGCGCGACGGCGAGCCACCGCATCAGGTCTACCGGGAATTTGCCGAATACGTCGCCGGTCGCCCCCTAGTCGCATTTAACCTTGAGTATGACCTGGACCAGGTGCTGGGACCGGAGTGGAAGCGACTTGGCATCGCTGTGATTGGGGATCGGGGATTCTGCGCGCTCCGTCTGGCGCAGCGGCTTCTTGATCCAGTACCCGCCGGAAACTGCAAGCTCCAGACGCTCCGGCAATATTACCGGCTCCCCGAGCGCGGCGCACACACTGCACTTGGCGACGTGCAAACGGTCGCGGATTTGTTGGAGCGGGTACTGCGACCGGTGGCTACGCATCACGGCTTAGACACTTGGGAAAAGCTGGTCGAGTTTGCCGCCGAGGAATGGTTTCCCTCGCGCATAGCTTTCGGGAAACACAAGGGGAGATTGATTCAAGAGGCCCGCAAAGACGTGGAGTTGCGGCACTGGCTGGACTGGCTGGCCATGTCTTCCAATTCGCGTAGCGCAAGAATGGGACGCTGGTATCTGCGGCAACTGAAGGTGCCAGCCGCTCAACCAAATACCACTGTGTTTGCCGCGCATGAAAGCGAACGCGAAACTCAAGGTGACGCCGCAGCGCAAGCCGGCTATGTCGGGCTGGTCATCTACATTAACCCCGAACTTGAGCAACTGCGGCAGCTTGTCGCAGGTGCGCGAGCCCGGTTGGTGGAGCTGGAAGTTAATTTCACCAAGGAGAAAACGCGGGTTGATGTCATGCAGGGGGTGCTGTTCCGGCAATTGCGCGAGCACTATCAGAAGCGCGACCGACTGCGGCTCATCGTTGATTACCGGCAAAAGTTTTTGGAGTCCCTCCTGCGCGGCGGCGAGGATGATGCGAAACAGGCGGAAGCAGACTACCGGCAGGCCAAAACACACGCGGACAAAGAGTATGAGGAGACGGCGGCTGCGGTGGCCGAAAAAAAGCAACTTACTCCAGAGGAGGAAGTGGAGCTGTCACGGCTCTGGAAAAAACTGGTGAAGCTGTATCACCCCGACCGCTTCGCTAATCAGCCCGATAAACTGGAGACGTACCACAAGCTGACCGCCGCAATCAATCGCGCGAAGGACAGTGGAGATATCAAGACATTGAAAGAAATCGCCGAGGACCCACACGGCTACATCCTGCGCCAAGGCTGGGTGGCCTTGGATTTCAGCGAAGAGGTGGAACTCGCTCAGTTGCGTCGCTTAAACGAGACTCTCCAACTGGAAATCATTGCGGTCCTCGACGCGCTCAATCGGTTGAAAGAAAGCCCCGACTACGAGCTTTGCCAGCTGAGCCACTTAAAACCTGCCGTCCTAGATGAGCTCGCGGCTGAGCGGGTAACGCTGCTCAACAAAGAAATCTCCGAGCTCGAAAAGCGGGCGGGCGCACTCGCCGAGGAAATCAAGGAATTGTCCGGGATGGCCTCAGGGGGCATTGACTGACAATTCCGGGTAACCTTGCCGGCGTTCAAACGAGGGTTGCAGTGGTTGTGGATAAATTGCCGGTAAGGTTCAACAGAACATTGATTGGGAGCGGAGGAAATCCCTGCGAGAAAACTTCGTACTCCAGCCGATAGCGACCCGGTGCATTGATGATCGGTTGTCGTGGATTCAGATCGAGCGCGCTGTTCAGGAACACATGGGTGCCCGTTTGAACGATTATCCCAAGCAGGTCGAAACCACCACGGCTTTTCGGCCAAATTGTTTGTTCGTATGCTAGCAATCCTGTCACCTTTAGCAGGCTACGATCAAAGGAACTATTCAGTGGCTGACCATCAACCCCGACGCGAGCCAAGCGAGCAACGCAGCCTACTGCTCCAAGGTCAGGACGCTCATTTCTAATATCGACGAGAAGCGCTCGGATGCCACGGCTGCCCGTGTGATCGGTATACATGACTGGCGGATCAAGCCGAAGGTTATCAGCAACGAGCTGACGGGTATACGTAGAGTGCCAACCTGCTTTTCCAACTGCACTCTGAACCAACGGAATGACATCACTCGGCGCATTGAATTCTGGAATGTTGGTAACGATGAATTTGAAAACGCCTTCGGGCTGTACGCCTCGCTGGTTCACCAAAAGCATGTGATCAAAACCCAGCGCGTAGGCGACAGCCAGCTCTTGGTTGGTGTACATCGACCCCCTTCTGAAGGTCGTGCCACCCTTGGCCGTCACTACCTCCCGTTCGAAGTTGATGAACAAATAATAGTCTGAGGTCTTCAACTCGGCGATGATGCCGGCGTTCAAATCGAGGATACTCTGAACTTCGATTGCGACATATGGAACGTATCCCTTGGAATGAAACCATAACCCCAAATCTTGTGCGATCTTACGCTCCTCAGGGGTCGCCTGCCCGCAACTGATAAAAACTTTCGCCGGCATTTTTTAGAGGTGATTACAGCCGTATATCGGTGAGGCTGCGCCCGCATTAAATGTTCGGCGCTTTCCTTCGTTGCTGCTTCAACACGGAGAATTATGGCTGAGCTTCGGACCGGGGTGCCGCCACACGCGAGTCGTTAAGCGCCGTGCGAACGACAACGGCCAACTTAGCAACTTTGTCTCGGAGCTCTTCTCTGAAATCCCCGAAACAGATGGCGGTGTAGGTGTCAGCGCTCCAGTCACTGCGTTCCTGCCAATTCGCCACGGCGGGCCACCAAGGAACTTCCCTGCACTGCCCAAATGTTTCGCGAAAACGTTGCGCGATAGTCGGCGGGGCAAGCTCTGGGTGTCCTAGTTCTCGAAGACTGATTCCGAAATTCAATATCCGATGATCTTGGGCCTGGAACTGAAATTGAAGTCTTACATTGCTCGCTTCCATTGACGCATCCGAAAAGGAGAATCCCGAGTACCTTCCTCGGAGGTGATCGGAGCCAAACTCGAGTTGGAGATTCAAATCCTCTGCAATCGCTTCCGCCTGCTCTCGTAGTCGAGCCACGACGGCCTCAATCACCGCATTCTTACTGGTCAGCAATTCAAAATATGCGGCAAGGCTTTCTTCATTGTTCAGGGCAAGTTTGGCAATTTGAGTGCTCATGCGGGAATTCGATGACTGGTCTGTCAGGCGTCTTATGAGAGCGATATATTGGGCGATGGTTTCGCGGACGAGCGGAGTGCAAGTCGCTTCCTGCCGGCAATCTTCCAGCCAGCCCAACACATCATTCGCGTACGAACGGCAGTGTATGTGAATCGAACTGGGATCGGAGTTTCCGGGTGGTTCTCGTCCATCGAGCGTGAGGTAAATTATCTGCGCATCTGGAAAGTCGTTCCGGTAGCGGGCGAGTTGGTTGTGTTGGTCGCCAGCGTAAATTTTATTCTCGATTATCACCTGGTTGACCCCGTCGCTAAGAAAGATGTCGATCCTGCCGCCAGAAATGTCCGTCATTTGACCGATGTAGTGTTCCTCTCGGACCTTGGTTTTCTCCGCGTCTAGCCGCAGTTCGAATCGGCTGACAAAGCACCGGAGACAACGAGTCCCCAACCCATGTCGGCCCTGCGGTGACAGGAGTTCGGCGAGCATCGGCGAATGTGTCACGACCTCCAATGCACCGATATTCAATACCTCAAAAATATTAAACGATTCTCCGGAGACGGCGAGGGCCCGCTCGTAGGTCTGCATCGTGCGTGTAATATCGAGGAGGTGCGAGATCCGGAGGTTCATCGCGTGCGCGTTGCCTGTAAGGTGGTGGGCAAACGACTCGGCACTGCCGACGAGATCGTCGGGGTTAAACTCAATGTTATTGGATTTCATGTCTGCACTCTTCGTCGCCGTGGCGGAGAATGAGGTCGGTTTCTGTTTTTACAACATGGCGTTTGCAATGCCCCATGAGCCGGCTGGGGCGTCTTTCAATGCGCCGGATTTTTCTAGGGCTGCCACGCTTTGCTCCCATGAGCCGCAGGGTAGCTCTACCGAAAAGCGGATCAGCCGGGCGAACAGGCCCACAAACGGCTCCGGATTTCCCCCGACAGTCAGCGCCTCCAAGCACGCCAGATAATCGACCCGCAACGAAGTCGGCACGATGAGCCGGCCGCAGTCACCGGCCGTCAGTTCGGCATTGAGAAACAACCGCGCCAGCCGGCCGTTGCCGTCGTTGAAGGGATGGACCTCCGCCACGATGAACATCATGAAAGCGCCACGGGCGACGGGTTGGGCGAGATGTCGGCCGACCTCGAATGCCTGCCGCAACGTGCCTCGCACCAATTCGGGCGTCACAAACTCACGAGTGCCGACACGATTCGCCGTCTCTTTGAAACGGCCTGGCCCAATATCGAGCCGGTCGTGCATCAGACGGGCGTGCCGGATTTCAAGGAGCCGGAGGAAATCTGCCGCATCGCGGGGGATTTCCCGTCGATTGTGACCGTCCGTGGCGAGATGGAATGTGGACAGGATGTCATGCGCATCCTTCGGTCGGGCGGCGGGCATCTTGTGATCGAAAACGATTTCCCGGGCCTCCTGGACGGTGAACACCGTGCCTTCGATGTAATTTGAAAAATAGGCTTCCCAGAAAGCATGGAGCCGACGTTCCGCCACCGGCCTTTCCGGCAGAGGGGCGAAAGTCTCCGTCGCCAGCCGGGTGGCAAGCCGCGTGAAAAGCGCCAGACGGTCCGGGTCATAGGGCTCCCGGCGCGCCCGCGCCCGTCCCACCGGCGAAACCAGCGCGTCCCCGCTGTCTCCGTCGAGAAGGGCGGTGATGATCGCCCGAGCCCGTGTCGCCGCCTCTGACAGTTCAAGACGCGGGGCAATTTCTTCCGCCGCGGCCAGCAGTCGCCGAAGTTCGTCCGGCCCGTGAATCCGGCAGAGCCGGTCAAGCCAGCCCTCGATCGCCGCCCGGTCCAGCGTCTTGCGTTCACTTCCCGCACGGGCGCGGCTCTCGGTCAGGTTTTCCAATAACGTGCGCGGACGCGAGGCCATGAACAAATCCAGCCCGATCTGGGTGTCGTCCGCCTGGGCCGATGCACCTTTCCAAATGCGTAGTGTGACGCCCGGCAAAACGTGTGTCTTGTCCCGCCCGCCATAGGTAAGGTGATAGAATCCCCCTGGCGACGGCTTCGCTTCAATCGCCGTCCGATAGCTGATGACCGCTCCGGGATAGAAATGTCGGATGATGGCAGGCAGGTCGGCGCGGATGATTTCGTCCGGCGGGCTGGCCAGATCGGTGGTATAAATCCGCGAGGCGAGCTTGCGCGCCTCGTTCCGCTTGATCATTCTGGCGAGCTGGTTCGCTTCAGCGGTGTCCGATGATCCGAAGAGGAAGGGCATGAAAATCGGTGGTTAAGGACGCCAAAAACAGGGAAAATGTGAATAATCTGTAGTTAAAGACAGAATAAAGTGAGTTTTTGGTGTTTATGCCAGCCAAAACAGCCCCGCCGAGCTATCAACTTAGGCCCTGAGGCATGAGTGACGAAATATACCTCGCCAGCATCTATCGACTGCACGCGGTCAACTTTCGACTGAGCGCCCAGACCTTGAGTGCCACGATGGAACTGAAGAGCAACGGTACGCCTTCAAAACTAACGGCGATTCCCTTTTATTTCCTGATATCGCACGCCACCGAATTGTTCCTGAAGGCTGCGTTGTTAAAACGCGGGTTCACCGACCAGGACCTGAAGAAACACGAACTTCGGCATAACCTGAGCGGGCTGCTGGCGGCGTTGCAGGGAAAAGGAATCCCCGTCACACTCGAAACCACCAGTCTGATCAACGGGCTGACTCCCCAGCATCTGGACCACTCGCTCAGATACACGGTGCTTGTGGACAACGGAAAGAAGACATTCTGGCCCCCGCCGGTGATGCTGTTCGCGATGCTCGACGAATTGCTGATGTTGACACGCACCGGCGACGATCAACCGGCATCCAGCAGCGGTTCGTTGGTCCCGACGAAACCTTAATTTACCGTTGTTTCGGCTTGGTCGGATAGTGCGCATCCGCGATCGTAAACGGTCGCAAGCATACGGGCAGCAAAGCAAAATCGCGCGTCTGACGTCCACCGCTACGAACCACTTTGTATGTTGGAAAAATCGTCCAGATGTCCTCGGCTACCGGCGAGCTTGTCCCAGATATGCTACTGACCATAGTCGGTCACGGTAGTCTCTCCCGTTACTTGATCTTTAGGCGAACGTCCGAATGGGAGAACTTCATGCGCCCGCCCCAAAGGTCTCTCCGCATCGCCAGGGCGGTCTTGAAATAAGTCGCGTCCGACGGCGACAAGACGAAGTCCTGCAATTCCTTCATCACGTCGTCAGATGCAAAAAGAATCATGTTCAGCCACTCGGTCTTTACTTCTTCGAGCACCTCTTCATGGGATCGAAATGCTCGCGGCACGTGCGCATTGAGCTTGGGAAGACTGGCTGGTCCCTGAAGATATCCGAACATCAGCACCAGCGTGCATTTGTAACGCGTGGCCTTGTACTCTTCTTTCTGCTGCTGTGACGCGCTCCGGCGCTGCCAAATGATTGTCAGGTAGCCGGAAATAAGTCCGCCAATTCCAAGTAGGCCGACGACCGAGATGATGGTTTGAATGTCCATGGCTACTGCTAGCGCCAAAGAGCTGCGAGAGTGCTAACAATTGTTGCCACCGCAACCACCGCAGCGACAGTGAACGACGCCCATGTAGCCAAGCGTTGGGAGCGCTGCAATTCGAACATTTTTAGTTCCGTGTCGCGTCTGTCCAGATCGTGATATTCCCGGAATAACCGTTCAGCTTCGATTCGTGCCGATTGGAGGCGGTGCTCGTCTGCTATTCGTGCATTGGGATCGCCGTAACCCGAGCCGTCTTGAAAAAGCTCCGCCGCCAGCTGAGCCGCCCGGTCGCTCGCCAACAGCCATCTGTCGCGCGCACCTGCGACGTCGATAGTGCTCTTATAAGACTTGGTCATTTCATCCCCCAACGCCGCCGGCATGGTTAGCCCTTCTTTTTGTCGTATACATCGACGTACTGGAATGACTGGTAGTCTAATTTGGAGCTACCTAGGAGGTCACGTCGCATTGCCAAAACAATCTCACCGACAGCTCGGCGTCCCGCTTCGTGGTCCGGAGCTTGACCTTGGCTGGCGATGACTAAGCGGACCATACCATTGACGGACTCAACTACCTCATCTGAGGCATAGAGCCACGACTGGTACTGCTCTTCGAAGAACTCCTTTTTTAGTTGCGAAGATGTCGTCGTGCCGACGAAGCCCTGAAGTTTCACGAGCAGTTTCGCATATTTCTCCTCCTTGAATCTGACGATGGCTTCGCTTCGCGCGGCGCGTGAAGTAAACATGTACGCTAGGAATGCGCCGAGCGCCGCACTCGCCAAAGGCAGTAGAGCTAGAATCCAGTCTTTCATGTTATCCGCCGAACCGGCTGTTGGTTCGGACTAAAGACAGCCACGCGGTCGATTGGCAACGGGCGAATCGGAATTCCGAGTCTCGGACTAGGATTGCGAAACAGAGCCGATCGAATTGTTCGCCGCTGAAATCCTCGAAATGGACTGGTCCGACCTGTTTTTGCATGACTGAACTATTCGGCCGGCATCTCGACGGAAAAACCTACAGCAGCGGCGATAGGACCTGACCTTCGATTAAAAAGAGAAAATATCTCGGATTCGCCGATGTCCTGAAAAATGTGGCCCTCTCTGCACCGAAGTAGGTCCACGATGAAAGATTCTAATCTCCACCCAAGGCTTTTGGGATCAGGTGCCAGATCCAAGATCGAAGGGCTATAGTTCTTGGGCTTGGCTGACAGTTGAGTCAGCACCTCTGACGCACGCACTATGCGCGTCGCGAAATCGTAACTGCGGATTTTGCGCGATTCCTTCGTCAATGGAAACGTTTGCTCCCATGGCAGGCTTGCCGGGTTGTAGAACTGGTAGAAAACCGGCACCTTGTTCTGGCCAATCCATTGCTTGATGGCATTGAACTGGTCGTCGTGAGCGACCAATGCTTGGTACCTGCTATTCTCATCGAACCGGAAACTCGATTGAGAATAAAGCGGTGGAGCCGGCTCCGGATCGGCGAGGCGGGCGAATCCAATTTCATAGTCTATCCTCATGTCCTCCTTAACTGGCCCAGCTGTAGGATAGAGCCGCTTGGATTGAAGCACGGCAGCTTTTGACCTGAGCAGCTTCCCATTCCTTCGGTAGTGAACCAACAGACCAATGTCCGCTACTTCCCATTTCCCGTAAAAATGGCGGAGTCCGCCCAAAAAGTGGGTATCGATTCTCACCGTCCAACCCGATTTTAGAATCTCAGGCGCCGAATACTGCGTCAGGTGATCGATGAAAGCCATGTCGAGCGACGGTTCCGCCACGTTGGGAACCAGACTCATGGTGCGAGCAAGCTTCTTATTGCACTGGGCAAAGACGCTTCGGAACCAGCGGATCACGTCGGAAGGAATGGGCAATGGCGACATGCGGTTTACTTTGATACTTCTTGGCCCAATCGCTATTGGAATGCGAGCGTTGCTGCATTTCAGGTGGCCTGCGGCGGGGGCCCGCTCCCATAAGCGGGCGAATGTTTCGCGCTCGCCTTCAAGGTCACAGCATACCGGCTTCCCGGAAACTGTACACCCCACGCCCGAACGGATCAGACGCCGGCCGTCCGATGATAACGTGGTCGAGCAGTTCGATGTCGACTGCCTTGGACGCCTCGCGGAGTTGCCGCGTCACATGCAAGTCCGCCGCGCTCGGCGCAGGGTCCCCGCTGGGATGATTGTGGACACAGGCGATCGCAGCCGCGGACTCGCGAATGGCGGCCCGGAACACTTCCCGTGGGTGTGCCAACGTCGCCGTCGCGGTACCCGAGCTGATCTCGACCCGCTTCAATAGCCGGTTCTTGCGGTTGAGACAAAGGACCCAGAACTTCTCGACCTCGAGTCCGGTAGTGAGCGACTGAAAATACTGAGCAATTAGATCGGAACGGTTCAACAAAGGGGCCGCCTCGCTGTCGGCCCGTATCATGCGGCGGGCGATTTCGCCAATCGCCGACAGTTGCAGCCCCTTGATCCGACCGATGCCCTTCAGGCGTCGATAGTCAGCGGCTTGCCATGCCGCCAGTCCCACAACTGAACCCGCTTCCGCGATCAACTGTCCAGCCACTGCCACCGCCTGCTCGGCCCGGGTGCCATTCCCTTGTAGTACCATGGCTACGAGTTCGGTGTCGCTGAGGGCGCTGACCCCGAAGGTTTCCATCCGCTGCGGTGGGCGCTCCCCGCACGCCATCGTAACGCTTTCGCTTCTGTCGTCGTGCAGATCCATTGTGCTTTGATTCATGATGCCAGGCGCACGTGGCGCTCCCCGCCCGGATGAAATATCCGGTTGTCGGGTCGCTACCCGCGCGTTGGCCGGTTCAGCCACGCCCAGCCACGACGCGGGGCGCTGAGCACGGAGCGCTTGGGCTCCGCGCGAAGGGGAAGGCCAAGGAGGGATGGTGGAGCCGGGCCCAGCCCGGAGCACCATGGCGGGCGTGGTAGAATTGGAAAACGCGCGCGGAGAATAGACGTCAGAATTCCAACGACAATGCTGCGCTCAAGCGGTGGGGTGTAAGTAATCGCTTAAATAACAATGGCTTAGATTAGGGGAAAATGGCCCGCCACTTACCCCCTATCTGGACTGCGTTCCCTGCGGTACGATATCCGGCGTGAAGATTCCCATTGCACATAATCCGACAGAGCCGGGGGCCGTTGCTGGCCGAACACCACTCATTGTTAATTGGGGCAAAATCTCCGCGCATTCAGCCCCTATTTCGGAAAGTCAAATTGGTATAAGGTGAAGACATGAGACACCCTACAATAAACACCGAAGCAGAATCCTTTTTCACCGAGCCGGCTGATCCGCGGCAGGAAGCGCGGGCAATCGCGTCAGAAGTGGTCCGCCGTTTGCTGATCTGGATGGCGGATGGCCGCTCGCTTGAAGATCGCGGTCTGCGCGCCTGCGTCGCGCTCTTCTGCGTCCGGCCCGACCTGATTGACGGCACAACCCTCGACCGGATTGGCGAACTGGCCGGTTGCTCCCGGCAGGCGGTTCACAAGCTGGCAATCGCGTTTCGCGAAACCACAGGCCTAGAAAAATGATAGTTGAACCTCCAGCCCCTGCATCCTGCTCATCGGGCGCGGAAGAGATCAACCGACTCCATGCGGAAGCCCTGAAGCTGAGCTCCGACTCCCGTGACGCGCTTCATGCGGCCTTGGTCACGGCCTGGAAAGCCGGTCAATTGCTGGTCCGGGAGAAGCGCAACGTTCGGCGCTCAATGGGACCCGGCGCATGGCTCCATTGGCTGGAACGATATTTTTCCGGCACCCCGCGCACGGCCCAGCGCTACATGCTGCTGGCGAAAAATGTATCGGATGCTTCCGCCCTAAGCGGCATGAGTCTGCGACAGGTTTATTTCCGATTAGGGATTGCCACCGAACCCAAATCACCGGGGCGCACCGTCGCCCTGCGCCCGCTTCCCCGGCACGCAGTACTGGCCTCGCGTTTGCTCGGAATCCTGAAGACCAAGCCGGGCCTGATGCCGGTAGAATTGCAGCACGCCTACCAGCAGGACTTGAGGCCGCTTTACGAACGCCTGCGCGCTCTATTTGAGCCGGGATGTAGATAGTCACCTGACTATCCATGGCACTCGGCGCCGGTTCGGCGAACGAATGGTTGTGAACGAACGCCACAGCCGTCGCCGATTTCGGCGCTTGCCGATAACCTCGCCTAAGCCCACGGTAGACCTGCAACTTGCTCGGGAAAAATGCCTGTGGAAAAACCTTCTAATACAGATGAAACTTAGACGGCTAGCCCAAAGCACAATCGTTCTAACTGCGCGCAGTGGCGCCACGCTCCTTGTCGATCCTGGTAAATATAACCTCGATCCAGGCAATCTCACCCTTGAAACGTTCCCGGTCGCGGATGTGGTTATCATTACCCACAAACACGCTGATCACTTTGATCTCGACCTCCTGAAAGCAATGCTGTCGCGAAGCAAACCGCGCATCATCACCAACGATGAACTGAAGCCGGTTCTCGCAAAACATGGAATCGATTCACACGCGGTGAAACCGGGTGATTCCTTAACGGAAGCCGGGTTCTCCATCAAAATTATCCAAGCAGATCATTTTGTCCGTGGTGAGTTGATTTTGAATTTTGGCATCGTCGTCTCTGCTGACGACAAATCGGTTTATCACACCAGTGACACTAGATTCATTGATACGTCGTTTTTGCCGCCGGAAACGCGCTCAGATTGCCTACTTTTGCCTATTTCAAACCGCGGTGTTGTTATGGGAATCGACGACGCATTGGTATTTGCCAGTGAGCTTAAACCAAAACTCACAATCCCCATCCACTACGATTCACCAAAAGACAAGGACCGGGTGAATCCGAGAGAATTCGCGGACAAAGCGCCAAAGTTCGGCCTCAATTCTCGCGTTCTCAATTTCGGCGAAGAAATTGAACTGTGAGCGCGAAGAGTGCAGCCGAGAGTGCGAATACTGTGCGGCCCCTAATCCTGGCCGGAGGGTTGGGAACCCGACTCCGTCCGAGGACTGAACATTTGCCTAAACCGCTTCTTCCAGTCGCTGGGCGGCCTTTACTCTGGCATGCGGCAAATTCAGTCAGCCAATGCGGCCTGCTTCCGCCAATCGTCTCTCTCGATTACAAAGCTGAGTTGATTCAAGCCTATTTCGAGGGCTCACCTATTGAATTCCGTTGTCTGCCCGGAAGATCGATGGCCGAAGCAGTGTTTGAAATCGCGGATGGCGAGAAAGCAGAAGCCTTTTTGGGAATGAGTTCTGATGTATTGGTCCCACGGCGGGCGGTGCAAAGCATGTTGGACTTATATGTCGGCAGCGGACTACGCGACGCTGCGCTTTTCGTGCGAATGCCAACGACCGGTCACAAAAAATGGGAATTCTCGGTTTCGAACGGCAAACTGCGCGACATCGTCGTTCGGGAAACTAAGACAAATTTCGAACGCGTGTTGTTGGTGCTCAAGAAAGAGTCGTTGGACGTCATAAGAAAGAAGATGCCGTCACCAATTTTGGAAACGACGCTGCCGGCAGACTTGAGTTTATTTCAGACGGGGTGGATCCTCCTACTTAAGGGACTACTTCGGGCCGGTTTACCTGTCGCCGCAGAGATCGTCGATATTCCAGTGTGCAACATCAATGTCCTCGCAGACTTTCAGGCAGCCGAAAAATTCATTTCCGGCGAAATGGGCTAATATGCCGCCGAAGTCGCCACCTCGGATTCTCATAGCCCCAGGTCCATACAAGGAATGCCTGGATTCGTTGCGTGTCGCGAAGGCAATGGAAAGAGGAGTGCTCGATATTTTCCCAGATGCAATTGTCAGTGTTCGACCGATATGTGACGGTGGCTCTGGAATTGCGCGAGTGCTGGCCGAAGTGACTGGCGGCAAACTTAAGCGGGTCTCGGTAACCGGGCCGCTGGGGCTACCCTTAGACGCCGAGATTGGACTTTTAGGGGACGGTAAAACCGCGGTTATCGAAAGTGCGAGCGCTGCTGGCCTCGCTTTGGTTCCGAAGGCTGAGCGCAATCCCACAAGAACCACGACCTACGGTGTCGGCCAACTTATGTGCGCCGCGCTGGAATGTGGAGTTTCTCGTATCATCGTGGGATGTGGCGATAGCGGAACAAACGATTGCGGCATTGGATGCGCAGCCGCCTGCGGAGTGAATTTTTTCGTCGACGGACAAAAGGAACCTCTTTCTGCACCAAACGGCGGCGACCTTTTGAGAATCACATCCATTGATTCGACCGTGGCGGAATCGCGTTTTTCGGGAGTGGAAGTAATAGTCGCATGTAATCTCACCAGCATCCTTTGCGGACGCGAGGGCACCTCTCGTATCTATGGTCCGCAAAAAGGTGCGACACCCGAACAAATCGTATTTCTCGAAAAAGGCGTAGCGCACTTCGTTGACATGATCTTTGCTCAACGGGGGCTGGATATGTCCTTTGTCCCTGGCGCTGGCGGTGCTGGGGGCTTAGCAGCGTCACTGTATGGATTCTTTCGGGCAAAGTTGCGGTATAGCATCGATGTAGTGGATGAACACGTTCAGCTCGATGACTATCTACGAATGGCGGACTTGGTACTTACGGGCGAAGGACAGATTGATGATCGCACCGCAACCGGAAAAGTGGCCTGTGGTTTGGCGCTCAAAGCCAAACGTTATGGTCTTACTGTCGTTGCGATTGTTGGCGGGATTTCGGATGATCACGAAGACATTTTCTACAATGGAATCGATGCCGTCGAATGCATCGCCGAAGGCCCGACAACCTTGGAAGCATCGATGGCTAACGCGGAAGTGTTAATCCGGCATGCGGCAAGTAGGGTGATGCGTTTTCATTATAAAACCGCGAAACCGACCGAGGTCGCTATATGAGGATTGATGCTTGGCTTTTCGACCTTGGAAATACGCTCATGGCGATTCCGGACGATTATGATGAAGAATTGCGCCTCTGCGAAATTCTCGGCATCTCGGATACCGAAATCGTTCGTTCCGTAATCTACCGCATCTGCGATCGGCATCGTGGTCAGTCGATAGAAGAATTTATCGAAAGATTCGACCGAGAGACAAACCCCAGTTCGTCTCCAAGCGTGCGCAATGCTCTGCGAGCCGCCTGGTTCAACAGCGTTGAACATGCTGAGTTGAAAGATGGTGCATGGCGTCTCCTCGACAACCTCAGGAAGGCAGGAAAGAAACTCGCCTTGGTTTCCAACACACCTCCAACGAGTCAGATAATTTTAGAGCGGCTCAAACTGACGGAGCGATTTGACGCGGTCGTGTTCTCGTGCGATGTCGGTTACCTCAAACCAGACCCCCGAATTTTTAAGCACGCACTTGACCAGTTGGGAATAGCCCCCAATGCGTCGGTGATCGTTGGGGACAAAATACGCACAGACATCTTAGGCGGAGCTATTTTGGGAATGCGGTCGATTTTGGTCGAGGAACGGCTCCGGCAGGTTGTTGAAAACGGCCAGAACTACGTCGATGCGATTGTGCCGCGATTGGTTGATGTGGAACAAACTGAACTCTATCTTAACTCTATAGGATGAATTTTGAACTAGACGAGCAACGGAAGCTATGGGACCGCGCACTTGGAGATTTGGCGGTTGTCGACCATGCGCCCGAACCTGAGTTAATGGAATTCCTACAGTTGGGCGGCACCGAACTTGGCCGGCATGGATTGGATGTTGGGTGCGGATTTGGGCGGCACACGATTGCCGCACTGAAATTGGGCTTCGAGATGTCAGCCATTGATTTCTCAATAAACGCGATTCAAGAAACTCGCGCTGCAGTGTCTGCTGAAGGTTTTTGTGCCGATGTTCAGCAAGCGTCCATGGATCATCTCCCCTTTCAGACGAATACATTCGATTTTGCCTTTTCATGGTGCGTCCTGAACCATGGAACGCGGACGGTTTTTGAACGTGCAATCACGGAGGTCCTGCGCGTGATTCGTCCAGGCGGGCGTTTTTTCGGTTTCGTGATGAGTCGAAACGATTCGAGGTTCGGGAAAGGAATCAAGATAGCGGAAGGTTGTTACGCTTTTACCGAGGGTCCAGAGACAGGTGTGTGCCATTATTTTCCGACCCAGGCGGAAGTGACGGAATTGCTGCAGCGATCAACCGTGATCGAAAGGTTCGAAGAGGTATCTTTTTCTGGTCAAGAAAACGAGTATTACCATCCGGAGATGGCGCACTCGTGCCATTTTAGATTTATGGTGCGAAAGTCTTGAACTCGCACACAGGCGGGCGGCGCAGCAGTTCACTAGCCTCGTACAAACGCGCCCCATCGACTCATTTGAGGAGTGGTGTGTGTGGCAATAATAGGAGGTGCCGCTCATTCCGCAGCCGTTTCTGGAATGATCCGCATCACTTGGGTGATCGACTGGTGGATGAAGCTGTCGGGCAGGGTTGAGACGCGGCGCTTGCCATCGTAGAAATGGTGCGCGCAGCCCTCAAATAATTTCGGGGGAATGGGAATGAGGGCGTTCGGATTGTGGAAGAGCTGCATGCCGTGCGACCAGTCCTCGTCGTATTTTCCGGGCACGACCTCCTCGTAGAATCGGATGCCTTCAGCCGCATTGGGGTCGAAGTCGTGGCGGATTCCGGCGCGAAAAATCCGGATGTTATCCAAGCCGAATCCCGCGAGCACCCCCAGCCGGTTGAATTTTGAGACGGTGGCCGAATTGGAAAAAAGCACCGCGCTCACATGCTCCGCCCCCGGTAGTTTAAAAAACCCGGACGGAATGCGCTTGGCTCCCCAGACGTGCTCCGCGATTGGCGTCTCGGTGATCTCCAATTTTCCGTCGGCCGATTTTTTCCAGGACGCTCGGACGCCGTAGAGATAGTCAGCTAATGAGGGCGCTGACCAAATCATGGAATTGTCGGTGGAAAAATCGTGGACCGCGAGGATCAGTGGAACGTCTTTCATGTGTTCCAGCTCCCAATACTTTTTCTGGAGCTTCGAATACAGGGCGCTGCCGAACTTCACCGGCATGAACTCGCTCCGAAGCTTTTTGAGTTCCTCTTCGGAGGACGGGTTCGGCGGCGCCTCGCCCTCGGTCGGATTCACCGTGGTGGCTTCGATCCCGATGGGAAAGCCCCACTTAGTGACGAAGAAGTCAGGGCGGTTGTGATCGCGGAGGATCGTGAACTGCTGCTCGTAGAGGAAGGCAAACAGGGCAAGTTCCCAGAGCCTTGCATTGAAGCCGGTCGTCTGAAAATCCTTGGCGTAGTTGCCGTCGACATCCACGAATGCGAGCGCGACCTCCTCGATCATCCGGCGCGCAGCCGCGTGGTGATCGCCTTCGGCGATGATCTTGAAATTACGGTGAAGCTTGGATTCCGCCACATGCACACGTAGGACCTCATGCCGCTTGCCGGAGTTATCGTGCTGGGGAAAGACCTCACCCGAAATGGAGTGCTCGACGAGCGCCGCATGAAGTGCGGCCCGCGCCGCATCCTGACTGGGGAGCGATGCGTTGACGGCGATGGCGCGAAAGAGTCCCTGTTCGTCACGGCCCAACACTATCCACGCCCAGTCTTTATCGGTGAGGTCGAGGAGCACGATGCCGAGCACGCGCTCCTGTGCATCAGACCACCATTCCACCTCCCGGGACATCATTACTGCCAACGGTCTCCGCGAAAAGCAGAGGGCGCTGAACCGAGCCCGGGTCAGCGGCTTGATGGCGGGCGATGAGTCGCTCATGCCCGTATTCAACGGCCTGCTGCATGGCAGAATCAAGGGATGAAAGCGTGTGATTCAGGGATTGGCGCGGAATTGGATCTGGCCGAACCTCCGGATGTGTCGCGCGATGATTTCAGTCCAAAGATAAAAGGGGCTCTGGCCAAGCGGGCCGCCTTCGAATGCGCCATCTGCGGGGCTTCCACCGTGGGACCCAGCCGGGAATCGCCGGAAGCAGTGACCAACATCGGGGTCGCCGCGCACATCGCCGGGGCGCGGCCGGGCAGCGCTCGATACGATCCGGCGATGACCTCCGCGTACCGGTCCCGTATCGAAAACGCCATCTGGCTGTGCCAGACGCATGCGAAGGCCATCGATGACGATGCAGTCACTTGGCCGGTGCAACGGCTGCGGGTGGTAAAGGAGGAACATGAGAAAGCTATGCTGCAGGAGATTGGCGTGGCGACAAAGCAGGTGATGAAGGCGACGGCGGCAAGGAAAGGGCCAGAGAAGGTCGCGCAGGAGTTCGGGTTCCTCCGTGTCGGGGATATGCTGCCGGCTTACCGGACCTTCCTGCAGCCGATGCTGGAGGACCAGCGGCTGACGAAGGACGACGAACTCGGCATACTAATGACCTCGTTGCCGGCCGTGAGGGGGCCTGATGGGTCACGCGTGCCGTGGACTGTGTTTGTGCATCCGGAATGGTTGCGGGACGCGATAGCCGGAAAATCGGAAACCGCTCCCAACGGCGCGATCCCGGAACGGGCCATCTATGGCCGGGTGCCGGGCTGGCCGGACGAATTCTTGGAATTCCTCGAAGCCATCGTGCGGACAGGTGTTACCTTCCGCTGGGAGCGCACTCCGCAGGGTCACCTCGCCCTGGAGCAGACTGAACCGGTCAAACAACGCCTGCGCGCTCTGTTTTGAACCGGGATGCGGGTGATGCTCGCCGGACGTTTCCGGCAACGAATGTTGCCACAAAGGGCTAGTGTTCCGAATCCGGGACACCGGCCCTTTTCTTTGTGTCTGTGCCGGATGTTCCCCGTCCAAATTATAGAGCGCAGGAATTGCGCAGCGCGGCGGGACTTCGTGGCGGTCGCGGGATCGGTCTAGACCGCGTCGTTTTTTGCGGTGCCGCGCCTCACTGCGCAAACCTGCGGCCGTTGACCCGCGCGCTCAGGCGACAGACGGAGTGTCGTACTTGCGGATGCCCTTTCGTTGCGGTTTTCCGCAAGGGGTAGGGTGTCTCATCAAAACGAAACGAGACTTCGTTTCGCAAGTCAGCGCGGTTGACGCGGCCGTTTGGACGATGATCCAGACGAAGATTCAATTTAACCTGAAGAATGCTAAGCAGTATTTCCGCGAGCATTTGGGTGCTGGCGACTACTATTCGGAGGGGCAGAAAGTGACCGGGAAATGGTTGGGTTTGGGTGCCGAAAAGCTGGGCTTAAAGGGTCCTGTTGGTGAGGAATCGTTCATCGCATTGTGCGAGGGAAAGCATCCGCAAACCGGGCTGCGGTTGGGCCAGCGATTGAACTTGGTCCGGCATGATGGGTCTGCCGGCCTGAAGGCCAACCGGCGCATCTTTTTTGACTTCACGATTGCGCCGCCGAAGAGCGTTTCGGTGGTCGGACTTTACCAGGATGAACGCATCCTAGCGGTGCATGATCAGGCGGTCCGTCAAGCCATGCTGGAACTTGAAATGCGCGCGGAATCCAGGGTCCGAAAAGCGGGTCAAAACGGTGAGCGGGTGACGGGCAACCTGGTGACGGCGTGCTTTCGGCACGAGACCAGCCGCGAACTCGATCCCCATCTCCACACGCATTGCGTCGTGATGAACGCCACGTTCGATCCGGCCGAAAGCCGCTGGAAGGCGCTGCACCCGGCCGGCATGTATCGCGCGCACCGGTTCGCCACCAATTTCTACCGGCACGAGCTGTGCAAGGGCCTTCAATCGCTCGGTTACGAAATCGAAAACCATGCCCGCGGCTTTGAAATCAAGGGCGTCCCGCAAAGCCTGATCGACCGCTTTTCAAAGCGGCACCAGCAGATCGATCAGGAGACCCGTGAGAGGCTGGCTAAGGGTGAGGTGGTCGGAAATGTAAAAGACCTCCGCGAGCGCGTGGCGCACGGCAACCGGCGTCGGAAACTGAAGGATTCGACGGCCGACCGGCTGCGGGCCGCCTGGGGCCGGGATATGCAACCCGGGGAGCTTGCGGCGTTGCGGACCTTGCAGCCTGCCAAGCCGGGTCTAGCCCCGGCCCGGAAACCCGACCTGGCCAGCATTGTGGCATGGGCCGATCAGCACCTTTTTGAGCGCCGGGCGGTGGTGCATGACCATGAGCTCATGGCAGCGGCTTTGGAGCGCGGCCGGGGGTTGGATTTCGACCTCGGGGCGCTGCGCCAGGCTATCGATGAGCGCGGCTATTTGCGGGAAAAGGGCTCGGACAAACTCACCTCGCGCGAGGTTCTGGGCTGGGAGTCCGAGGTGGTGATAGCGGCCCACGATGGCCGCAACCGGTACCTGGCACTAAATCGGGATTATCGAGCGTCGCCGGCACTATCAGCCGAGCAGACCGTGGCCGTGGAAAAGATTCTGCGGAGCCGGGATTTCATCACCCTCTTTCGGGGTGGTGCCGGTACGGGAAAGAGTTTTGCCCTCAAGGAGGTCGAGCGCGGTCTGACGGCGGCAGGCCGCCCCGTAACCGTCCTGGCCCCGCAACGCCAGCAGGTGCAGGACTTGCAGGCCGACGGCTTGGGTGCCGATACCCTCTCCCATTTCTTGCATCGAAAGCAGCTCGCACGGGATGCCGTGGTCATCGTCGATGAAGCGGGCCAAATCGGCGCGCGGCAGCTAGGTGAATTGGTCCGCATCGTCCGGGCCAACCACGGGCGCTTGATTCTGTCCGGCGACACCAGCCAGCATGGCGCGGTGGCTCCCTCGGATGCGCTGCGCGCCATCGAAAAACACGCCGGGCTCAAGCCCGCTATGATCCAGACCATTCGCCGTCAGGATCCCAAGCTGGGCGAGACTGCCGGGCAGCGGACCTTTATCCGGACCTACCGGAGGGCGGTGAAGGCAGCGGCAGGAGGGAATGTTGCGGCCTCATTTGAGGCACTCGACCGGCTCGGCTGCATCCGGGAGGTCGGTGATCAAAATCGGCGCGATGCGGTTGCGTCAGAATATGTCGCCGCGATTGAGCGCAGGGAAAAGACGCTGGTCGTCGGCCAAACGCGCGAGGAGGTGCGCAACGTCAACGAGGTGATCCGCGCGAAATTGCAGGGTGCGGGAAAGCTCGGCGCCGGCGCCACCCTTACAACCTACCAGCCGGTCGATTTGGACGAGGCCCAGAAGCGAGATTCCCGCTTTTACCAATCGGGGCATCACGCGTGTTTCATCCGTGGCTATGGTCGCTTCTCCCGAGGCGAAATCTGCCCCGTCGTCGGGGCCAATGAACACGGGGTCATCATCGAGAAGAACGGCGTTCAGAGCACCATGAGCTATCGCTATGCCGACCGCCTCGCGATTGCCGTGGCGAAGGAAACCGAAATCGCCGCCGGCGACCGGCTCCAACTCAAATTCAACGGCAAGTCCGTTGAAGGCGCCCGCCTGAATAACGGCGAGCTGGTCACGGTCTGCGAGGTCGCAAGCGATGGCTCGCTCGTGGTCGAGGCCGGCGCCGGAGCGCGCAAAACGCTCGCGCCGGCCCAGCGCCTCTTGGTGCGCGGTTACGCGGTCACGTCCTACGGCTCCCAGGGCAAAACCGTCGATACGGTGATCATGGCGGACGCCGCCAGTCGCGCGGCGACGGATGCGCACCAGTGGTACGTGACGATTTCCCGCGGACGGAAACAGGTGCTCGTGTTCACGCCGGACAAGGAAGCGTTGCGCGTCCAAGTCCAACAGGCCGGGGAGCGTGAACTCGCGATGGATCTGAAGGTGGCGGAATCGCAGTCGGTTGACCTGCGGCAATCGGAGTGGATCCGGCGGTCAATTATCGCCGGCGAGCGCATCCGTCAGGACACCGTGCTCGCGCAAATGACGGCCACTCAAACCAAACAACACCATATTCGCCGATGAGCACTAGACTAGGACAGCGTCTTGCCGAAAGTGCGGCCGCGCGTCCCCCAATTATTCCCTGCGTAGAAACAGATTTTCAGCCGGTATCCATGGTCACTTTCTGCCCGTGGAAGTCCAAGGAATGGACCGTCCCCTGGGCTCGTCTTGATGCCTTAAGCTTTTCCGACGAAGAGGAATTGGAACGTCTGGAACTCTTTTTCCCTCATCACCAAATAATCGCCGTCGGAGAGAACCTTCGGGAAATTCTAGCCGACATTCGCAAATTCAAGGTCAGCACCATGCGCGATCTGCCGGCGTCCCACCGTGCCAATCTCACGCCAGATGACGTATTTATCGCGCAGTTGGAAGTGCGGCCACTGACTGCTCCGAAAGGACCATCCCTCGCCGGGCAATCCTGATCGGGAATGCAGCGGCGGCCTAGCCCAGCCGGGCAACTGGAACGCAAAAAAGCGACACACGCGTGTCGCTTTTTGTTTTTCCGTCAGGCGCCATGCGGCGCGTGAGGCTTTTAGCCCCGGGCTGGCACCTTCAGTTTTGTGCGGATGTGGACGGCGACCTCGGAGGGATCGTAGTACACGAAATGGCCGACCCGGTGATGCGGAATGCGGCGGAGCTTCGTCCATTCCCGCAACGTGCGGATCGAGGGCTCCTTGCCTGCCGGGAATATACCGCACAGGCGAAGGCCGATAATATCAGTCAGCTGATTTTGAGGGGAGGTATGTAGTGGTGTTTCCATGACCTTTATTTCATGTCAACTGGACCGATCAAACTGCAACGCCAAGCGCCGGGGCCGGCTCAGGAAAGGCAGTGGGTTCCGGGGCCGATTCCGCAGCTTTTTTGGGTAGGATGCCAAAAAACGCATCTGCCTCTGCCGTGCTTTTCAGGTCGAGGTAATGCTTGCGGATGATGCTCTCGGAATTGCCCGCTTGCAGCGCCGCCTCTCCGAGCGAACGGAATTTGCCCACGAACATGGAGATGAAGGTGTGCCGCAGGATATCGTGGCTGAGGTTGAACTGCTCCCGAAACTCCAGCCGCAGCCGGCGAAAGCCACGCGGCCAGATCGGAAACCGCTCCAAGGGATAGGCGCGGAGCCAGGCCGCAAGATTGGGCTGGATCGCGACCGTCCGCTTCATCCGCACCTTAGACACTTCGGGCTCGATGAGGATCACGCCGGTGTCGAGCCGCACATGCTCCGGCTTCAGCTTGGAAATCTCACCCGCATAAAGATCGGGGCGGATGCCCGCGAAGAGGCACAGGACGATGAATGGCACGAGGGCCCCTTTGTGGTTCGTCTCTGCCCACTCCATGATTTCCGCGCATTGTTCTGCCGTGAGGGTCAGCGCGGAACCGCGCCGGTGACCGATGCCGCGAAAGTAGGGCACTTTGTCGATGGGACTGGTGGCGATCCAGTCCTTGAGTGCGCAATGCTTGAGGAAGGCACTGAGCAATCCCCGGCGATTATTGTAGGTCTTCTTGGAGGCTTGGCCCCGCTTGAAAAACTCGGTCAGTGCGGTCGCGGTAAGCTCGGCGACAGTCTTCCCTCGGAACAGAATCTCCAGCGCCCTCAGCTCGCATCGGAATGAGGTGAACTGCCGGTGGGAGAGGTGTCCTTGCTTTTCATCCGCCGCGCGCAGGGCGAGGTATTCCTGGGCTGCCTCGGCCAGCGGCATATCCCGGACTGGGTCACGGTAGTTGGTCAGTGCGAAATCGAGGTAGTGCCCGAGCGTGCCTGTCCGACCCTCCAGACGGCGGAACAAGGCTTCCGCGTCGCGCACCTGGTCAACGGTCAGGCAGGTCATGACCGAATGCAGGCCAGAGGCGTTCTGCTCTGCCTTGATTTCCTGCGCCGCTTTTTCCGCAGCGGCTTCTTCGCGGGTCTTGAAGTTCTTCCGAATGCGAACGCCGTGGAGTCGTCCATCGACGCGCCACGAGATAACACCGTTTCGATTTTCGAACCGGCTGACGGCAAATGTAGGTTGATTCATGCTGAGGTTGCCGCGTCAACTGGACAACCTAGCTTCGACTAAATCTTAACTCTCACTGTGAGTGAGGGTAAGATGGGGCGGCCAACGGGACTCGAACCCGCGACCCCAAGATTCACAATCTTGTGCTCTAACCAACTGAGCTATGACCGCCGTACTTTACTAACAGTTACTTACGAAATTCATCTGTTTTGCTTTCTACACCCTTCTTCTACACCCTGAAAGCATGAGCAAGCAGACAGTGTGGGAGACGACGAGAGAACAGAACTTGTTGAGGAATCGCGCAAGCGGCAGGTACTACGCGCGGTTCAAGGTATCGGGCAAGCCGAAATGGATCAGCCTTAAGACCGACGTTTGGAGCGTCGCCAAGGTCAGGATTGCCGACCATCGTTCCCGAATCGAGCGCGGGCGCCAACGCGTTGCAAGCGTCACGGCCGGGGAGGCAAACATGGGTTCGTTGGTCGCTTTGTACCGGTCACGGATCGAAGACCGCACAAACATCACCCAGGGCAGCAAGGATGGCCTTTTACGCGCGATTAGGGGGGTGCTTAAGACCTGGCCTGGCTTCGAGAACCTAACGCCCGACAAGATCACGCGTGAGGCCGTCATGGAGTGGCGCAACCGCATCAGCCGGGAGGGCACAGGCTTCGTGGCCAAAGGTGCCAAGGGGCCGAGCGCAAAGATGGCCGGCAAGTCCGCGTCCACCATCAATCATTG
>Ga0265319_1000455_pt1 | contig 29110 bp, 23 predicted proteins | sample 4824metaG_FD_192443 | JGI IMG/M metagenome (GOLD analysis project Ga0265319, IMG submission 192443) | Rhizosphere microbial communities from Carex aquatilis grown in University of Washington, Seatle, WA, United States - 4-8-24 metaG | ecosystem: Host-associated > Plants > Roots > Rhizosphere >...
GAACAGGGTATTCTCATGGGGTTGATCTTTATATAGAGAAGCGGCTCTCAGAGACACCATTGTACGCCAGGTTGACCCTCAGCTATAGTGAGACAATGTTCACAGCGCTCGACGGTGTCAGCCGTCCGAGCAGCAACGACCAGCGATGGAAATTTAATATCGGAGGAGGATATGTCATAGATGAAGGATGGGAAGTGACAAGCACATTTCGCTTTTACACGGGAGTTCCGTATACTCCTTACACGACGAGTACTTACGACCGGCTCATTTCTGACTATAATTCTGCTCGGGTCGGGGTCAACCACAGCATGGATGTTCGCGTCGAGCGTCGGTGGGTTTATGAGAGGTCGATACTGAGCGCTTATCTCGATGTGGAAAATATCTATAACCACAAAGAACTTCAGCCGCCGGAATGGGATCAAGCAAACAATCGGCCTGTGCAACCGGCAGCACTCGGTACCGTCCCTTCATTAGGAATCAGCATAGAATTTTAAATGAAAATGAAATATCAACCAAGCTCATAAGGGCACGAAGAGAAAATATTTTTGGTGATCGGTACAATACAAGTCTCATTCTGAGAGAAAGCATCGATACTCATAAATCAGGTTTAAACCTTAGTGTTCCTTCGTGTCCTTTGTGGATATCTAACAGGGCGTAACTTCTGTCCGTAATTTCAAATAGATGATGAGTATCACAGGAATAGCAGCGGAACCGGAATACCTTTTTAATGGGGAGAGCACTCTCTTCCTTAAGGGCTTTTCCCTGAAGAGAGACGAGACCTCGCCGTTGAAGAGTGGCTTCCGCCATGCATTCTTATACTGTTCGGATAGAACTGACGAGATGTGCAGACCCTTCATATCGCACCGTTTCGTTAACCATCGGCGGCAGACAAAAATGAGAAGCCATCGCAAGTCATCTATCATGAAAATAATATTAGTGTGTATCGTTAGCACGATTCTGGAATTCGGTACAATGACGGCGACACAGTGGAGTGTGCCGTCGCAGAAGCCGACCATCCAGAGTGCGATCGCTGCGGCGTCATCAGGCGACGTCATTAATATTGCAAGCGGAACGTACAATGAGGCGACTGTGGCGGTCAACAAATCACTCAGGCTGGTTGGCGCAGGCACAGCGACCGTTATCACAAAAGGCATCACTGTGAGTGCTGACAGTGTCGTTCTCCAATCTTTGAGAGTAGCACACACTTCTTCGAACGGCATTTACGCGAACGGTGTTACGAACCTCACCCTTCTCAACGTCACGTCAGACAGCAATGCTTCTTCCGGTGCCCAGCTGACAAGTGTTACTGGAACATCGGTCGTTACAAACTTCTCCGCGACAGGGAACAAGAATCACGGATTGTCGATTGGTGGAGGGTCTTCGAGCATTACTATAAACGGCGGAACATTCAAGTATAATGGAACCGGCAGAGGGGACGGGACTGGAGCCGGTATCAATATGTATGCTTCCGGCGGGACGATCATCTCGCGCATTTCTATCGTTGGTCCAATCACGGCTAGCAACAATACGACGGCGGGCATCTGGGCATATGCGAATGATATTCACGACACGGTCAAGACGATCACGATTGGTTCAACAGGCTCGGTGACCTTGACGAACAACGGTGGGGCGGGGGTCATTCTCTTCGGAAACGTGAAAGATGCAGCTATCACCGGCAACTTCACCAAAAGTTCTGCCAACGCCGCAGGCATTCTTATTGTCAGCACCGGTTTTGGCACTCCATATGCACCGATTAACACTCTCATTAAGAAGTGCATTTTCAATTCCGGCTACTGGTCTTCTCAGCCGGCGATTTCATTGAGCGACTTCGGAGAAGCAGTCGGATTCATCACTTTTACGTCCCCCTACAATGTTTCTGCTGACAGCAATACTTTTGTTGGCGCACCCACACTTGCTGCGATTGATACTCTTATTTATGATAATCTTGATGACTCGTACGATGGACTTGGTCTTGTCGAATTAACGCACGATAATCCTCTCCCTGTTGAGTTGACAAGCTTCACTGCATCGACGGAAGGGAGGCAGATCGAACTTCATTGGGCTACGGCTACCGAAGTAAATAATTATGGGTTTGAAGTAGAACGGACCGCCGCCCAACCCTCTCCCATGCAGGGGGAGGGCACGGGAGGGCGTCAGTGGAGTGTCGTGGCATTCGTCCCTGGCCATGGAACGACTAGCGCTCTACAATTATATAAATATAATGATGCAGTTCAGTCGGCAGGAACATTTCAGTACCGTCTTGAGCAAATAGACCACGACGGGAACTTTGAATACAGTCCAGTCGTTGACGTCAGTGTTACACTCATGCCGGATGATTATGCATTGAGCCAGAATTTTCCGAATCCGTTTAATCCAACGACCAGGATTCATTTTGCATTACAGACCACTCAGTTTGCTGAAGTGAAAGTGTTCAACAGTCTGGGGGAAGAAGTGCAGACTCTTTTTAGCGGTATTGGTGAAGCCGGAGTGATCAACGAAGTGCAATTCGACGGAAGAGAATTTGCCTCGGGAGTTTATTTTTATTCGCTAACAGTAAAGGGCCGACACGAAATTAAAAAAATGGTGTTGCTAAAATAATCGCAAAAATACACGAAAAACTCATTGATTCTGTTGCCGTTAAGTGTAGGAACAAGTCCCCCTAAAAATTTTGGCTCCGATCTTTTTCCCCCCAAACACTTGACAAATTCAGCCTAATACACTATCATTAATTACGCAAGTGCCAAATCCCAAACTTTTTCGGTATTGAAAGATTTTTTGACTGATGCGGGTGTTGATGGAAATACACACTCGATGGGCCAAAAACATTCTTCCGCAATTTTTTAACTTAGCCAAAGTTGTACATCTCAATCATTAATGATTTTATTATTCAATGAAGACAAGGTTCACTAATAGAGAGAGGGGTTGTGCGATGAAAACACACCTAAAGATTTTTGCAATCATGAGTTCCGTTTTATTGCTGGCCGTGTCACCGGCGTTAGCGGGAGGGCCATGGTACGTTGGCATAGGCGGCAGCGATACCCCTGGCCACGGTCTATCAGCGGGAACTCCGTTTGCCACTATTCAATACGCCATAGGACAAGCAAGCAGCGGTGACGTTATCAACATAGAGGCTGGTACATTTGCCGGGGCCAATATCCCCGCAGGCAAATCACTTCAGCTGATTGGCGCCGGTGAATCATCGACGACAATAACTCCTTCATCCGGAAATGGGATTAATGTATCAGCGAATTCTGTTCAGATTGATTCATTGACAGTCACCGGGGCCTCGGACAACGGGATCTACGCGCACAATGTTTCAAACCTAACGATTGCGAATGTCCAAACTTTCAACAATGGCACTTCCGCGAATGGTTCTGGTATCTACATCGATGGCATCACGGGAACATCTGCACTCACAAATATTTATTCCCACAATAACCAGCTCCATGGTGTTTCAATTGATGATGGTTCGAATGGTGTTACGATCAACGGCGGAACGTTTACCGCCAACGGCGTATCGGGCAATACGGGCACGGGCGGCGGCATCAACATATATTCTGCAACCGGTAGTATCTCAAATATCACGGTGAATGGTCCGATAAATTCCAGTTGGAACATGAACGCTGGAATAATCATTTTTGCAGATTCGTCGTCAGGTTCGATTCATACTGTCTCGATCGGGACGACCGGTACGGTAACTCTTACTGGTAACGGCAGCGGGTTGATCGGTGAGGGTGTTGCGATTGCCGGCAGTGTGACGACGGTGAACATCACCGCGCAGTTTAATGAAGGGTCACTTCCGCACGGAGCGGGTGTCGCGGTTGTCGGAACGAATAGCGTTGGTGCCCATTCACCGAGCGGTGTTACGATAAGCAATAGCACCTTCACTGGTTATGCTCCGGCGACCCCTGCCATAACACTGGCATCTTCCAGCAGTTCTCCAACCTACATTTCTGTCAATCCCGTCACTGCCACAACCGGAAATACGATTGGGGCGAATGGCTATTTGACGGAAGACCTTATTTATCATAAGCTCGACAACGCAGCGGTCGGACTTGTCACGACCGATGCAAGCAATCTCTATGTGACAACGAACAGCGGATCGATTCAGCGAGGAGTCGATGCTGCCATTGCGGGACAGACTGTCAATGTTGGCGACGGTACCTATCATGAGTCAGTGAATCTCAATAAAGCAATCACGCTTGCCGGTGTGGACACGGCTGCTTTCATAGTTCCACCTTCCGGAAACGGGATTACAGTGAATGCGAATGGTGCGACCGTGAAGACAATTTCTGTGAGGAACGCGCCCGGTGATGGTATTAATGCCTCTGGCAAAACAGGTGTAACGTTGTGGGGTGTCTGGTCGACAAGCAATAGCGGTTCGGGCGCACAGTTGTCCGGATGCGGAACCGTAACGATTACAGGAGGCAGTTACTCCAACAACACCCACGAAGGGATCAATGCTGTAGGTGGAAGCAGCTATACAATAACAGGCGCCAACGCGACCTCCAATGGGAGCGGGTCAAACGGATCGGGTATTGACCTGGATAATATCTCCGGTCCTTCGACGGTAACAAATGTTACGGCATCCTCCAATCACCATCACGGTGCTACTATCGGCAATGGAACCTCAAATCTGGCGGTTGTGGGAGGGACTTTCACGTTGAATGGAAATGCAGGCGACGCCACAACAGGCGGCGGTGTGAACGTTCTCGCGGATTCGAGCACGAACACCACAACCTCTAGCATCACGATTGACGGAACGATCAATGCAAGCAACAACACAACTGCCGGAATATATATTTTCTGCAGCAAAGTTGGAACGAATTATATTAACGGCGTCACGATCGGCGATACCGGATGGGTCACACTCACGAATAACGGCAGCGCTAATGGCACATACAGCGGAGGCGCCGGCGTGCTTGTTTACGGCCATGTTAACAATGCGCACATTTCGCATTGCGGATTTACTAAGGGAACGGCACTTGGCAGCGGGTTGATGAATCTTGGCGATTCAACTTTGGGGGGCGCCTCCCCTACCGGCACGACTGTATCGAACAGTACGTTTACCGGGTATACAAGCTCACGTCCTGCGGTGACGCTAACGGACAACCTTGGCCATCGTTCGGAGAACGATGTAGTGGCTTCCAACAACACGTTTACATTCCCGGTGGCGGCGAAAGTGTTTTTGCAGGGACCGTTCGGCAGCGGACCCACGATGAGCACCGCGCTGAATACGGCCCTATACATTCCGAAGCATCAACCCTACAGCAGTGCACCCTTCAATTATTCAGGGACGGATAGTGTTGTAACCGTTCCCGCAAATGTTGTGGACTGGATTCTCGTTGAGCTGAGAGCTACATCGGGCGGAGCAGCGGTGTCACGGCGAGCGGTTTTCTTGAAAAACGATGGTACTATTTTGGATACTGGCGGGAATCCAACCGCTTTATTCACAGAGACGCTGGCGAATGGCTATACCATTTCTAATTTCATCGTCATCAAGCATCGTAATCATCTCGCGATTATGAGTTTGAACGCTGTCGCTCTTCCTAATGAAATTGCAGCTTATAATTTCACTACTGCTCAGACCCGGGCATTTGGGACTAATCAAATGGTACCCTTGTCTGGTGGAGTTTTTGGATTATACACCGGGGACGCGAACGCGTCGTTAGCTGTTACAGTGGCTGATATTTCAGTGGCAATCTCTGAGCTTAACCAGTCAGGATATCGGGCCGCGGATGTAAACCTTTCTGGAGTTGTCACTGTGGCGGATATTAGCAACATGATCACAAATCTTAACAAGGCATCATCCTTGCCTTGATGAAAATGTGATCCAAGCAATCGATTTTAAAATAATGCTCTCTGGGAGAGAGGGGCTCAGCAGAGTGAGTGTTTAACCCATTTTGTCGGAGGTTTATAATATGAAAATGCGATCATTTTTGTTTCTCTTTATTCCAATTCTTTTTAGTGCAACATCATCGTTTGCGGCCCGAAGCGTCACTCATCAAATTGTGAATCCAACGGCTAATGGGAGTAATTTTTCGTTTAATATCTACTCTTTGAGTACAGGTTCAACGGGTGTCAACGTTGGATTAACAAGCTATTATTTTACTGTTAGCCAGAGCGGATTTAATTTTGCATCGACGCCAGTTCTTTCTAGTGTCAATCTTAAGTATTCGAACAACGTCGGGGATGTTAACGGAGATAATAATGATTATGGAGTTATGAGTACCGCATGGATAGCTATAGGGCCAGTTACTGAACTTGAAGTGACTATAGACTATACCGGAAATGGGCCAGGATCTGGTTCGGCTCTTTCGACTACAGCTAATGGAGATATGATTTGTAGTGTTACCGTACAAATTGCAGACGCTTCCCAATCCTCTCAACTGGCATGGGATCAAACGAATTCCGCTATGGTCACGACCAATTTTACGAATGTTACTTCGATATACCAAGCTAATATCTCAAATATCCTTCTCCCCGTCGAGCTTACCTCGTTTATCGCTCTTGCTCAGGGACGCACCGTCAATCTCTCCTGGGCAACAAAGACCGAGATCAACAACTCCGGTTTCGATGTCGAGCGACAGGCAGTCAGTACTAACCCTGCAGTCGCGGCGACCGCTACATGGGCAAAAGTAGGAAATGTAACCGGTAAAGGGACAACCAACACACAGCAAAATTACAGTTTTAGCGATGTTGTGAAGGAGGCTGGTTCGTATAATTATCGCCTTAAACAAATCGACCGGAGCGGAAATTTTACGTATAGCTCTGAAGTTGCGGTAAAAGCAACTCTTTCGCCCGAAGATTATAAGTTGAGCCAGAACTATCCTAACCCGTTCAACCCGTCGACGAAGTTCGACTTCGCGATGAAGACGTCTGAACATGTTGCCGTAAAAGTCTACAACAGCATCGGCCAGGAAGTCGTGACGCTGTTCGACGGCGTTGTTCCTGCAGACCAAATTCAGCAAGTAACGTTCGACGGCTCACGACTTGCGTCAGGGATTTACTTCTACATCCTGAGATCAGCGGATCGTGTCGAAGTGAAGAAAATGTTGCTGATGAAATAATTTCTCTGATTACGCAGATTCAGCGCAAATTGTTCTTCTGAGTAGTAAAGAAGATCCCGTTCGGTGAATAACCGGACGGGATTTTTATTTTTAACAAAAGATGGGGGGAATTGTTTCAAAAACATTTGTGGGAGTGGTCCTCGGCCCCTCCCCTGACAGCGTTGGGGGAGGGTCAGTGGAGTAGCTAGTGCCGGTTCACAAAAACAATATAGTAATTTTTCAAAAAAGAATTCACCGCAAAGTTCGCTAAAGACGTAAAGATTTCTTAATGTTTTTACGAAGCCTTTTCTGCGGCTTTTGCGCCCTCTGCGGTAAAAAAAAGATTTAATATTAGAAATTGCGCTAGATTAGCACACTCCGGAATCTCGGCGCCTTGCTTTTATAGAGACGAGCAAAGGGACCTCTGAGCGGTGCATTCTTGAGTTTGGCTCGATGAGTATTATGTTGTCATGGCTGGAGAAGGAAGCGTTTGGCTTGTTGTTTTAAAGTATGTGCAGGATCAAGATGGGCCCAAAGAAGAACTACAACAATGCCGCCTGCACCGGGGGCCCTATCACTATTTGAGCAACAACATCTTTTTGACCTCCCGCTTCCCGCCCGATTCCAGCACGTAGAAATACGTTCCAGAGGGGAGTCCTGCTGCTTCAAAAACAAACGAGTACATTCGGCCAGATTCCCCCCTGCCGTTGAATAACGTCCTCACTTCCTGACCGGCGACGTTAAAGACTTTAAGAGTTGCCATGCCGCCCGTCTTCAGCGCAAAACTGATCGTCGTCATCGGGTTGAACGGATTTGGGAAATTCTGACTTAGCTTATAGTCGTCAGCCGATAACTGGACGACTGCTTCCACCTCAGAGCTGAAAACAAAATTTCCAGAACGGTCGATCTGTTTCAGCCGGTATCCGTAACTGCCTGCGGCTACACTGTCCTCGAAGGAGTAGTCTTGTCGCACGTTGCTTGTCCCATGACCCATGACAAATCCTATTTTCTGCCACCCTGCAGTTGTACTATTCTGTTGATTCGAAGAGAGAGCGGTGCGCTCGATCTCAAAGCCGTAATTATTTGTTTCGCATGCTGTAGCCCAAGCCAATTCCACTCCTTCATTACGGGCCGATGCAGTGATCGACACAAGGTTGACCGGAAAAGCGCTATCGACAATACGCGAAGTGATTAACCGACATTTTGGATCGCCGATGATGACATCCATCCATGATAAGTACGGCGAAGCGCTAAAGTAGCTCTCAGCCAACGTAAAGCCGCTGACATACATAGGAAAGAGAATTTGCACTGCTGCCATTGCACTTGAATACGGTTCATAGACGTACCCCTTGGCCCCTGTTACACCCTCCTTGATCAGATCGCCGATGAGAGACTGACCGTAAACCGGCGGACATGAAAAACTGCGCGCGGATGTTGACACGTATGTTTCTGCAATCGCTCCCGGCAAATACGTGTTTGATGGAATTGCATGGCTTGCGTGTACGATGGGATTGTGATCATTGCTTCCCCAGCTCACGTACCCGAGAACGTTTGTTTGATGCATGAGGAATGAAGTTGTTGTGTCCAAGACGGTTTGGAAACCCTGATTCTGCAGTTCATTTGACGCCTGACTCATATCATCGTTTAAATATCCGGCTGAAGAATTCCACAGGGGATCTTCATTAAGGACAAAATTGCCTGGTGGATTGTTTGACGACGCTGCGATGGAGGCTCGGTCGATAATTCCCTTTACATCGTCGAAGGTATATCCGTCCAACCGGGTGACGAGGTATATGCCGTACTTGGCATGAGAAAAATTTTGCTGTTGCCCATAGTATGGCGACATAATAGCACTGAAGTTGCCGATAGAACCAGCATAATCGCCAAGGATCAATGTCAATTCGCTTTCGACCGAGGAGGATGTCAAGAAATTGCTGCGCAGCACCTTCAGCGGAACGCCTTTTGTGGTGACGATATAGTTTATCTGGTTCTGGAGATTGCGAGTAAGGATGATGTTTTCAAGTTGGGTGCGGAGGTTTTCGAACTGTAGGCTGTCTATCTCTTCTTTTGAGGGGACATTGATCCGGGCGATGTTAGATATTGGGATGTTGCGATGGAGTGCAAAATATGAACCGATGCTGTCTGAAATTGCACTGTTAATATTGACAACAACCAAGACATCGGAGTAGGATTCATTTTGTGCTATTGCCGTGGTTCCAAAAAGAGCGTAGTTCACTCCCATCCAGACCAAATACGTCGCCTTCTTCATGTCCGTCCTTTTCACTCACTAAAAAATCCGTTTCCTAAATAGATTATCGGCACACTCGAACCCTTCCTTTAGGTACGATACGTGACACACATCATGAAATCTCCGGTGGAGGAGAGATGTTGGTCGCTTGGGAGAATAATCACGGTTTGTCCATTCGTAATGAAAACGATAAACGCGTTCATCCGGCATACACTGCCTGATTCTTGACGTAGCAATCCAGCAACGATGCTTTTTTTGCCTAACGACGGCGTTCAAGCGATTCAGGTAGGGATGTGTAATTTCTTTTTTTGTTTCGGACATCAAATAATGCCCGAAGTGCGGACATCATGTCGATATGCTCTTCCCGTTTCAAAAAAATGGAAGGCGGGATCCTGTACGACGGAACGTTGTTTCATTCTCTGGCAGTAAATTGCAGCGTTTCAGAGCCTGTAGGACAAAAAGGCGCTGGAAGTTAAGAGATGGATTTGAATACAGTGCGCCGTATCATCCGATGACGCAGGGGAAGATTGAACGGTATCACCGATCGATGAAGAACGAGATCAACTTGCAGAAATACTATCTCCCGTGGGAACTCGAACAAGAGATCGCTCTCTTCATCGAATACTACAACAACGAACGTTGCGAGGATTCATTGGATAATGTCACACCAGCAGATGTATGGTACGGCAGGCAGCACGAGATCATCGCACGAAGGGAACAACTGAAGCAGCGAACACTGAAGGCAAGAAAACGATATAATCTATTACAACCAATCGCTGAAAGTATCTCTTAACAATACGCACTTTCTGTCCAAAACGCTCTGACGACATACACAAAACTATGATCCGATGAAGGAAGGATTTTTTCGTGAGATCTTGACAATTCTGCTGTGACCGATATTAGCTGCATTTGATTCATAATTGTCGAACCTGTGGAGAAAGACGTGGGTCCGCCTTCACTCGTTGGCTGCAACTTTTCTTTATGTCTTATGGATGGCCGCATCCCTTCTCAGAAAGAATTTTTTCATCTTGACACATTCGCAACGAATAGGTATCTTTCTATCGACCTGTGTAACGCTTCCTCCCCTGAGCGTTGCACCTAGAAAGGGTCAAGCCTGGCGTTCCCCCCCAACGCCGGGCTTTTTTATTTTCGGCAATTTTATTCAGCGAACCGAGATCTGCCCGTTCCGGGTAAATACATAAGGATGACGATGAAGATTCCGGTAATCGCTCTTGTCGCAGTTTTTTCGTTCGTCATTCCGGCGATCGCCGGTCTTATACGGTATAAACGCTTGAACACGGCGATGAAGATCTTTTCTATTTTTTGCGTCTATTCCGGCCTGCTCGAATTGACCGAACTTGTCCTGGCCTTTAGACACGTGAATAATACCTTTCTATCGAAATATCACGTTGTGGTCGAATCGGTATTCATGTGTGTCGTCTATATATTTGCCGTTGGGGTCAAACGAATAAAGAGGATCATGTCGTTGCTCACCCTGCTTTTCTTGTGTATCTGGACAGTGGACAGAATATATTTTGATATTCCAGGCCGTGTAAATAGCGAAATGGCAATTGCTTCACGAATCTTGATAATCCTCATTTCAGTGTTGACCATCCACACAATTTCTCGACACATCGATCGCCCGTTTATCGATGAGCCGATATTTTGGGTATCCAGCGGCACCCTTATTTATTCGGCCGGTGTTGCGCTTATCATTGGCTTCGTTAACGATCTCATAAAAATGGGGCTATCGTATTACATTTCCGCTTGTAACATTAATTGGTCGCTGGAAATTCTATGCAACTTTATGTTCACGAAAGGATTCTTCTGCGAAGCCAAAGAACAAATGCAATTCGTGCCATAGACTTTATCACATCGATGTTGGGTACTATTTGAGAAGAGAAGTATTAAAAGATATTAATGACAAGCTGTGCATATCTCTTGCATATCTCATAACATCGCTATGTCATTATTCAACATTAGTTTTTTATACAGTGAAAATTTTGCCGCTCTAAATTAGTTTGCCTCTATCACATTATTTATTTCCCTCTGTGTCTTTTTCTTTTTATATTAAGCCGGTTATATGTGATGGGGATGATGTGAAGGCAGTCATTCGTCATTCTTTTGGACAACATGTCTGTTTCCTCTTGTTAATGCGATCACGATGTTTGCAGTATAAGCGAAAATGATTAATCCGCAATGATTATTACAAGTCAAAACGAACACGTTCCGAATCTTCTTCTCAATAGTCAGCCGCTGTGAATTCGATAGTTTCGGTCCGGCAGCGGCATTGAACTGACCGCTTTCACCTTCCCTCCGCTAAGAACGCAGCATGCGTTTTTAATTTGGAGAGTCAAATGTTCGAGTCTTCCGTTGAGGAGAGAGAAAATTCTCTTTCCGATCTTCTCCTTCGCACTTCGGGTGTATCGGTACAACGTTGCTACCAATGCGGCAAGTGCTCTGCGGGATGTCCCGCCGCGAGCGAGATGGATATTGCACCGAGCGTCGTCCTGCGATTGCTCCAAACGAAAAGTGAAGAAGCAGAACGAAGAGTACTGAGCAGCTATGCTGTCTGGCTGTGCCTCGCGTGCCAAACCTGTGTTGCCCGCTGCCCAATGGAAGTTGACCTTCCGAAAGCGATGGACCTGCTTCGTGCCGAATCTCTCCGCCGCCATCTCGTTCATCCTAACGCAAAAGATATTGTTGCCTTTCACACCTCGTTTATTCATACCATCAAGCGATTCGGACGATTGTGGGAAATCGGATTGATCGCTGAATACAAACTGCGGACCCGGCATTTTTGGCAGGATGTGGTTGTCGCTCCGGTGATGCTGCAGAAGGGGAAGCTGTCGCTCATCCCGTCATTCCATAAGAGCTTCGTCAGCCGTATTTTCTCCCGGATACAAAAGCAAAAGGAGTATTCAGCATGAAGATCGGCTTATACCCCGGATGTTCGTTCGAAGGTTCCTCGCGTGAATATGCCGAGTCGCTCCGTGCTATTGCCCCGGCACTTGGTGTTGAGCTTGAAGAAGTTGAAGGATGGAATTGCTGCGGTGCGAGTTCCGCGCATTCGCTCGACCATACGCTCTCGCTTGCCTTGCCCGCAAAGATCCTCGCGCAGGCGGAAGCACAGAAGATGGAAGAATTGGCGGTTCCGTGTGCTGCATGCTTTAATAGGCTTGCCTCGACGAGAACTGAGCTTGCTGCAGATTCGTCCGTGCGCGCAACCGTTGCCGGCATGATTAATATGCCGTATGCTGGAACGACAGCAGTGCGGAATATCTTAGAAGTGCTCAACCGGGTTCTTACGCCGGATGCCGGCAAATCTCTTCCTAAATCTTTTCCCCACAAGGTCGCCTGTTATTACGGATGTTTGCTCGTTCGTCCAAAGAGCGTCGTCCATCATGAACGGATGGAAGATCCGATGGAAATGGATGACCTCATGAAACGCATCGGCGCAACCCCCATCGACTGGGCGATGAAGACGGAATGCTGCGGTGCAAGTTTTTCGATCACGCGAACTGATATTGTCGGACGACTTGGCGGCAGGATTTTGGAGGATGCTGCCGCACGCGGAGCGGAGGCAATCATCGTCGCATGCCCGATGTGCCATTCCAATCTCGACATGCGGCGAAAAGAAATTGAGCGTGTTGTTGGAAAGAAATTCAACATTCCCGTCCTCTATGTTACACAGGCAATAGGTATTGCACTTGGTATCGAACCCAAGGCGTTGGGATTGCAGCGGCATTTTGTTGCGGTTGCACTTGAAGGCAAGAACAAAGTTCCGCAAAACGCGCCGGCCCGCAGATCGGCGGCGGTATCTTAAGAGAATTGAGCTAAACGATGTCACGAATCGGAGTCTTTATCTGCCATTGCGGCGAGAACATCAGCGCGACGGTGGATTGTGAAAAAGTGGCGAAGACGGTCGCAGGCGTACCAGGTGTTGCACACAGCGTCGATTACAAATACATGTGTTCCGACCCCGGGCAAAATCTCATCCGCCAGGCGATCAAAGAAAAAGAACTTACCGGCGTTGTTGTTGCCGCCTGTTCGCCCCGCATGCATGAACCGACATTCCGCAGAACGTGTGCGGAATCAGGCTTGAACCCGTTCCTTTGCGAAATGGCAAACCTGCGAGAGCACTGCTCGTGGGTGCATGCCAAAGGCGATGCCACGACGAAAAAAGCCGCCGACCTCGTTTCGATGATGGTCGAAAAAGTAAAAAGGAATAAGCCGCTTTTTCCGATCAAAGTCCCCGTCACCAAAACGGCCCTTGTGATCGGCGGAGGCATTGCCGGCATCCAGGCCGCTCTCGACATTGCTAACGCCGGACAAAAAGTCATCATGGTAGAACACGATCCCTCTATCGGCGGACATATGTCCCAGCTGTCTGAGACCTTTCCAACGCTCGACTGCTCCCAATGTATTCTCACGCCCCGAATGGTGGAAATTGCGCAGCATCAGAACATCACGCTCTACACGTATGCCGAAGTGGAAAGTCTGACCGGCTTCATCGGCAACTTTACTGCGCGCATCCGAAAGAAAGCGAAGAGCATCGACGAAAAAGCGTGCACCGGCTGCGGCGAATGTGCGACGGCATGCCCGATCAAAAAAATTCCAAGCGAGTTCAACGCCAGACTCGGCTTGCGCAGCGCGATCTATATTCCGTTTCCGCAGGCTGTTCCCAATAAGCCAGTCATCGACCGTACACGCTGTTCGTATTTTAAAACGGGCAAGTGTAAATTCTGCCAGACCAAATGTCCCGCAAATGCAATTCACTTCGACCAGCAGGATGAATTGATCGATATCGAGGTCGGATCGGTTGTCGTTGCGACCGGCTTCAACATTAAGGAAACTTCCTTCTTCCCGGAATACGGGTACGGAAAATACAAGGATGTCCTGACCGGGTTGCAGTTCGAGCGTCTTCTCTCCGCATCCGGTCCGACCTTGGGTGAACCGCGGCGTCCGTCCGATGGAACCGTTCCGAAAAAAATTGTCTTCATCGCATGCGCAGGTTCGCGCGACCCGGCAAAAGGAATAGAGTATTGCTCGAAGATCTGCTGCATGTATACCGCCAAGCATGCGATGCTCTATAAACACAAGGTGCACGACGGCGACGCATACGTTTTTTATATGGATATTCGCGCAGGTGGAAAAGGATACGACGAATTCGTGCGCCGGGCGATCGAGGAAGACCAGGTCAATTACATCCGCGGCCGCGTTTCGCGCGTCTATGAACGCGGCGGAAAATTGATCGTGCGCGGTGCAGATACGCTCCTCGGCGCGCAGCCGGTGGAAATCGAGGCCGATATGGTCGTGCTCGCGACCGCGGGCATTGCCAACGATGGAGCGGAAGAACTCGCGCAGAAATTGCACGTCAGCTACGACGCGCATCATTTCTTCTCCGAAGCCCATCCGAAATTGCGTCCGGTGGAAACGAATACGGCCGGTATATTTCTCGCCGGAGCATGCCAGGCGCCGAAAGATATACCCGATTCTGTCGGCCAGGCATCGGCCGCCGCGAGTAAAGTGCTCGGATTATTCTCCGCCGACGGATTGACGCGCGAGCCGCTGATCGCCGTCGTGAACCGATCAGCTCCTCCGGTCTTTTCAACGTGTGTAGGATGTTTCACCTGCCAAACCGCGTGCCCGTACAACGCGATCGAGCGGGAGGAAATAAAAACGCGCGACGGCATGCTCATTAAAACTGTTGCGAAGGTCAATTCCGGATTGTGTCAGGGATGCGGAACATGTGTGGCATTCTGTCGGTCCAAGTCGATCGACCTGCAGGGATACAGCAACGAACAAGTTTACGCCGAAGTGATGGAGGTGCTGGCATAATGGACTCACAATTTGAACCGAAGATTCTCGCATTCGTATGCAACTGGTGCACGTATGCCGGTGCAGACCTGACGGGAACGAGCCGTATAAAATACGCCACGAACGTCCGAATCGTGCGCTTTCCATGCACGGGGCGCATCGATTACAATCTCCTGCTCAGAGCGTTCGCGCAGGGAGCGGACGGAATTATCGTCTCGGGCTGCCATCCGAACGATTGCCACTACACGTCGGGTAATTTTCATGCCCGGCGTCGATGGATGGTGTTCCGGCAAATGATGGAATATATGGGCATCGATATGCGCCGTGTGAAATTCTCATGGGTCTCCGCTGCGGAAGGAGCGAAGTGGGCCGAGGTCGTGAATTCCGCCGTTGCGGATGTTCGAGAACTCGGCCCGTCCAAAGCCTTCCAGGCAATGGCCCGGGAAGTTGCTTAATCAGTTTCGCTGTTAGAACACTTTTCTGTCAGCTGAAGAAAGAAGAACTATGCAAGCGCTGCATCAAAAGGCACAAGAGCTGTTAGAATCCGGCAGGGCGAAGGTTATCATCGGCTACGGCAGCGGGAGCGGTGAGAAAGTCCGCCCGGTATTTGTTCGGAACATTGCTGATGCACCTAAGCTGGTATGGGATCAACGATGCCGGCAAAATCTTGCCGTCTATCTTGCGAAGCCGGAAATCAAGAAGATGGGTATGCCGGCAATTGTCGCAACACCAGTTGTGGTCCGTTCGATCGTGCAATTGATCGCGGAACGACAGCTGAAATGTTTCGAGCTGATAACGCTGGTGATTGAGAACGCAGTTGTTTCCGAATTAACTGATAATGCCGCGCTTGAAGCGTATGTCGCAAACCACCCGGTAGTTTTTCCACCGCCGGTGAAAAAAGAGATCGAGACGCTGGCAGCGATGTCGGTAGAAGAGCGGTTCAAGTTTTGGCAGGACGAGTTATCCCGTTGTTTCAAATGCTATGCATGCCGATCGTCCTGTCCTCTCTGCTATTGCGAACGCTGCATCACGGAGTGTAACCAGCCGCAATGGGTGGATGTCGCACCGCACGCGCTCGGTAATTTTGAATGGCACATCAATCGCGCGATGCACATGGCCGGCCGCTGTGTGCAGTGCGGCTCGTGCAACATCGCATGTCCGGTTGGAATTCCGATCGCCCTTCTGACGATAGAAGCAACTCGCTTCGTCGAGCGGGAATTCGGCCAACACGCAGGCACTCAGTGCAATTCACCGGCGGCGCTATCGTCGTTCCGGGTAGAAGACAAAGAGACGTTTATCCTATAATTATAATCTTGTGGCATGACCTCCTACTCTCTTACGCATGAAAATTTATTGAAGCTTATCGTTGCAATCGCCGTGCCGGGAAGGGAGGTATACGCTCCTCAACGCAGGGGTGAAAAGACATTCTTCGCTCCGGTGGCGGACGTGAAGGCAATCGGTTTTGATTATGTGAAAACCGCCGAGTCGCCAAAGGACCTGCTCTTCCCGAAATATCAAAAGCTAATCTCGTTTGAATACAAAGGTGCCGAGTTGGAGGTGAACGATCACGCCGAGACGCCGCCCCCCGAACGTGTGCTGTTTGGTTCGCATCCGTGCGATGCCGTTGCCCTACAGCGCCTTACAGATTTCTTCAGCCGCGATATCGCCGATACATTTGTTGCTCAGCGACGAGATGCATTGACGGTCATCAGCATGAGTTGCACGAAAGCGGATGCCGACTGCTTTTGTACTTCGACAGGTTCCTCGCCCGGTGACACGACAGGAAGCGACATCCTTTTGACGCCGTCAGGAGAGGGCCGCTACTACGTAGAATCTCTTACGGAAAAAGGGGAAGCTTTGGTCGCATCACAAAGAAGTTTGTTCGGGCCGAGTGCGCCGATCGATAAAGAAGCATGTTTGTCAAAGGTCGAAAAAAAGTTTTCGCCCGAAGAGATCGCGCAGAAACTTGCCGGAGCCTTTGGTGATCAAATATGGAATGACGCATCGCTTCGGTGCATCGGGTGCGGTGCATGCGCTTTTGTGTGCCCGATGTGTTCCTGTTTCGACATTCAGGATGAAGGTTCCTATAAAAAGGGGGCGCGCGTGCGCTGCTGGGATTCATGCGGGTTTTCGCTGTTTACACAGCATACATCCGGACATAATCCTCGCCCCGCTCAAAGCGATCGCTGGCGTCAGCGGGTGATGCACAAATTTTCTTACCAACCGCAGCAGTATGAATTGCTTGGCTGTGTCGGCTGCGGCCGCTGCTCGCGTGCTTGTCCGGCGGATATGAACCTGAAGGAACAGTTGATCGACATTGCTGCAAAAGTTAATCCAGTATGAGCCCGTTACTTCTTTGCGACGTAGCGGCTTTGCGTGAGACACGATCTTGTTGAGTCAATGATAGAAAGAAAGATGATGCTGTCAGCCAACACATATAATCCGTATTTGATGCGGATTCAGAAAATAACCGACGAAGCCCCGGGTGTCAAAACATTTCGGTTGAATTTTGTCGATAACGCCGACAGGGAACACTTTACGTTCAGCGCCGGACAGTTCGGCGAGTATTCTGTTTTCGGAGAAGGGGAATCAACATTCTGCATCGCCTCTTCGCCGACACGCAAAGAGTACATTGAATGTACGTTTCGTCAGGCGGGTCGCGTGACCTCCGCTTTGGCACGGAAGGAAGAGGGTGATGTGATAGGTTTCCGCGGCCCGTATGGAAATATTTTTCCGCTGGAAGCATGGAAGGGAAAAAATCTCCTGTTTATTGCCGGAGGTATTGCGCTTCCACCAATGCGCAGCGTCATCTGGAATGCGCTCGATTTGCGTGATTGGTTCAACAATGTCACGGTCGTCTATGGCGCTCGTTCTGTTGCGGACTTGGTGTACAAAAAGGAATTGGACGAATGGAGCCAACGATCGGATATGCAGTTAGTGACGACCGTCGACCCCGGCGGGGAAAGCTCTGACTGGAAAGGCAAAATCGGTTTCGTACCAAAAGTTCTGGAAGACCTGGCTCCGTCTTGCGAAAACACAATTGCCATCGTTTGCGGCCCGCCTGTCATGATAAAGTTCACTTTTCCCGTGTTGGAAAAACTCGGCTTTTCGCCTCAGACAATGTTTACCACGTTGGAAAACAGAATGAAGTGTGGAGTCGGAAAATGCGGCCATTGCACTGTCGGATCGGTCTATGTTTGCAAAGACGGGCCGGTCTTCACGTATGAGCAGCTTCAGCATCTGCCGCCAGAATACTGAAAGATGAAACCGCTCGAGACGTAGCATTTAAACGATTATAGAGAGTCATTTAAGGATGACGGGGGCGCGTCCTGAAGAAGTATCAAACCCTTCGACGAAGATCAGAAGGGTTTTTTGTTTGATTATCATGAAAGTAGAGTGATCTTTTGACTCATCTGGCGGCAATAGTCGAGATTCCTCGCTACAATTGCTTCAAATTCCTGTGGCGTAAAGGGTAAAAATTTAATATATTTATAGATAATTTGACCTCACGTAGGGTAGACCCCTTCAGATGATCGAAGGGCTCTTTTATTGAAGCGTTGAATGTTTTATGACAAAGAAGTCCCGGCCACCGGTGCTCTATGAAGGTGTAAAGCATTTTGTAACGATGCACGGCCTCTTTGGACGGGGGAGCAGGGTATTGACAGCGGTGAGCGGGGGAATCGATTCGCTCGTCTTGCTGGACTTGCTGGTTTCGCTTTCTTCAGAATGGGAACTGAAGGTGGTAATCCTCCATGTGAATCATCAGTTGCGCGGGCGCGAGTCGAACGGCGACGAAAAATTTGTAGGATCCCTGGCGAAGCATTACGGTCTCCCAATTTTTACGGCGCGCGTCGAGACAAAGAATGAAGCCGCTGGAACAAAGCTTTCAATTCAGGAGGCGGCGAGGAATCTCCGCTATGCTTTCTTCCTTGCAATGATGACTGAGCTCGACGGGGACGTTGTCGCAACAGCGCACAATGCGAACGATAATGCAGAGACGATGCTGCTGAATTTTGTACGGGGGACCGGAATTGACGGCATTGCAGGTATTCCGATCCAGCGAAACGGCGCAACTATCGTCCGTCCGCTCCTTTTTGCGACGCGGCAGGAAATTTCTGCATATGCGCGCGAACGAACGCTGAAATACCGTGAAGATTCTTCGAATCTCAGCGACAAGTACAGCCGGAATTTCGTACGGAGGCAGGTAATTCCGCTGCTCGAGAAGCGCGTGAACGCATCACTCGTAAGGTCTCTCTCGCACTCTTCGGCTATCTTCAAAGAGTGTGCTGAGTATTTGAGAGAACAGGTGAAGGCCGCATGGCCGACCATAGTGTCCGACGAAGACGGCGAAATTCTTCTTCGTAAGGAAGGCTTGCGGAAACAGCATCCGTTCATTCGGCAATTGATTGTGCATGACGTGTTTCTTGGAAAGGACATCGAACCTTCTGCGGACCGGATCGGCGCAGTGGTATCGCTCCTCGGCAGTGAAAAAGGGATTTGGGTTGATTGCGGAAACGGATGGAGGGCGGAAAATGAATCGGAATGCATTCGTTTCAGCCAGCCAACCGTTGCTGCGGATTTTTCCTATGTCTTGCACGAAGAAGGAAGGATCACGAACGACCTTTTTTCGCTTTCGGTGAAGAAAAGCAAGAATGTTCCCAATAAGTTGGGCTCTCATTCGTCTATAGAGTATGTTGATGCCGGCAAGCTGAGGTTTCCCCTGTACGTCCGGTCGTGGAAAGCGGGGGATTCTTTTGTCCCCCTCGGCATGAAGCATAGGAAGAAAGTGAGCGACTTCTTTGTCGACCTCAAGATTTCCCGGACGAAGAAGATGAAAATCCCGATCGTCGAGTCGGGTGGAAACATCGTCTGGGTGGCAGGCTGCAGAATCGATGACCGGTTCAAAATTACTCCTGCTTCCACTGAAGCGTATAAACTTTCGATTCGCAGTACATGAAAAAGAAAATTTCCGTCAACAACGAGCCGTTTGAGCTGTACCTCAGCGAGAAACAAATACACGATCGCGTCAAGCAGCTCGGGAAGAAACTGAACGCCGACTATCGGGACAAGACGCCCATCTTTATCGGCGTACTGAACGGTTCGTTCATCTTCTTTGCAGACCTGATCCGCGAGATCACGATCGACTGCGAGGTGGATTTTTTCAAGCTCTCGAGTTACGGCGATGCTAAGATTTCGTCCGGCGAGGTACGGTTGCTGAAAGACCTGAATTGTGAGGTCACCGGCCGCAACATCGTCATCGTCGAGGACATCGTCGATTCGGGATTGTCGATCGATTTTATCAAGAAGCTCATCCTTCAGCAGCATCCAAAGTCCTTTGCGGTTGTTACATTGTTGTATAAAAAGGATGCCGTGAAAATTCCGTTTCCAATCGAATATATCGGCTTCAAGATACCGAGCGATTTCGTGATCGGGTACGGTTTAGATTATGCGCAAAAGGTCCGAAACTTGCGCGGCGTCTACAGACTTGGAAAATAATGCAGTCATTCTTAGAGAGGAGTACGTTGGCCATGGCTGACGAGAAACACCAACAGGAAGAAAAAAATGAAGGCGAGAATCAAAAGCCGAACGGAGCGCCAAAGCGCCGCCAGTTCCTGCCGCCGAAGGGGTTGAAAGGAAGAAGCCAGAAGCCTATGATGCGCGGCGAGGACGATTTCAACTGGGGGAAAGTGCTCCGCGTTGTGCTTACCTGGTCGGCGATCATCATGGCTGTTTTTCTGATCATGACGATCTTCAAGGGCCAGGAAGCGACGGAATATGACGTGACCTACACTCAATACCAGGAATTTCTTAGCGCCAACAAGATCGCACGGGCTGTCGTCAAGAAATCGGGCCTCAACGATTTCGATTTTCACGGGACGCTCGCCGAGCCGGAAGATATCACGTTGACCACCGGAAAGAAAGTCAGAGTCGAGAAGTTCACGCTGACGCTGCCGTACACGAATATCGACGATGCGGTCATCAATAACTGGACCGCGCATCATGTAAATTTCAACATTACAAAAGAAGACAATGTCTGGATCAACGCGCTGATCGGCGCGCTCCCGTGGATTCTGCTGCTGGGTGTTTGGCTGATCATTTTCCGCAGGATGCAAGGAGGGGGAACGAAAGGAATCTTCTCATTCGGGAAGAGCCGTGCGAAAATGCTCAGCGAGGGTTCCATCCGCGTCACGTTCGCCGATGTTGCGGGCGCTGACGAGGCGAAAGCGGAACTGCAGGAAATTATAGAATTCCTCAAAGAGCCGGGGAAGTTCCAAAAATTAGGCGGGAAGATCCCCCGCGGCGTGCTGCTTCTCGGACCTCCCGGGACCGGTAAGACACTGCTTGCACGGGCAGTCGCCGGTGAAGCCGGGGTCCCGTTCTTCTCGATCAGCGGTGCGGACTTTGTGGAGATGTTTGTCGGCGTCGGCGCGAGCCGCGTGCGCGACCTCTTCGAGCAGGGAAAGAAAAGCGCTCCGTGTATTATCTTCATCGACGAGATCGATGCCGTCGGGCGGCATCGCGGTGCCGGGCTGGGAGGCGGTCATGACGAACGGGAACAGACGTTGAACCAGTTGCTTGTTGAAATGGACGGCTTCGAACAGAATATCGGTGTCATCCTGATCGCTGCGACGAACAGGCCGGACGTCCTCGATCCGGCGCTATTGCGCCCCGGAAGATTCGACCGGCAGGTCGTCGTCGACCGACCTGACGTGCGCGGGCGCGAAGGAATTCTGAAGGTGCACACGCGCAATATTCCGCTGGCTGAAGATGTAAAGCTCGACGTCCTCGCAAAGGGCACGCCGGGACTCTCCGGTGCGGACCTCGCGAACCTGGTGAACGAAGCAGCGCTCCTTGCAGCGCGACAGAATCAAAAAGAAGTTTCGATGCATCATTTTGAGGAATCGAAAGACAAAGTGATGATGGGAATGGAGCGGAAAAGTCTCATTATTTCCGACCGCGAAAAGCGCGTCACCTCGTACCACGAATCGGGACACGTGCTCGTTGCGAAAATGCTCCCTGAAGCCGATCCGGTGCATAAGGTGACCATTATCCCGCGCGGCCGTGCTCTCGGCGTTACAACATACCTTCCGATGGATGAGAAGCACACGTATTCCAAACAATACCTCGAAGCGATGATAACGTACGCATTCGGGGGACGGGCTGCGGAGAAATTGATCTTTAATGAGTTGACCACCGGAGCGGGGAACGATATCGAACGGGCTTCCCAGCTTGCTCGCAAAATGGTGTGCGAGTGGGGGATGAGCGAGAAACTTGGTCCGTTGACCTACGGGGCGAAGGAAGAAGAGATCTTTCTTGGCAGGGAAGTGACGAAGCACCGCGACTTCAGCGAAGACACGGCGAACGTCATCGACGACGAGGTGAAGAAGATCGTTAGCTCATGCATGAAGAGGGCGGAAAAAATTCTTTCGGATAACATCGATAAGCTCCACCTCCTTTCCAACGCGCTGCTGGAACGTGAAATTCTTGACGGCGAAGAGATCGACAAAGTGCTTCGCGGTGAAACTCTTCCTCCGGTTGAGCGGAAGAACGGAAACGGCGAGAGCATACCTATGCCCGGCGTAACCATCTCCGGCGTCGATTCTTCTACGATCGGGCAGCCATCGAACGGCGCCCGAACGGATACGAAGGGCATCAAGCTAAAACCGCGGTCTAAGAAATAACGATGATCGATCAGAGGAATATTGATTACCGGGCAGAAGTCATCAGAAAAAGCATTCACCTCTGTTCCCTCAGTATTCCGATCATCTATTACTTCATTTCGCGCGAGCAGGCATTGTTGCTGCTCGTGCCGATCACTGCAGCATTTCTGACCGTCGACCTCCTCCGGCATTACAACGAATCGGCGGCAAAGGTTTTTTACGGCGTCTTTGGATGGCTTCTGCGCTCTCATGAACATGACGGGAAGAGCAAACGCCTGAACGGCGCAACCCACGTCCTGATTTCGGCGACGCTGTGCGTTCTCGTCTTTCCAAAACTCATCACGATCACGGCGTTTGCCGTTCTTATTATTTCGGATTCTGCCGCCGCGCTGGTCGGGCGGAGATTCGGAAGAAAGAAATTCCTCAACAAGAGTGTCGAGGGGAGCGCCGCTTTTTTCGTGTCCGCTCTCATCGTCATCGCTGCGACGCCGAAAATTTCCGCCGGTGCCGGCGAATATTGCATCGCTATCATCGCCGCGGCGATCGGTACGGTCGTCGAAGCATCGTCTGTCGGCATCGATGACAATCTGTCGATCCCGATTTCCATCGGAACCGTCATGTGGGTCCTGTACGACCTTTTCTATCCTTCACTCAATCTTCATGCACAACACCTTGCTGGACTATAGGCCGCAATGAAACTTAAACTTGGTGTCCCGAAAGGAAGCCTTCAAGAGTCGACGTTCTCTTTGCTTTCGAAAGCAGGCTTCCATTTTTCCGTCAGCAGCCGTTCATATTTTCCTTCCGTCGACGACGAAGAACTGGAGGCGATGCTGATTCGCGCGCAAGAACTTCCGCGGTATGTCGAAGACGGTGTTTTCGATGCAGCGCTCACGGGGTATGATTGGATCGTCGAGAGCGGTGCAACAGTCGTGAGCGTTTCTGACCTCGTCTATTCGAAACAGAGCATGCGGAAGGTGAAGTGGGTGCTCGCCGTTCATGAAAGCTCTGCCGTCAAATCCGTCAAGGACCTTGAGGGGAAACGGATCGCGACGGAAGTCGTCAGCATCACAAAGAATTATCTTGCGAAGAACAAGGTCAACGCAACGGTGGAGTTTTCATGGGGTGCGACCGAAGTGAAAACGCCCGACCTCGTCGACGCGATCGTCGAAGTAACCGAAACCGGAAGCTCGCTCCGCGCAAACAAGCTGCGGATCGTCGATGTGGTTCTCGAATCGAATACAAAGCTGATCGCGAACAAGAAAAGCTGGGAGGATGCCTGGAAACGGGAGAAGATCGAAAACCTTGCGATGCTTCTGCAGGGGGCGATCAATGCCGGGAGCAAGGTAGGTCTAAAGATGAACCTGCGCAAAAGCGACGTCGACAACGTGCTGCGACTCATCCCCGCGCTCCGCAAGCCCACGATTTCCCAGCTCGCGGACGACCAGTGGATCGCGCTCGAGACGATTATGGATGAAGACATTGTCCGGAAAATTATCCCGCAGCTGAAACGTGCCGGCGCCGAAGGCATCATCGAGTACCCTTTGAACAAAGTGATCTACTAGTGCCGCTTCCGATATTAATTCTTGTATTATAACCGCAAAGGACGCTAAGATCGCAAAGATGTTTTTGTAAAACAATCTAAGAAATCCTCGGGTAGAGGGTTACTTTGAGATAAATAACAGGCGATATTATCCTTCCCGACGGGTCGACGGTCCATCGGGTCGTAGACGATGCGTTCGCTCCGCTCACTTACTCAGAATGAACATGGCCTGTTCACCCTGAGCAAGTCCCGATGTTTTTTATCGGGACGCGTCGAAGGGTCGATCAAGCAAAGTAGCCCACTACCAATCCTCGCGTCCTTAGCGACCTTTGCGGTGAATTAGCCATCAGAAAAACATAATATTTGTTTTGAGAAATAGCATTAGATAGAATCCATTGGGCGAAAGTTCATCGTTCGGCGCTCGACACGTCAGGGTTTGCATTTGCCTTCCGCAACCAGTACATTTCTAAAAATTTTCTAAGGGATCCTTTGACTCAGCTTGCTGTCCGTATTTCCCGAATTTCATCAACGACTGCGGATATTCCGCTTCCACAATATACAACTGAAGGCGCCGCCGGGATGGATCTATGTGCTGCGGTTGCAGGCGACGTTGCGATCCAGCCCGGAGAAACCGTTCTCATCCCCACGGGTTTTGCTATCGAACTTCCCGCTGGTTATGAAGCGCAGATCCGTCCGCGGAGCGGGCTCGCTGCCAAACATCAAGTCGGCATTCTGAACTCACCCGGTACCATCGATTCCGATTACCGCGGCGAGGTAAAGATCATCCTCACCAATTTCGGCAAGAATGTCTTCACGGTCAAAAAGGGAGACCGGATCGCCCAAATGGTCATCGGAAGCTACACGAAAATTTTCTGGAATGAAGTCGAGTCGCTCAGCGAAACGGCGCGCGGTGCCGGCGGTTTCGGGCACACCGGTACAAAATGAAGCGCTGCCCATAATCGTCCATCTTTATGCCACGACAGAAGAAAAGTAAATCCCCGGCAAACGATCCTGCACCGCACCCGCCGGTTGGAGTGAACACGGTAGAAGCGATCATTTTTTCTGCGGGCATCGTCCTCTTGTTATTCCTGATCTATACGATCCGGGATATCGCTTCGCCCTTTCTCGTCCTCGGTGCTATTCTTTTTCTCCTCTATCCGCTCCGCGCAAACGTCATGGCGCGGAAGATCATGTGGCTCTCCGTCCTCCTTTTCTTCTTCTGGTTTGTCCATTCGATTGTAGGAGTTCTTGCCCCGTTTGTGGCTGCAATGCTTTTTGCGTATCTCCTTCACCCGCTTGTTGCAAAGGCCGAGTCGTGGGGTATTCCGCGGTGGGTGACCTCGCTTGTGATCATCCTCTGCGGTATTACCGTTCTCACAGCCGTCGCCCTCCTCGTGCTGCCGATCGCGTTCGCGCAATTCTCCGGAATTCTGGAAGCTGCGTCGACGATCGCCAATGACTTTACGAATTGGATGTTTTCGAACCGGATGGAAGTGGCTCTCCGGAGGTACGGGATATCAACCCAGCAGCTGCGAGACATGCTCACCACCAGTTTTGCACCCCGCCTGGAAATGATCATGAAAGGGCTGCTGGAAGGGGCGTTTGGGCTGGTGAGCGGACTCTCGACGGTTGTCAGCCGTATCGTGAATATGGTGATCATACCATTTCTTTCATTTTATGTTCTGAAAGATTTTCCAATCATCAGGCATCGGGTCAAAATGCTCTTTCCCCGTTCAAAACGACAGCGCGCAAGCGAATACTACGCCCGTGTCGATGAGCTGCTCGGAAGATACATCCGCGGGGCAATCACCGTTGCGGCGATCAATGCGGTGCTCGTGACGTCCTTTTTTTCTCTTTTCGGCATTCCCTATCCTCTCGTTCTTGGGATCGTCGCAGGGGTTCTGGACTTGATACCGTATTTCGGACTCATCATCATGTTGGTACTCTCGGTTATCGTTGCATCATTCAGCGTGTCTTTTGTTGCGGGGCACATGATCCTCGCCGCGTCGACGATCGGTGCGCTCCATATATTTGAAGCTGCAGTCCTCTCACCGAAGATCATCGGTTCAAAGGTCGGGATCCACCCCGTCCTCCTCATACTCTCGCTGCTCGTTTTCTCATTCTTCCTTGGATTCATCGGATTACTTATCGCAGTGCCGACAACCGCGATCATTATCATGTTCATAAGGGAATGGGAGCAGAGGAAGAAAAATTTGGCACAATTCGCTCCGATTCTCGGAGACGGCGCATCACGTGAAAGCTCCTGATGAACGGAACACTGTATCTTGTCGCTACGCCGATCGGCAATTTTGCCGATATGACATACCGCGCCATAGAAGTACTCAAGCTCGTTGATATTGTTGTGTATGAGGAACGGAAGGAGGGGGGACGGCTGCTTCGTCATTTCGGAATCGAGAAGCCGGTAGAGAGCTTGAACGAACATAACGAGGCAGCGGCAACATTCATCATTCTCGATCATCTCGCCAAAGGAAAAAGCATCGCCGTTGTTTCTGACTGTGGAACACCGGTGTTTTCCGACCCCGGCCAGCTTCTGGTACGAAAAGCGATCGATGCCGGGATCAAAGTCGTACCAATTCCCGGAGCATCGTCTCTCATGCCTGCATTAACTGTCTCGGGGTTTTCCATTGATCAGTTTGTTTTTTATGGATGGCTGTCCCCCAAGCGGCCGAGGCGCATTGCGGAACTACAGCAGTTAAAGCGCGAACGACGCACGATCGTGCTGATGGACACGCCGTACCGGCTGATCGCCCTTCTCAAAGACATCAGCGACACCTTTGGCTCCTCACGCCGCCTTTGTATCGCGTTCGACCTTACTCTCCCCGATGAAGAGATCTTCCACGGAACCGGACCGTCATTGCTCGAGAAACTGACGAAACTCGACAAGAAGGGGGAGTTTGTGGTTGTTATCGAGAGCAGTAATCAGTTGTAGGCGTCGTGCTATACGTTGTAAGTTTTAAGTTATGAGTTATAAGTTGTAAGTTAGCTAGGGACAAGAAGTTCGACGATTGTAGTCTATTTTCTTTCACCATATTCCCCAAAGGACCTGAGACGTTTAACTCAGAACCTAAAACTTAGAACTTACAACTTACAACTGCCTTTGCTCTTCCCTCCGGAATTACCTATATTGACAGCAGAATGAAACAAATTCCAACACAAAAAGTACGAGCGCCCGAAATTTACGGCGATTATTGGTTCAATTCCGACCCTCTCACGATCCACGCGATGCAAGGGGAGGTGATTCTGCTTTGTTTTTGGGATTACACTTCAGAAAGCGCACTCCATACGATGGCTTTTGTGGAAGAGTGGGCTCGTAGGTATAGAGAAATGGGTTTGGTCGTCATCGGCATTCACTCTCCCGAATTTTCTTTTGCGCGGAATCCGAAGTTTGTTGAAAACGCTCTGCAGCGGTTTGGGTTCCATTTTCCTATCACAACCGACAACACTTCCATGATGCGTGATGCATACCGAGTGCAGGAGATGCCGACGATATTTCTTCTTGAACGCGACGGCAGCATTTACCTGACCCATTCGGGCGAGGGAGGCTACGAAAGGACCGAGCGTTCGGTCCAGACTCTGCTGCGCGAGGCGGGATTTCACGGCGAACTCCCGATGCTTACGGGGTTTTCGAACGTCAATGAAATCGTGCGTTCAACGTTCGAACGGGCGACCCCTGCAATCCGTACCGGCTATCTGCACGGCTCGCTCGGCAATGTGGAAGGATACAGCCCGGAACTTCCCGCCGATTATACCGATGGGAAGGTGTACATAGAAGGGAAATTCTATGCGCAGGGGAATTGGTTTGCGAAGAACGACGCGATCGAGTTCGAGGGGGACGCGAACGAAGGTTACATCGCATTCCGTTACACGGGCTACAATGTCGGTGTTGTCATGTCCGCAAAAAAAGAAGGAGCGGTTGTTTTCGTGCTTCAGGACGGCAAAGCATTGACGTCGGACAATTACGGCGATGATATCACGACCGATGAAATGGGCAATACTTTCATCGTCGTCAACGAGCCGAAATTATTCCATATCGTTAAGAACACCGTGTTCGGAGATCGTACGATCAAGCTGATCCCGAAAGATGAAGGGACGACGTTTTACTCGTTTACGTTTGACACGAGTCCGGCCTCAATTCTTCACGATGTAGGCGACAATTCCTACCGCAACAACTGAACCCGCCTTACGCGTTATGAAAACGCGAATCACAGAACTCTTTCACATTGAAAATCCGATCGTTCAGGCCGGGATGGTCTGGGTGTCCGGCTGGAAGCTGGCGGCAGCGGTATCGAACGCCGGAGCGCTGGGTCTCATCGGATCTGGTTCGATGTCCTCCGACCTTTTGCGCGAGCATATTCGGAAGGCGATCGAGGCCACCAGAAGGCCGTTCGGTGTGAACATCCCTCTGCTGCGCGGCGATGCAAACGAGCTGATCCAAACGGCCATTGAGGAGGGAATCAAGATCGTCTTCACGTCAGCCGGACATCCCTTAAAACATATCGACAGATTAAAATATGCCGGCTGTACGGTTGTCCACGTCGTGGCATCTGTTAAACACGCGCTGAAAGCCCAAGATGCCGGGGTCGATGCCGTTGTTGCTGAGGGGTTTGAAGCCGGCGGGCATAACGGCATCGACGAGATCGCAACGTTCACCCTCGTGTCGCAAATCGCCGATGCTCTTTCGATTCCGGTGATCGCCGCCGGTGGAATCGCCGACGGACGCCAGGTGCTTGCAGCGATGGCTCTCGGCGCTGAGGGTGTTCAAATGGGAACT
>Ga0265319_1000456_pt1 | contig 29045 bp, 13 predicted proteins | sample 4824metaG_FD_192443 | JGI IMG/M metagenome (GOLD analysis project Ga0265319, IMG submission 192443) | Rhizosphere microbial communities from Carex aquatilis grown in University of Washington, Seatle, WA, United States - 4-8-24 metaG | ecosystem: Host-associated > Plants > Roots > Rhizosphere >...
AGCAAGTCTGCGCTCCTACGAACGCCGCCAGGCGTAGGGGCGCAGACTTGCTGCGCCCGCTTCTCCCATCCCCTCGCTTAGTCCGAAGCCCTTCCCCCCGCTTGTTTCTTTTCGGGCGAAATCTCAAATTTCAAATCACAAATTTCAAATTCCTGCTGTGGGCACCTCAGCCTGAGGCCCTCGGCTCTCCTCACCCCCTCGCTACGCCAGGCAACCACCAGCGGTTCGGGCCGTACAAAGTCCCGGAGGGACGAAAGAAGGTAACCCACCCCTTTAGGGGTGGGATGGATGAATTAGGAAATGGAGTCCCGGAGGGACGAAAGAACTCCCATGCTTCTTTCGTCCCTTCGGGACTCGAGATGTTTTTTAGGATGGTTCCCAGCGCTAAAGCGCTGGGTTACCCTCTGTCGTCCCTCCGGGACTCAGTTACCACACCACTCCGGGACTCAGTTACTACACCGCTCCGGGACTCATTTCCCACGCCACACCGCGACTCATCTGCATCTCTCCTAAACTCGTTTTCTTTTCCTCTAATTTTTCCCGATCTTCCGCGTCATAACGATTAAACACCTGTATGAATCCGCTTCCGCCCAACGATGGCCCCTCCCCGCTTCCCGCGCACTCCCCGCGCGAGGAACTTGAGGCGCGCCTGACGGCGCTTGTCCTCGGCGAGGCCGGGGAAGTTGAGGCGGAGACGTTGCGTGCGCGGCTGAAGACCGACCCGGAACTGGCCGCGCTGCACCGGCGGCTCGAAGCCGCGGCGCTCGCCTTCGAACACACTTTTGAAGAAGAGCACACCGCCAACTCTCTTCCCAAACTCGAAGGCATTCCGGAACGGCTCAGCCCTGACCGCGCCGAGCGGCTGGCGAAATTATTCGTCGAGGATGCGGCAGGAAGAAAAGCGGAAGCCCCGGCGGCCACCCCCGGCAATTTGCGTCCGCTGCCCAGTTTCCAGCGCGGGCCATTCGTGCAATTTCTCCTGAAAATCAAACCGCGCTACCTGGTGGCCGCCAGCCTGCTGCTGTTTGGCCTGATTGGTTCACTTTTGGTGGTCCAAATGGGCGTAAGTACACTCGGCATGAGCAAAAACATGCTTGGGAAGCGAGGCGGAGAAGTTGCGCAGGTTGCGTTTAACGCGCCGACGCCCGTTGAATCGAGGCCGGTCGCGCCCATGGCCGCGGGCAACGTGACGGTGGCGGATGGGAGCGTGGGACTTGGGCGAGCAGCAAATAATCTCAAGGAGGGTGAAGGGCAACCAACGCCGGAAAACAATCTCAGCCAGACCGCGCAGGACTACAAAGCTTTTAACGTCCTCTCCGCGGCAGACCTCGCCCAGTCCGTGGCAAATAGTCCACCACCGCAGGGGGGAAGCCCCTCGAACTTGGGGATGAGTGCTGGGGGGGCAACGCCCATTGCCGCTTGGAACGGCGCGGTCGAAACAATAACGGGAACGAATGGACAATCACTTGTCGATCCATCGGCTTTGTCCAAACAGCCGATTACCGATCCGAATTTAATTACTAATATAATCGCCCAAAATTCTAATAATCCTTATCTGCCGGACGGTTATTCACCTTCACCTCCGCCGGGGTCGCCGGCGATTCGTTCAGCACCACCTGCCGGCAGTGGCGCAGGCGGCCGGGGTGTTCGCGGGGCTGGCGGGGTTGGCGGTTTCGCCGGCGGTGGAGGTCGCGGCGCGGCGGGTGCCGGCAGAGGCGGTCCGGGCGGAGCGGGGCGCGCGGCTGGCGGTCCCAGTGGATTCGGCGCTGGGGCCGGCGGCGGGGTTGGTCTGGGCGGAGTCACGATAATTGCGGGCACGCCGGTCGGACCAACGCAAGCACTTGGCCAGGCGCAAGGTCAGGGCCAAGGCCAAATTGACGCGAGATTCCTCGATGTCACGCAAGGCCCGTTGGGCCAACTCGCCGACAATTGGAAGGACAGTCCGGCGGCGAATGCAAACCAAACCCCGGTCGTGGGCGATGATCGTACTGCCCTTGTGAATTCAGCCGGCATCCTCACTGATAATCTTGGCACGATAACGCGGAAAGTTGGGGGCTCGCTGGATGTTGCCTCGAATTGGTCCAACAATGATCCAGCCGCTGCTGCCAGCTTTTTGAATGGCCCCGGAAATGTCGCTGATAGTACCGCTGGCCGATTTGCTTGGAATGTCGAAGATGAAGGCGCGAAAACGAAATATGCCATCAACGATGGCACGCTCAACGTTGGAAGCGCCTCTGCCCTTGGCACGGGCACATTAACTTTTGTGGGCGGGACTCTTGGCAACACATCCGGCGCCTCGGCGAGCAACGGCCAGAATTGGAACGGCAATGTTGATAATTTTGACCGAAATGCGGTCGTGGCCAACAATATGAGTTTGGGCAGTGTGAAAATCACCAACAACGCGTTGACCCTGGAGGGCGGTGGCACCCTGCAATTGGGCAACGGCACGAACAACGGCGCGGTCGCGGGCGGCATCGTGGACAACGGAAATTTACTTTTTGACGAAGGTATCAAAGACACTACCGTTGGCTCGCTTAGCGGTAACATCAATAATGGCGCATTACTCGGCCAGAATCAATCAACCCAATCCAACTTCACCGTCGCCACGACCCTCACCGGAGGCAGTGTGAGCGGAAACATCGTGGACAACGGAGCGCTCGTCTTCAACCAAGGTGCGGATTCCACTTATGGAGGTGTAATCTCGGGCTCGGGAAGCGTAAATTCCCTGGCGACCCAAGCAGGCGGCGACAAGAGGTATTCGACGGCAGGTCCCAACGCCAACACCTACAATGGCGGCACGACCATCAGCGCGGGCACGTTGCAACTGGGCAATGGCACGACGAACGGGTTTATCAATACCACGGGCAACGTCGCGGCCAACTACAACCGGGGCTTCTCCGGAAACACTTTTGTCCTAGGCGGAGCATTGGTGACGGGAAACACTGGTGCCCTGCAAAACAGCACGGTGAATTACAACACTGGCGGCGGCACATTGAATTTTGGCACCTTGTCCAATGTGACCATGGGCGGCTTGAGCGGCAACCAGAACCCAGTGCTCGTCAACAACACCGGGGGAGGCGTGGCGCTGACGGTGGGCAGCAACAGCGCAAAAACAACTTATTCCGGCACTCTCTCCGGCACCGGCTCGCTGGTGAAATCGGGCAACGGCACGCTAATTCTTTCGGGCAATCAGACCTACACGGGAGCCACCCAAATCAACGCCAACACGTTGACGATCTCGGCATCCACGATTGGCTCCGGTTCCGCGCCGGCCCGCGGCATGGTCTTCAACGGCGGTTCATTGCAATTTTCGCAATCCGGGGACAACGGCGACGTTTCAAGGACCTTGAAATGGGCCTTCGGAGGTATTGCGGCGGGCAACGATACTTTCGACACCAACGGCAACGATGTCACGCTCACCAATAATCTCGCCGGCACCGGTGGAATTATTCGTGCCGGTAGCGGCACTTTAACCTTCTCCGAACCGCTCGCCACCCTTGCCAATGGGGTTTCTGGGAGCGCCGGCAACCTGACAATGGCGGGCACGGGCACATTGGTGTTCAACGGTGCCTCCACTTACACGGGCGGCACAAATCCAAACCTAGGTGAGGGCGACTTGTGGTCTGCTCCAAACGTCACGGTAAATGCCGGTACCTTGCGGATGGGGGGCGGGTTCGCCGTCAACCAGACCGGCGGCACATTGACTCTCACCGGCACCACCAACACCTATTCTGGCGGCGTAACGCAAAGCGGCGGGAGCACCCCGCTGGCGGGCGGTGCCAGCTTGACCAAGGCCAGCGCTGGCAACTTGACGCTCACCGGCACAAATACTTTCGGCACCACGACGAACAATGCCGGCGAAACTTACACGGGTGGCATGGTACTGAACGGAGGCACTTTGCAAATCAATAATTTGATTTTGAGTGGAGCCAATACTTTCAATGGCACCACCAACATCACCGCCGGCACCTTGCCGCTCAATTTTGCCCAATCGGGCGCGGCTCCCAACCAAGCATTGTCTTCGGCGTCGGTACTCACATTGGGCGGCGGTTCGACCTTTGTCATAGGTAATGGCACGGCGAACAGCGCCACATTGGTTAACGGCAACCTCGGCAACTCCGGCACCGGCTACGCGTGGAACAGCCAACCCGTGGGCCGCGCAGGTGCGACCGGCGGCCCGAATCAGGCAAACAGCGGAGATGTGACCAAAGTTGGCTCCGGAAGCCTCACGCTCTCGGGCTCGAATTCTTACACTGGCGGCGTCGTCTTGAATTCGGGGACGATCAATTTGCATAGCGTCACGGTGTCGGGCGGCAATTTGAATCGGACCGTGACCGTTGGGGACGGCAGTGCATTTAATCCCAGTTCGGCCATCGCCACCAATATCAAAGATGGCACCGGCACCTGGACGCTTGTGGGCAATAACACCTATACCGGAAACACGACGATTTCGAGTGGTACGCTGCAATTGGGCACCTCCGGGACGATGAACGCCACGCTGCCGGCGTTTGCGACCAGTGGCGCGAGTGCGAGCCCAGACTCTTCCGGAACTCTTGCCTTTGGTTTTGCCAATGGTACCGCCAATGCGAGCGCGGACAACAATGGCGTCGGAACGTATGTTGGCCGCGATGCCAGCCTGGCCGTTCCGCCGCCTCCGCCACCACCACCGCCCCCAGCGTCGGCCGCGGCCGCAGCCGCCCGAGGCGCGGCCGCGGCGGCCCGTGCTGGCTCTGGCCGCGGGGGCGCGCGCGGTACGGCTGGCGGCGGACGCGGAGCAGTGGCCGGTGGACGCGCGGGTGGCGCGGGCCGGGGCGCACCGGCGGGTGCGCCTGCGGGCGGACCCGGTGGAGCAGCCATCGCAGCAGCACAGCCGCCCATCGCCATGCCCCCGCCTCCGCCGCCGCTGGTGGCCAACGCCGGTGCGCCAACCGTCGTCACCGGTTTGACCAACCCGAATTCCGTTATCAAAAACGGGTATAACGCACCGTCGTCCGTTATTCAATCAACCCTCCCCGCCGACATCCCCGTCTCCCGCCCCCCGAGCGAGGTTAAATTCCCGCCGGCCGTCACCACGGTCGACAACGCCTTTTCGACTTTCGCGCTCAACGTCAGCGACGCCGCCTACCAACTCGCCCGCGCCGCGCTGCTGAACCGCCGCTGGCCCGACCCGGCCTCGACCCGCACGGAGGAATTCCTCAACGCCTTTAATTATCACGACCCCGCGCCCGGCACCGGCGAGGCGGCGGCGTTCAATTACGACCTCGGCCAGAATCCCATCGAGTCGTCGCGCGATTTGCTGCGGGTGTCGTTTTCCACCGCCGCCGCGGGCCGCGACCGCGCGACGCCCCTGCACCTGACCATCCTCCTCGACGGCTCCGGCTCGATGACGCGGGCGGACCGCGTGGCGACGCTTCAGGCGGCCGTGCGCTCCCTCGGTTCCCTGCTGCGCCCGGGCGACACGGTGTCGCTCGTGACCTTCGCCCGCACGCCGCAAGTGCGCGCGCAAAACATTCCCGCCGAACGCTTCGGCGAAATCGTCAAAATCATTTCCGAACTCCAGCCCGACGGCGGGACGAACATGGAGGAGGCGCTGAAGACGGCCTACGCCATTGCACTCGCCAGCTATGACGCGAAGGCGCAGAACCGTGTGATTCTTTTGACCGATGGCGCGGCCAACCTCGGCGAACTTGACCCGGCGTCGCTCGCGGGCATCGTCGAGGAAAACCGGAAAATTGGCATTGCGCTCGACGCCTACGGCGTGGGCTGGGACGGCTACGACGACACGACGCTCGAGGCCCTCACGCGCAAGAGCGACGGGCGTTACGCCTTCCTCAACACGCCGGACGACGTGAACGCCGCCTTTGCGCAAAAACTCGCTGGGGCGCTGACCCCAGCGGCGCAGGATGTGAAACTGCAAATTGAATTCAACCCGGCGCGCGTTACGTCCTACCGCCTGATGGGTTACAACAACCTGCGCCTGACCAAGGAACAATTCCGCGACAATTCGGTGAGCGCCGGGGAAATCGCCGCTGCCGAGCAGGGCACCGCGCTGTACAATCTCGTCCTCAATCCGCAGGGCCGCGGCCCGATTGGCACCGCCCGCGCCCGTTATCGCGACCCGGGCACCGATAATTACCATGAATTAACCTGGACGATTCAGTACCAGGGCCTGCCGCCCGCCTTCGACCGGACCACACCCGCGTTGCGCCTGGCGGCGGTGGCCGCATATTTCGCGGAGTATTTGCAGGAGAGCCCCTTCGCGACCGAGGCTTCGCCGCAGAAGCTGTTGGATTTGCTGCACGGAGTGCCGGAGGCGTTTGCGCCCGACCAGCGCCCGGCGGGTCTGGCCGGCGCGCTGCAGGCGGCGATTACCCTCGGGGGAAAATAAATGAAATTATGAAATTTGAAGTGAAAATAAGTTCGCGCATCAAAGCCAGCGGCGCAGCGCAAGCGCTGGCCCTACGTAGGGCCAGCGCTTGCGCTGCGCCCTCTGCAAATGACTTCCGCATCCTTCAGCCGCAATTTTCAGTCCCACAGGCGCAATTTCCAGTCCCGCAGGGACGAAAGAAGGTAACCCACCCCTTTAGGGGTGGGAAGAGGGGTCATGAAGTTTTGAGTCCCGCAGGGACGACAGAAAATTCTCCCGGGGTCTTTCGTCCCGCCTGGACTTTCCTTCTTTTTTTAGATCGGTTCCCAGCGCTAAAGCGCTGGGTTACCTTCGGCCGTCCCTTCGGGACTCACCCCGCTTATACCCGTCGAATTGGCACGTCCTTGGTAGGGCGGGGCCTCCGGACCCGCCTAGCGTAAACCGCATACCTTATCCGTAACCCGTCGCATTTTTAAAAATCCAATTCCCTCCACCGTCGCCACGTGAATTTCAAAATCCAAATTACCCACCCCACCCTCTCCACTTTTATGAAAAATCTCCTCCGTCCGCGATTTCTGGCCGCATTGGCCGTGGCCGCCTTGTGCAGTTGCTCAACGACTCCGCCCGGGCCCGGGCCCGCGCCCACCGCCGTCATCACGCTGACCGACTACGTGCTCACCGGCCATTACGTGAATGGCGAAGTCACCTTCACTCTGCAAGCCACGGCGACACCGCCGGCGGGGAAAGTTCCGGGCGACCTCACCCTGCTCTCCGGGCCGGTCAGCCCCACGAGCATTCCCGAGGCGCTGGCGCCGTTTCTCGAGATGCGCGGCAACGACATCGTGCTCCAAACGAAGGACTGGAGCAGCCTGAAGGTGGATTTACCCTTCCGCGCGTACGTGCACGAGGGCGACGGCTGGAAGACGGTGGACTTCACGCCCGCCGCGGCGAACATCCGGCAAATCGTCCTCGAGGGTTGGCCTGAGGGCGCGAAGGTGGAGTTTTCCGATGCGTCGCAGGCGGTTCACGCGAATGGCCGCATTACGGCGAATTTGCCCGGCACGGGGCATGTCGCCCTGCGCTGGAAGGACACCCCGCCGGAAACCGAGGGCAAACTTTTCTTCTCCGCGACGGGGGCCGTGGTGGACACAGTGTCGCCGGGGATTTTGCGGCAGATGGACCAAATCGTGTTGCATATTTTACAGGGGAAACTCGATCACGTGGATTTGGACCTCGCCGGGGACGGCGAGGTGACGAGTGTGGAAAGCCAGGGCAAAACCATTCTCGGCTGGAAGGTGCTGCCCGGCGCGACGGCCGGCCTGCGCCGCCTGTCCGTGGATTTGAATGCGCCGCAATCAGGGGATTTTCTGCTGCTAGTCCAAATTGAAGCACCGATGCCGGCGCTGCCAGCCACGGCGAAGCCGCCCCACCTCACGCCCACCGGCACCTCAAATTACGGCGGTCTGTTGCGCGTGCAAAATGAAGGCACCGTGCGCCTCGAAGTCACCGGCACGACGGGCCTCTCGCAAATCGCGCCGGAACAATTCCAAGTCGCCCGCCCGCAAAACGCCCCGCCCTCGACCCAGGCCTTCGCCTACCGCTTCGCCGATGCGGGTTACGCCTACGCCGTCAGCGCCGACAACGTGCTGCCGGAATTCACGGCGGACAGCATCATCGCCTACCATCTGGGCGAAACGGACACCTATCTCGAAGCGGAAATCAACCTCGACATCCGCGAGGCGCCCCTGCGCGAATTGAATTTGCTCATCCCGGCCGACTGGGCCCTCTCCGTGTTGCAGGCGCCGAATCTGGCGGATCACATGGTGTCGCCGGCGGGCGCGGGGCGGGCGCAGTTGCGCCTGGTGTTTGGCCAGCCGATCATGGGCCGCCAGGTGGTGCGCATGAAACTTGAGCGCAACGCGTCGTCGGCCGGCGCCGCCGCGGCCACGGCCGCGACGGAATGGGCTGTGCCACCGGTGTCCATCATCGAGCCAAACGGCAAGGAGGCGAAAAGCGCGCACGGGTTTGTCGGCGTCACCAGCGACGCCAGCCTGCGCCTGACGCCGACGACGATGGATAAACTGGAGGACGCGACGGCGGCGTTTCCGCTCAAGCTCGACAACCTGCAGGCCGCCTGGCGATACCGCGACGAACCGTGGAGCGCGACGCTGAAGGTGGAACACCTGGCGGCGAGCATCCAGGCGGATGCGCTGCATATTTTCTCGGTCGGCCAGGAAATGGCGCTGGGCAGCACCGTCATCAACTTCAGCATCGCGGGCGCGCCGGTGAACGTGCTGCGCGTGCAAAACACCGGCGGCTACCGCCACATTGAATTCACCGGGCGCTACAAGCGCGACGTGACGCAAACCGGCGACGTCTATGAAATCTACCTCGACCATTCGGTGTCCGGCGCGTACACGCTGCTCGCCACCTACGAGCTGCCCTTCAAGGCCAGCGGCGACTCTTTGACCTTCACCGGCATGCAGCCGCTGGGCGTGCAGACCGAGCAGGGCCACGTGCTGCTGGCCAGCAGCTATCCGTTCAACATCACCCCGGAAAAGATTTCCCCGGGAATGTCGCGGCTCGAAGCGGCGGAAATTCCCGCCGAATACCGCCTGTTGTGCGACGCGCCCATTCTCGCCTGCTACCAATACGCCGCGCGGCCGTTTGACGCCACCCTGCACCTCCAGCCTTTGGTGGACGGCAGCACCGTGGACCAAGTGGTGGACATCGGCACACTGGAAACGCACATCTCCTCCACCGGCGAAGTACGCACGATCGCGCGCTACCTGCTGAAGAGCAAGGGCCATGACTTCCTGCAGCTCTCCATGCCCAAGGGCGCCACACTGTGGAACGTCACCGTGGAAAAACAAACGGTGGTGCCCGTGGCGGACACCAACGCCAGCAGCAGCGCGCTGCTCGTGCCCCTGCCGCGCAAGGGCGACCCCAACGTGCCGCTCTCCGTGGAAGTTGAATACACCGCCGGCGCAAAGGACGCGGTGAACGTCACCGTGGTCGCCCCAACGATCCATGCCGCGGTCTTGGTGACGGACTGGAAATTGTCGGGCGACACCGACCGCCTGCTGCGGGCGGAACCCGACGCGCCGTTGACAGTGATTCCGCGGGTGAGCGCGTTTGGCTGGCTCACGCAGATTGTCACCGGCAAGGACGTGAAGCCGCGGCCGCCGATTTCGCCGTATCTCCTGCGCTTTGAGGGACCCAACACGCCGGAGTTGACGCACCGGCAGGCGTTTTTCTGTGGCCTGGCACTGGCGCTGGCCGGCCTCCTCCTGTTGCGCATCGTCCGAGCGAAAAGCCTGCTGGCGAAAATTTCCGTGGGCGGCGTCGGCGCCATCGTGGCGCTGATCGGCATCGTCCTCCTCGCGCAAGTCGGCGTGCGTTCCGCGCATGTCACCGACCAGCCGGCAGTCAGCCGGGACGTGCATCTGAGCATACCGGTGACGGAAGCGGACCACGCGCTGTCCTTTGCGATTACCAATGAAATCACGCCCAAAATACCCGCGCCAGCGCAGCACCCGGAGCCCCTGGCCTGGTTGTTGCTGCCCGGCGCCATTTTGTTGTTGTTGGGCCTGGCCGGTTCACGGGGAGCGCTGTGGTGCGCAATTTCCCTGCTGCTGATTTTGGTGGGCCTGCTGAGTTTGCCGCAAGGGCCGCAATGGTTCTGCGAAGCGCTCGCCGGCATGCTCGCGGGGGCGATGGCCCTGGCGCTGTCGGGACTATGCAAAAAGAAGTCGCCTTCCGCGGCGCCCGTGAACCCCGGCGCGCCAACGGCCGCCGCCGCTGCGGTAATGCTGGCACTGGGCCTCTGGTTGTCCGGCTCGGCCACGGTGCACGCCGCGGTCGCGCCGCCGAAACCGCCACCGCAGCCGCCGTCAGCGCCGGGCAGTGCCACGCCCGAACCCATTGCCGCGCTGGATGCCGCCCCGGCGGCGCCGACGCCGGGCCTGGTGCTTTCCCTGGTGCAAACCGGCACGGTGCAGGAAACCAATCCCGGGCAGGAAAGTTTTGCACATATGCAGGCGGAGATGACCTGGCGGGCGGAAAAGGGCAGCCAAATCACGGTGTTGCGCGCCCCGGCCGTGCTCACTCATTTTACGGGTGACCAAGCCCATCTGCACCTCGCGCAAGGCCAGAACACGGACACCGCCTACGTGCTGACCGCGGATACAGCGGGGACTTACAAGATCTCCCTCGCCTATGATGTGCGCGCCTATGCGGGCCAGGCAGGTGCCGCCGCCATAATTTTGCCAACGCCCGGCGGGCTCGTCAATTTACTCACGCTGGATTTGGCGCGCGCCGACCTCGACGCGAAATCCAACAACGCGGTGTCGCTGCACACCACCCCGGGCACGGGAGGCCACCCCCGCGTGGAGGCCAGCTTTGGCCCGAACGCATCGCCGACGCTCGAGTGGTCGCCGCGCGCCCGCGACCTCAGCGCGGAAAAACCCGAATTCTACGCCGACTGGCGGCAGCTCTACATCCCGGCCGCGGGCATCGTGGACGGTCTGCATGACGTGAACATCCGCCTCGCCCAGGGGCAAATCAAGGAATTGGTTTTCAGCGTGCCGGAAAATCTGACCATCTCGCAGGTGGATGCGGCCAATCTCGCCAACTGGCGCTTTGACCCCGACCAACACAAACTGCACGCCTACTTCGACCCTCCGCGCACGACCGCATTCGACGTCGTCATCCATTCCCAGGCCTCCACCTCGCCGCTAACCTACACCGCAACGCTCACGCCCATCCGCCTCGACGGCGCGACCACGGACTCCGGCATGATGGCGACGGCCACCGGCTCCGAAGTTGAACTGGGCACCGTGACCCCGGACAATCTGGCCACCGTCAACCTCGACGATTTCCCCCCGGCGGTGACGCGCGCCGCAACCCCGCGCGGAGAAAACCTGACCGTGCGCCGCGCCTACTCGTACGGAATCAAGGAACCGTCGCTCAAAGTGGAGGCTGTGGCCGTGGTGCCGGACGTGCGCGTGGATTCGCTCCAGCGGCTCTCGCTTGGCGAAGACCGCATCTTGCTCGCCGCCCATTTGAACGTGGCGGTCAACCGCGCCGGGATTTTCAAACTGAGTTTCCCGCTGCCCGCCGGCTTTGAACTGGAATCCGTGAGCGGCGATCAATTGAGCCACCAGACGGAATCGGGCACGGGGGCCAATCGCATCATCACGCTCAATCTCAAAGGCAAGACCATCGGCAATGCCGCCTTTGACATACAATTGAGCGCGCCGGGTATGACCGCCCAGCAAAATTGGACGGCGCCCCGCCTGACCATCACCGAGGCCGACAAACAAACCGGTCAGTTGATTCTCCTCCCGGAACTGGGACTCCGCCCGCAAATCCATACGCGCGACAACCTCACGCAGGTGGATCCGAAGGAACTGCGCATTGACACCCCCGGCGCCCTGGTTTTCCGACTGCTGCAAAGCGACTGGACGCTCGCGCTGGACATCGAAAAGGTTCCGCCGCACATCCAGGCGGATGTGTTGCAGGACGTGACCGTGCGGGAAGGCTCGACGGAAGTGCGCGCGAATTTAAATTACCAAATTGACAACGCCGGCGTGCGCGAGTTGCGCCTGCAGGTGCCGACCGGCGCCATGGGCGTGCACATCACCGGCCAGCAGGTGAGTGATGCCGTGCCGGTTGAAGGTCAGACCGACCAGTGGTTGATTCGCCTGCAACGCCGCTCCATCGGCGCGCTGGCGCTCACCGCCACCTACCAGCTCCCGCCGGCGGGCACCGACAACAAGCTGACGTTGTCCGGCCTGCAAGCGCTCGGCATCGATTTGCAACGCGGCTACATTGACCTGCGCTCGCGCGGGCGGCTCGAAACCCGCGTCACCACCGCGCCGTCCTCGCTGCACCCGTCGGACTGGGAATCCATTCCGCCAGCGCTGCGGCGGGATTTGGACGGCAGCACGCCTAGCCAGACCTTCACTGCCGTGGAGGCGGCGTTCACGCTGCCGGTGGAAGTGGTGCGCCATGAAGCCGCCAACGTGCTCCCGGCGCGCGTCGAATCCGTGCACATGCGCTCGTTGGTTGCGCCGGACGGCCAATTGCTCACCGAGGTCACCGTCCGGCTGTTCCCCGGGGACAAGCGCCACTTGAACGTGCAACTGCCCGGCGGCAGCAAATTCTGGTTCGCCTTCGTCAACGACAAAGGGGTGACGCCGAGCCTGGGCAGCCAGGGCAAAGGCGAAATCCTTTTGCCGCTTGAACCGAATCCCGTGCCGAGCGAAGCGGCGACCGTGGAATTCCTCTATCAGCAAAAAGCCCCCGCCAGCAGCGAGTGGAAGGACACCGAACTCACCGGCCCGCGCTTCGACCTCCCCTTGCAAAACATTTCCTGGCAACTCTATCTGCCGGAAACGTGGAAGGTCAGCTCGTGGGCTGACGCCTGGCAAAAGAAAACCACCGAAGCCATCATCCCGGTGACTGCGGGGAAGGCCACCTTTGACGATTACCTGGCCAAGGAGAATCAGCGCCTCAACCTGCAGAATGCGAAAGCGGAAAACTTTTTGGTGCAGGGCAACCAGCTGCTCCAGCAGGGCCAGCAAATGCAAGCGCGCGAATTGTTCAACAGCGCGTATCAAATCTCCCAAAAAGATTCGGCTTTCAACGAAGACGCCCGGGTGCAGTTGCAAAACCTGCGCGAGACCCAGGCCATGATCGGCCTCAACAACGCTTCCAACGGTTTCAGCAACACCAACAACCTCAATATCAACGGTGGGGGCGGCGCGCTGAATGCGCCCCAGGGCACGAATCTTGTGCTGAGCCAGACGGAGTTGCTCAACTTCACCGATCAGCAGGCGCGCAAAGTTCTCGGCGCCAATGCCGCTGAGGAAAATGCCGTGCTCGCCGCCCTCGCCCACACCCTTGTCAAACAACAAGCTGACACGCTCCCCCACCCTGTCGCCATTCGCGCGACGCTGCCGGAACGCGGCGCGGTTTACGAATTCACGCAATCGCTGCTGGTGAATGCCAATGCGGGCCTGGTGTTAAAAATCTCCGCCGGGCCGGACGCGGCGCAATCTGACTGGGCCGCGTATGCCGCGCTCATCGCCTTGGGGCTGTTACTGGCCGGCGCATTGAGGATATCGCGCAAGCCGGCGAAAGCCTAGGCCGCGTCAGGGTAATACCCTGAAAAGGCAATAAAAAGCCTGTAGCTCCGACCGTCGGCGCCATCGGATTCGTGATAAAGCCGTAAAAAACCTTGGCGGATCTTGGAACGGCACGTCGCCGGGCGGCCCCCGGTGGCGAGACCGTGTTTCCCCGGGGGGCCCTCGGGCTCCTACTCTCATCACGCGGGGCTTTCTACTCATTCTTGGCGGCGTGGATTACAGGGTTCGCCGGATGGTTGCGGGGCGTCGCTGCGGGTATACTGGGGGGAGAAGAAAACACCCGGTTCCAAGCAAACCCAACCATCAAAATTCCCACTGCCATGAATGCTCTTACCTATGCGCCCGCGCTGTTTCTCCATGCTTCGGCTGGTGTCAATCCGGCACCGACTCCGAAATCCAGAAATCTGGTGCAAATGGACAAGGTCGCCGAATTCATCGGCGACGATCCCGACACCCAGCGGCAGGTCTTTGACCTGTGCCTTGACCTCATCGTCACCAACCTGCCGCAATTGCGGAAAGCCATGGAACGCGAGGATACGGCGGCCGTGGCCCGGTTGGCGCACCGCGCGCGCGGGTCACTGGGCATGCTGGGCTTGCCCATGCTCAAGGAATTGGGCGAAGCCATTGAATACGGCTACGACGAATTGGGCACGGTTCGCTGGCATGCGCGGTGCGAAGAGCTGTACCAGCTCTTCGTGGCCTTGCGCCAGGAATTGAAAGAGCGCCTGGCGGCGTAAGCCTGCCACCGGATTGCTTCCACCACCTCGGAGGAAAAATGCCATGCTTGCCAAATCGGGGGCAATGCCCAACATTGAAACCATGGCCAAGGAGTTCCCCCAGCGCGTGCTGATCATAGACGATGAACCGCACATTCGCACCTACCTGCGGATGATTTTGACGGATGCCGGAGCAGCAGACATCAAGGAAGCCGGCGACAGCGCAAACGCCGTCCTCATGTATCAACATCAGGAGCCGGAACTGGTATTGCTGGATTTCAACCTCCCGGGGGAGGACGGACTGGCCGTTCTCGAACGCATCCTGGCCCATGACCCTGACGCGCGGGTGGTGATGATGACCGCTGTGGCCTCCCGCGAAATGGTGGAAAAGTGCGCCGCGGCCGGCGCCCTCAATTACATTCGCAAAGACACCCCGCGCGCCCAGATTTTGGAGACGTTGCGCTCCGTTTGGTCGGAGTTCTCCGAAGGCGCGGAAGAATAATCCTCGATTTCCCCACCCTTCCACCCTGCACTTCCCATGCCCAACGAAAATCAGCCAGCGTCCGGCGAATCCGCCCCGCAGCTCAAAGAAGCCCGCTATTCCCTCACCGAGATGCTGCGCGAAGTCGAGCACGAACGACGGAATTCGGTGCTGGGGATGGAACTGGTTGATCAAAGTGAGATCCGCACCATTTTCAAATCCCGGGCCAAACGCAAGTCGGCCAAACGCGTCTAGCGCTGCGGACCATCCCCTCGCCTTTCCCCGCCCACCTGCCATGGCCAAAACTTTTGCCGAATTGCTGCGCGAAAAGCATCCCCTGCTGGCCGAGAAGGATCTCGGCCGGCAGGTGAAGAAACACGGGCCCCATTCCATTGCGCTGGTTGAAGCGGTGATCATGGGCGGTCTGCTTTCCCATACGGTTGCCTGCCGCTTGTGGAGTGAATGCCTGGGCATTGCCTATATTGATCCTTTTAACACGCTGATTACACCGGAGGCGATTGCCCTGGTTCCAGCCGAAATCGCCCGCAAAGCCCAGGCATTGCCGCTGTATGTGCTGGATGGCGTGCTGACCATCGCCACGCCCGACCCCACCGATGCCGCCATGCGCAAACGCCTCGAAGGCATCGCCGGCCTGAAAATCAGCCCACTCTTCTCCCTGCCAGCGGAAATTCACGATGCCATCGAGGTGCATTACTCCTCCGACAAGGACATCGAGTCCATCGTCAAGGAATTGGAGGAAACCGGCGATGTCATCGGGCTCCAGGTGACTCCCTCCGAGCTCGAGAAACTCAGCGAATCGAAATCCCTCATTCGCATTGTGGATTCGCTGATTTATTTCGCCCTGCGCGAGCGCGCCAGCGACATCCACCTGGAACCGCAGGAAAACGACACCCGCCTGCGCTACCGCATTGACGGGCGCCTCCGCGAGATGCTGCGCTTCCCGAAAATTCTGCACCGGCCCATTGTCTGCCGCATCAAGGTCATGTGCGATTTAAACATCGCCGAAGCCCGGTTTCCGCAGGATGGGCGATTTACGCTCCAACTCGGCACCCGCAAGAGTGATTTTCGCGTTAGCTTCATCCCGACGGTCGAGGGCGAGAAATGCGTCATCCGGGTCCTCGCCTCGACCTCGAAGAAGGATTTCCTGACGCTGGACAAAATGCTCATTTCGCAGAGCATTCTCGTGCCCTTTAAGCGGGTCATCCAGTCGCCCAATGGCATCGTTTTTGTCACGGGCCCCACCGGCTCCGGCAAAACCACCACCCTGTACGCCGCCCTCGCTGAGGTCAGCACGCCGGACGTCAACGTCTCCACCATTGAGGACCCGGTCGAAATCAAACTGCCGGGGCTGACCCAGTCGCAGGTGAACACCCACATTGAGTTGAAATTCGGCCTACTGTTGCGCGCCATGCTGCGGCAGGATCCAGACATCATTCTCGTCGGCGAGATTCGCGACGTGGAGACTGCCAAGATCGCCAGCGAAGCCGCGCTGACCGGGCACCTGGTCTTTGCCACGATGCACACGAACAACGCGCCGCAGGCCATCACACGACTGATGGAAATCGGCGTCGAGCCGCACGTCGTGGCGCCCTCCGTGATGGCCGTGCTCGGCCAGCGCCTCGCGGCGCGCATTTGCGAGCGCTGCAAGGAAAGTTTCACCCCGTCGGCGGATCAACTGGCGCGCTATTTTTCCGATTTCGAAGGCACTTCCACCGTTTTTTACACGGGCAAGGGTTGCGAGATCTGCCGGCGGACCGGGTACAAGGGCCGCGTGGCCTTCCATGAGCTCGTCGTGGCCACTGAGGAAATCCGCGACATTATCGCCCGCGGGGGCAACATCGAAGCCCTCACCGCCGCCGCCAAACGCACCGGCTACAAGCCCCTCCGCCATGACGGATTGAAGAAGGCCCTGCTGGGCCTGACCACGTTTGAGGAGGTGGAAGCCAACACGCCGTTTGAGTGGGAGACGTGACTGCGCAGGTGCGGTTGGGGAATCTGCCTGGCCGCTGAATTCATGCAGATCAATTGCCCTGGTTGTTGCCGCCAGAGGCCGCTGGCGCCGCAGTTCCCGTGGAATCCGTGGTTGCCGGAAGGCCGCGTGCGCCCCGCCCAGTCGTCAACCCCGCGGTACCGCGGCCCGGTATTGCGCTGCCGCCGCCACGGCGAGGTCCACCACCCCGGGCCCCGGGTTCGAGCGGAATCTTGAAATCATCGGGAAGGGGCGCAGGCATCTTGGGGTCGAACGTGCCGGCATCGTCCACGAGATATTTCACGAGATCAAATTTGTTCTGCTTGATGCCCTCGACGATGCAGCGCGATAACAGGTAGCCGCCATACGTGTTGGAATGCAAGCCGTCCACCGTACCGCGCGGCGCCAGGGGCCCCAGGGCGGTCCAAACGTCAATGCTCATGGCATTGAGATCAATAGAGGCGGCGCCCGCCTCCTTGGCGGCGTCAATGGCGTCCTTCGGGTAATTGCGCAGGCCGTTCACGTTGATCGCGCCCGTCGCGCGGTCAATCTTGGTCATCGGTGAAACCACGACCGGAATGGCGCCTTTGGCTTTGGCCTCGGAGATATATTGTTTAATCTGGTTTTTGTAATCCTCACCCTCCACGTAGGAGTTCGACCAATCCCGCAACGGGTAGTCCGGCCCCCAAATGGCATTCGGGCCGCTCTTGTTAAGGTCATTGGTGCCAAATTGCATGAACACAAAGTCGCCGGGCTTTATCTCCCCCAAAACCTTGGTCCAACGGTGCTCGGCCCGAAATGCCTTCAGCGTCTCACCGGATTCCGCAAAATTCGCGATGACCACTGGCGGTTTGAACCAGCGGGGCAGCATCTGCCCCCACGTGCCATACGGCTCGGCGCGTTGATCCGTCACCGTCGAATCGCTGATCAAGAACACCGTCAGCGGCTTCTCTGCGGGCTCGATCGTCACTGCGCCCACCGCCGGCTTCGCATCGCTGAATTGCAACGTGAGCTTGTCATCCCACGTCGGCGTCAACAATTGGCCATTGGCGTCAATTTCCTGGACATCGAGAATCAGTTTCGTGCCATCCGGCAACACGGGATTGCGCACGCTGACGTAAAACGAACGGGTCTCGAATTTACCCGGGTCCGTGTGAATACGCTCCAGCATCAGGCGGCGGGACTCGGCTTTGACCGTGGTCATTGACTCTTCTTTCGCGTCGCCGAGCGTGACCGTCACTTTGTAATTCCCCTCCGGTACCGCCACGGAGAATTTGAACAAATTCCCGCTGGTGACAAAACCCGCCTGGAGCGGGTCCTTCCCACCGCGGTCCACGGAGGTGATGTTGCCGCCTGGCTCGAAACCAAATCCCGCATCTTTGGAATACAGGGTGTCAGGCTTGACCACGGTATAACCGGGCGCCGCCGGGCCGGGGCCGAATTCAAATTTGAAGCTCGTTTTGGGTGCGTCCGCGGCGAGGGCCGGCGAGGCAAGAAGAACCAAGGACGCGAAGATCAGGTGGAGTTTCATGGAGATTATTTCAGGGGGTGGCTGTGGTGGGCATTTTTGCATTCTCATCCAATTCTAGCCGCAGGTAGTCGTAGATGAGGCCGTTGGACTGGGAACCTGCGGGAACAGTAAGCCGAATGACATTCCCGCCTGCCTTTAGCAGCGAGGCCGGGAATGGGAACTCCCCCTGTATCGAATTGCGACCGACGGTCCCGTCTCCCGGCACATTGAGCGTGCCCACTGGCTGATCATTGACCGTCACCGAAATTCCCCCACCAGTCACGGAACCACCCGCCGTGGCAATCCGTAACGTGGCCGTGCCCTTTGGGGCCGACGGCATGTCAAAAGTGATGGACCACGGACTGGCCCGACCCCGGGCCACGCCGCCGCCCGCGATGGAGCTGGGAGCGGCGTTGGGATCTTCGACGTGCGACACGTGCTCAAAATACCAATCTTTGTGAAAATCGCTCTTGCCGATGACGTAATTCACGTCGTTCGGGAACAGATCACGATAAACCAGGCCCATGCCATCGTGGAAATAATCGTCGCCCTTCATAAACTCAGATCCGTTGCGGTTGGGAATGCCGATGTCCCAAATTTGCTGGCCGCGGCGCACGGGCGTCCAATTCAATTTGCCCAAGTCGAGTGGCTTGCCACCCTCGACAATGACATCGGTCTTGGCATATTCGCCCAAAACCCCGTCGGCGATGGCGTGCAAAGTGTATTTGCCGGGGTTGACATTGGGCACGGTGAAATGCCCCTGGTCGTCGCCTCGGGCCCAAAATTCGTAGTGCTTGGCGTCGGTCATCCAAGTGATGTCGGCGGGCATGTTGCCCGCGGCCGGTCGGTTCACCGGAATATGGTAATCGGGATAAGTGAGGCCCACCTTGAGATTCGCCATTTTGGCGGAAGGCATAATCAGATCATTCAATACCAACTGACCCGTGACCGTGGCGCGTTGCTCCTTGCTCGGATAATCCACCCCGGCAACCCAGGCAAACGGCCACTGGGCATTTTGTCGGCCCGCTTCGGCCATGGCGTCCTTCCACAGCGCTTCCGGCTCCATGCCCTCATTGACATAAATCATGAACGGCCCAACCGTTTTGGTCCAATGCTCGCCCTGGGCCACGTCCACGGAACTGCCGCCGTAGTGGCTGCTCTTCCAATAGTTCAAGATGCAGGGGAAATAATCCGGTCGCGTGGTGTCGCGGTGCGTAACGAACTCGACTTTCGTCGGCCCGCCGCTGAGATATTCTGTCGACGGGTTGACAATAAAGACGCCAATCTTCTTCGCCGAGTTGGCCCAACCGAAGGCGGGATGGTCAAACTGGTCGGTGGTATAGTTGTATTTATTGTCCCCATTGGCCTCCTTCTCCTTGGGATAAGGCATGTGGTGATGCTCGTCCGCCAGCATCCAGTCAAAATCATTGTTCAGTTTTACGCAGAAGCGGGCCTCGCCCAGCGTGGCGTCAGGATACTCCGGCTTGTGGTCGAAAGTGCAATAGGTGTAGACCCCCGATTCACCCTGGCCCAGTGTGTAGCGTATTTCGATATCCGCCGCAAATTCGCCTCCGGCGGGGGCGCCGGGCCCGTGGCCCATCTTCGTGCCGTCCGAAAATCCCTTGACGGAAACCTCGGCGCGTTGGCCGCCATTTGATTTGGGGTCAATGGTGATCTTGGCCACCACGCGTGGGCCAATCGCATCGTGCGACCAAAATCCATACATATGGTCCGTCATGCCCCGGCCGTGGCCTGGGTCGCCGGGGGGATCTATGGACACGTCGGGATATCCGTCAGGCGTCTGATAAGTCGCCAGCATTTCCACGCCTTTGTATTTTAACGAAATCAAGTCACCGGAGTATTTGGACACCAATGCGGTGATGATGCCGTTATACAATGAATAGTAGCTTTCGTTCTCCATGATGGAAACCGGCACGGCGCCGGGTTTGGCAGCCGGGGCGGCAGAGGCGGCCGGCGCTGACGCGCCTTGGGTCGCAAAAGCAAACACGGCCAAGCCAGCCAGTATCAGGGCACAAGTGGTGGAGTTTTTCATGAGGAGATTGAGGGAAAACGAGCTGAATTCGTGGTGAGGCAATTGCGTCCCGCGCTAAGATTGGAAAGATTGTCCGATGCAGGGAAGATTTGAAATTGCCAACTAGGGCTGCGACGGCGGCGGCGCCGACTCATCCAGTTCCAACCGGAGATAATCGTAAATCACGCCCGCCGGCAGCGCGCCCGCCGGCACCGTGAGCTTCATAGAAGGCACTATTCTCGGTAATGATGACAGGCGCGGCGCCCGATTTGGTGGCGGGGAGCGATGCCGGTGCGGCGTGGGCCATGCAGGCCATGGCGAAAAGGCCGCAAATCGCAGCGATGATTTTTGCGGGGGTATTCATGGGGTGGCCTCATGGCAATCTAGTTGGCTGCCGTCGGGGCGGTCGCCGGTTTTGGCGCCGCGGGCCCGGCGGCCCAGTTCAAGCTTTGGATGGTCCAGTCCTGGGTCCAGCCCGGGAAGCGCGCGTAATCCCAAGGTTCTCCGACCATGAGGTAATTGGGTTTCTGATAAAGTGCGTAGACCTTGCGCGCCTGCTCGAGGGCAGCATGGACATCTGGCTGAGTGACGTCGCGATCCAGCAGCGGTGCCACCACCACGACCGGTCGCGGCGCAATTGCCGCCAGAATTTCCGTGTAATCAACCGGAATTTGCGATTCATGGCCGATGAAGAAACCGAGCCGGGGAAGCAACGGGCGCTCCACGCTCCAGCGCGCAATGCCGCCTGTGCCCTTGTCTTCGGTATCCGTGCGCATGGGCTTGAAGCCATTCACCGCCACGACCCCCTTCACGCGGGAATCCAAGGCAGCAGTATAGAGGCCCGTCATGGCGCCAAGCTCGTAACCAAAGATATAAATATGGTCGGCATCCACCACGCTGTCTTTTGACAGCGCGTCTATGGCCGAACGGGCATCGTGCACCAGACGGCCCATTTGCGACCAATGCGGAGCCGTATCGAACAATTGCGCGAGTTCCGTGGCGCGGGTGCTAAAGCCGCATTGATCGTACGCGAGCACCGCATATCCCGCCTGGGTCAGTGCGAGGATGGGATGCAAATCACGGCGGTAAACCCACATATAGCCCAGCGGATAACTGAAGCCATGCAACCAGATAACCGTGGGCAACTTAGTGCCCGCCGGAGTGTTATTTGGAACATACAAATCGCCTTTGACACCTTCACCAAAGGTGATGACGTGCGGGGTCACGGCACCGCGCTGAGGATCCGTCCAACCGAATTCGTTCGAGGTGCCGCCGGTAAATTTGGATTTTATGTCATCGCTGATACTGCTCCCAAGGCTGGGATTGGCGACCGGACCACCGCGCGCTCCGCCAGCGAATGCCCCGGGTCCTCCATTTCCACCGGTGAGAGTCAGCGTTCCCGTCCCACTCAGAGTTAATGCGCTGGACGCCGCCGGACCGCCGGGAGCCGCACTCCCACGCGCCCCAAATGCACCGGGAGCGGCCCCGGCGCGTGGGCCTCCACCACCCCTCGCCGGGCCTGATCCATGGGCACTTACCGTTCCCTTATCCGCCGGACCGTACGCTGGCGGAATCGTCGCGGGTGCGTCGCCCAGAAGCCAATTGATGTTTTGGCGAATGTCGGCGGCCTTGGTCTCCCAATCGGCGACGCTGGCGATACTCTTGCCGCCAGTACCGACGAGGAGGTCGTCGGGTTTGTGCGCCGGGAATTTTGCGAGATCCGCTTTCTCCCCGCTTTTTGCGACCCATTGGTTGAGGTTCCAGGGATAGAGGAAATTGTTGACCCATTTGTCCTTCGAGCGGCCAAATTGGATGTCGAGCCAGTCAAGATCCATTTCAATATTGTCCGTGCCGTGGACGCCTTTTATTCGCATGATGCTTACATGCTCGGGTTGACCGAGCAGTTTGAACACCGGCAGCGCGGAATATAACGACTGCTCGTCCGCCCAGGTGTTGGAAACTTCATCGTTCATGCCGTATTCTATCAGGCACGAGCGCGGGGCAATTAACGTCACGAGCAAATTGCCGTCCACCGGCAGGCGGTCTTCGCGCCCCGCAAAAAACCGCAGCTGCGGCGCAAACCACAAGGGGAACATTCTCGTGGTGGTTTCGATGCTCTCGGCCTGGTTGCGCTCGCCCGCCTGGCGCCACGAAACCACCCCTCCCACCCCGGTACTGCCTGCGACCACCGCGGCAATGCGCTCGTCCAGCGCCGCCGAGAACATCGCCATCTTGCCCCCGCGCGAGTAGCCCGTGATGGCGATGCGCGCCTTGTCCACTTGGGGTAGCGTGTAGAGATAATCCACCACCATTCGGGCAGTGAAGGCCCTCTGGCCCATGGTGGCAAAGTCGAAGCCGGGATAAAGTTGCGGGAGATTGGAGGGCGTATCCACGCTGCTCGGGAACGAACAGGCAATATAGCCGCGATTCAAAACTGCTGCGCCCATGCCCCCGATAAGGACTGGAAACGGCCCCTCCCCGGCGGGGATGGTCACTGACACTTGCGCGGATGCCTGGTCGTCTGGACCGTACTGTAGATTGACGGTGCGGGTAATGACGCCGGCGTCGTTGGTCGTCTCGCTCACCGGCACAATTTTATCGAGCTGGGGTTTGGGCGGAACCGTGCCGAGTTGATATTTTTGCTCGAGGTCCCAAATTTCCTTGCGACGCGCGGCCCAATCCGCCGCCGTTTTCACGTCGCGGCCGTCGAGGAATTTCAGCGGGTCGGGTAAACCGTTGTGGCGCGGCAACGCGCCGAAATCCGGCGGCAGGATGCCTTTGGCCTGCACCCAGTCGCCAAACGAAGGCAAACCGCTGGCCGCCGACACGGGCGGCAATGTTTTTAGGAGCTGGTCGAGATAATCCCGCCGTTCCGCTTCCGTCATCGCCCGCACCGTTGGTGCAAGCGCAATCACCGACAATACCAGCAGGGGAAGGGCAATCCGTCGCATGGGGTGGGCGCGGGTTGAGAGCGCAACCCCAACAATTGCATCTGTGGCCGTTCAGACAAGCAATAAAAACACGCCTTGGGGGCGGGCGCCACTAGGGGGCTCCAGCCGCCGTGGCCGGCACTGCCGGAGTTGGGGCGGGCCCGGGAGTCGCCGCCGGCGCCGCCGCCCGCGGGCCGGCCATCGCCGGCAAACTTAGCATCTTATTCTGAAAGTATGGCGCCGACACATTGTTTTCCACGGCCTTTTGATAGACCATGCGCGCACTGTCGTAATCTTTCTGGCTTTCAAAATAATCACCCAGCTCATTGACGCTGCGCGCCAGGAATTCCCGGCCGGAAGTCGTTTTATCCAATTCCGCCGCCTGCTTGGGCTTGTCCAGAATATTGATCACCTTCCAATAAGCCGCGGGTTTCAGGGCGTCGTCATCAAGAAAATGGGCATAATCATAACCCGCCTGCACCTGCGCCCAGACGGGCAAATAATTCAGGTTGCTCAGGTGATCCAGTGCTTCGAGTGCCACGCGCCGTTTCTGCACGTCTTCGTGGTCCTTCATCGCAATGGCATTCAAGCAATTGGCCCGGGCCATGAGCGCCTGGGCCCAGAGCTCGTCCGACAAGGGCAAATGTTGCTTGTTCAGCAGGTCGAGCAGGTTTTCAAAAATGTCCAGGGCCAGGGTGAAATCGTTCCGGCGGCTGTATAATTCTCCCTGCTCGTAGCGCACGTAAAAAATTAATGGGAATTCGTCCGGGAAATTTTCGGCGAATTTCTTGAGGCTGGCCAGGGCGGCCTCAAACTTCCCGTCGCCGTCACTGTCCCGATTGTACAGGGCGAGCTGGTAAAGGGCCCGCGGGGCATATTCGGCGCCGGGGTTCTGCCGTTTCGCGGGATCCTTGGCGTCAATAAATTGATCCACGAGGCTGATTAAATCTTTCGCCGCTCCGTTCTTGTCGTTCTGGTCGGCCAGTTTGTTGGCGTGCCAAAGCAGGCCCTCCACCGCCGCGTCCGTCTGCTTGTAAATCGTTTGCAGCTCCGTGTAGCATTTTTCCATTTCGGCCGCTTTGCCCGTATCGTCCGCCGCCCGCACTTTCAGCAGCAGACCGGCCGCCGCCAATTCCCGCCGCGACGCCTCCAGGGCCTTGCTGCCCGCCACCACTGCCGCCTTCATTTCAATTTCCGCTTCATCCTGCAATATTTGCGCCTTGTCCGCCGCCGACGGGTCATGCACCTCCACCGCCAGCGAGGCGTCCAGCCAGCGCAGGCACAGGCGCAGTTCAATTTGGAGGAGGTTGATGTGGCCGGCGTCGAGCAGCCGGGTGAGGCGCGCAAAGGCTTTCTCCACCTCGTGGTTGTCCCGCAGCGCCAACAACAGGTTGTATTCCGCCCGCCAGCGTTCGTCCGCATCCGCCAGTTGCGGCGCGACCTCATCCAGGCGGGCGATGGCCCCTGCCAGATTGCCCGCTTTTATTTCACTCTCCACGGCGCGTTCGAGCAATGAGCCGAGATTTTCCTCCGGCGGCGGATCCTTGATCAACGTGGCATACAAACTCGCCGCCGTGGCGTAATAACTTTTGTCCAGGGGGGTTCTATCGCCATTCAGAAAATTCAAATCCGCAAGCCGCGCCGTGATAACCCTGCGTTCGGGTTCGCCCACCGGCAGGGCCTCGCGGAGGCTGTTCAGGTTTTTCGCCGCCTCAAGGATTTGCTTCGGCGTGGCACTCCACGCGACGTAGGCGAGAGTCAACCACGCGCCCTCGCGCGCAGTGTCCCGGGCCAGTTCCTGGTCTTTCGGCAGCGTCAGCAGGAGCTGGGCCGCGGCGGCCGCCTGGTCATTTTGATTGAGACCCAGCGCCAGCTGCATTTGTAACAAATACAATTGTTTGATTAACGGGTGACCGCGCGGATCCAGCACCAGCGCGTCAAGTAGAGCCTTCAAATCCTTCGCATTCTGCGCCAATTTCCCATTTTCCAGCAAATCCAGGGCAATCTTTTGGGTGTTGACCAGGTCATTTAAATCCGGCGCGCCTTTTTCGGGCCAATCTTTGAGAATGGCTTGCAGCGTTTCCTGGTCGCGGGCGGCGTCCGGCGCGGCGGCCTGCTGATCAATAATCACATATTCCAACCGCAGCTTGTTCAGGCTCGACCGGTCCAAGCCCACCCGTTGCAGGTTTTTCTGCAGCAATTGCAGAGCCCCGGAGGGGTCACCCAGCTTGTCGAGCACAATGGCCAGGTCGAGCGCATATTGGGCGCTGTTCGCGCCATTTATGGGATCCTGCACGGCCGCATCCATTTGCTTTTGCAATTGATCCCGAATCTCCGGGGTTGCGGCCAAACCCAAATAAAGCTGGCCCTTCCAGCGTTCCGCCTCGAATTGCGCGGCTTGCAGCGGATTTACCGCGTTGGCAATGGCCTTGGTCCAGTCGGCATTGGCCTCTTGCGGCTTTTTTTCCCATTCCGCCAACGTCGCCGCCGCCAAATAATACCAGGGCAGGTCCGACGCCGACAACTGGGCCACCGGCACTTGGGCCAATTGCGCGCTAACTGTCACCCATTGTCCTTCCTGTTCCTTGAGCAGCGTATCGCGCAATATATAGGCTGCACTATTGCTGGCCGTGGTAACTTCTTTGAGCGCCGCTCTGGCACCCGCCAGGTTGGCATCGGCCAAATAGGCCGTGGCCAAATCCAGATTCAAAGCATCGCGCGCCTCCTGGCTCAACCCTGGCGCCGCCAAAACCTTGCTGAAGCTTTGGATTGCGATCGACGGTAATCCTGACGCCAATGCCGAACGGCCGGATGCCGCCTCCGCCATGGCACCCACTGTTTGCTCAAGATTATTGGTGCTGCGAATAAACGGGACATCCGTCTGAATTGCCGGCAGGGACAACTGCACGGGCGGGGGGGCGTCGGGCAACCCCAACGGCTCCGCCGTGACGCCCGGCGACACCGCCGATTGCGCCCATGCGCTGCCGCCCGCCGCCACGAGCGCCACCAGCCAGTTGGTCCTTCCTAAAAGCTTCATGTTCAATAATCTTATCTTATCTATGGACGGGAGAAGATAAAGTCCAAAGACCCGCCCGTCGCCCGAAGAGTTCCCGGTTGATTTTGGTTTGTTCCCCCAAGGCCGGGGGCGAATGTGCCCGAATCAATGGTCTGCCGCTGCCGAACCCGAACCAAAATTACCGACCAACCGGCCGTTGTTGAACATTTGGTCATAGAGCACCCGGCCACTCTCATCCCATTCCGTTTGGCGGTCTTGCAGCAATTCGCTGACGGCCACCCCGCTAAAATCCCGGATGACCACCGTTTGCTTGAGGAGCTTTGGATTGCCGTCGGCATACCATTCCTGCACGCGGTTGAGCGGCCCGGGTGGGCCCGGTACGTCTGATTCGGAGACAATGTGGCGGTTGCCATTCGGCCAATAAGTCATGAAATAGGCGATCCGGGCGCCGGCCGCCGCATAGACCTCAATGCGCTCGGGTTGTTGGGTCCCGGAATAGAGCAGCGTATGGCGCTGTAGTTTTCCATCGGCCCCGTATTCATATAATTCCTTGGGCACTGTACCCGCCTCATATACCACCATCTTTTCCGGGAGGCCGACCGCCGAAAACCACGTTTGCTGCACCACCAGCCCGTCGAAGAATTCTGTTTGCAAAATATGGCCGTCGGGCAGGGCTTGAATTTGGTAGCCAGTATATCCAGGTGGATGGTCCAGTTTCGTCGCTGTCGCCGATTCCGGCAAAATCATTCCCGGCAACAGTCCACCATGATGCCCGGTCAGCAACGGCTGCTTCGGCGGCGCGGAGCTGCAGCCACCGCACACGCAAGCCGTAACCAAGGCTGCGGCCGCAACCTTGATGATTTCCGGCCATTTTGCTGCGCGTTCGTGGGCCATTGGTTTTCTTCCGAAGCACCTTTATACTACAAAACCAGGGCGATTTGCACGCCTGGACCATGCACGCCTTCTATCAAGATGCCCTCGATATCCGCCGTCTTGGACGGGCCGGTGGCCCAGATCACGTTCGGGTCGTCCCCCAATACGAGCACAGCGTCCGCCAGCGTGAGGTGAATCAGCTCGCGGGGCAAAATGGCAATGTGCACCCAGGGCGCCAACGCGCCGAGCCGGCGCGAAGTCAGGGTGTCGTTCAAAATAATCGTGCCCGTCTCGGCAATGCCGCCCGCCGCGCGGGTAATGCCAAAGGCGTAATCGTCCACCCGCGTGCGATCAAACTCCGGACTCAGCGTGAACTCGGGGCCGAATTGCTCCTGCAATTGTTTTTGCAACGCGGGATCGCAATAACCCTTCATCCAGCCGTTCTTTTTAAGATAAGCCGCGACTTCCGCGACGCTGGTCATTGGCGTGCCGTTGACGAGCTTGATGCGCTCACAAAACAATTCGAACGGGGCATGGTGGTCCACCAGCTTGTGCGCCACCGCCAGTTCTGCATCCCAATTGGGCAGCGCCGCGCGCTCCGGCAGCATCGCCAAAGCTTTATTTACCCGGCCCAGCATGTCTTCGCGTGCGTTCATGATTTTCCTTTCGCCGCCGGACGGTTTTTCAGCCACTTGCGAAATTGTCCTCCGCGCCAAGGCGGGAGTGTACGATAATCACTCCATTTGCGCAACGGCCCGGGCATGAGCACCCGCGGTACATGGTTCACCAGGCCACCCATGGCCATGGCCGCCTTCCACGCCGTTGGTTGGCTCGCCAAAATGGACCATGCGCCCAGCGGAGGCGTCCCGGATGTCGGCCCGTGCGCGCGTTTGTTCTTGTCGCGCAGCCGCAGCAGCAAATCCGGAATGGGAATATTGACGGGGCAGACTTCCTGGCACGCGCCGCAAAGACTCGACGCCTTCGGCAAATCGGCCAGCTCGGGAAATTTTTCTTTCGCCAGCAATGGCGACAACACTGCACCCACCGGACCGGGATAGACGCTGCGGTAGGCATGGCCGCTCGCCTGGCGGTAAACCGGGCACACATTCAGACACGCCCCGCAGCGGATACAGCGCAAAATATCGCGGCACTCCGTCGCCAGCACGTCAATGCGCCCATTGTCCACAAAAATGACGTGCATCTCGTCCGGGCCGTCGGGCTGCGTGGGCTTGCGCGGACCTTTGATGAATTCGGTGTAGACGGTCAATTGCTGCGCCGTGGCCGAGCGCGCGAGCAAATTGAGCAGCAGCGCCAAATCGCGGTCACGCGGCAGAATTTTCTCAATGCCCACCATCGCAATATGGCAGCGAGTCGCTGCGAGACAGAAGCGCGAATTGCCCTCGTTCGTCACCAGCACCAGCCGCCCACTCTCGGCGACGACAAAATTGGCTCCCGTCAACCCGACATCCGCCTCCAAATATTTCTGCCGCAGAAAAACGCGGGCGCGCTGGGTGATGACATTGGGATCGTCGTTATACGCACCCAGCCCATTCTTCTCAAAGCACACCGCCACCTCGCGCCGGCTCTTGTGGATGATCGGCCGCACGATATGGCTGGGATGGTCGTGGTCCACCTGCACGATGAATTCGCCCAGATCGGTTTCGAGGCATTCAACGCCGTTCTTCTCCAGAAAATGTGCCAACTCCGTTTCCTCGCTGACCATCGTCTTGGCTTTGACGATCTTGGTCGCATTGCGCTTCCGCATGATGTCGAGCACCGCCTGGTTGGCATCCAGCGCGGTCGGCGCCCAATGCACCTGGACGCCATTGGCCTTCAGCTTCTCCTCCACCTTGGGCAGGTAGGTGTCGAGGTTCTCAATGACGTGTTGCTTGATCTCCCCAGCAATCTCCCGCAACCGGTTCGCATCCGGAAAATGGTCAAACAGCACCTTCGTGCGCTTCTCATGCGTCAGATCGGAA
>Ga0265319_1000459_pt1 | contig 28945 bp, 15 predicted proteins | sample 4824metaG_FD_192443 | JGI IMG/M metagenome (GOLD analysis project Ga0265319, IMG submission 192443) | Rhizosphere microbial communities from Carex aquatilis grown in University of Washington, Seatle, WA, United States - 4-8-24 metaG | ecosystem: Host-associated > Plants > Roots > Rhizosphere >...
GCGCCGCAACCAGACAGATCGTGAATAGTCTTTTGGATAATGTTCTCATCTTTGTCTTCCTTTTTGTCATTGTCAGTGCACGGCAGAGAACGCATCCTTCCGGCTATCGGGACGTTTGCTGAGAGCCTCGTTCTTCTCTGACCGTATAAAACACTAAAACCTCCATCATCAAGTATCGAATCAGGAGGTTTCGGAATATTTTTTCTCCCCGGAATTCCGGAATGCCTTGACGAACGCGCCGGCTCCGTAGAGGGAAAAACTCGTTAGTTTAGATATTGTGCAACAATCATGCCCAGTAAAAATGGGTATTCTGAGCTTGATTCAAGTCCGGAGTTACTGGAAATGAGACATACTTCGTATTGCTTCTGATGTTGAGTAAGAAAGCGGAGATGAAAAGAGGCCTCATCGCCGATATTCGGGATGACGAAGGCGTCAGGGAGATTGTTGCAGAGTTGGCAACGAACAAGTGGACCGGAGGGAAAGATTACAATCCAATTTTGGAAATTGTTCAGCGAGCGCGGAGCACGTCAATTTGAGCATTTCCAAAATACTATATTGGATTTTTCTTTTTGCGGGACCTCCCCAAAGGCGGCCCTTTGGGCCAAAACACATCAAGGTTAGCAAAAGACGCTAACCCTGTGTGAGCAGAGGCCGACCCGCCAAGAAGATGGCGGGTCCTCAAAACACATCAGGGTTAGCAAAAAACGCTAACCCTGTGTGAGCAGAGGCCGACCCGCCAAGAAGATGGCGGGTCCTCAAAACACATCAGGGTTAGCAAAAAACGCTAACCCTGTGTGTTTTGGGAGCGGGGCCGACGAGACTCGAACTCGCGACTTCCTGCGTGACAGGCAGGCGCTCTAACCAAACTGAGCTACGACCCCGTGCTAAAAACTTCCGTTCCCCGCCAATTCTATACTGCTTAACCCTGTTTTCTCTCCCAAAATCTTGTAGGTGAAGCGTTAGGCGTCGAATTTATTGATTTAGCTTAATATAGAAAATTTTTGACCGCATTGCAATCAATTTTTTGCGCTCTTACTTACTCATTTCCAGGGGTACAACACCTGTTCATAGATTCCAATTTTTCAATATTGGACTATGTTTGGGGCAAGTGGATATTTTGAAGACTCTAAAGTCAGAATGGTCATGTAGATTCGCGGATGATCAATTTCGAGTCTATGACCAATGTCTTGGGCTCTGTTCGTCTGCCCTCAACCACTTCGATGAGCATAGAAGCAGCCTCCCTTCCCATCTCGAACGGGAATTGATCGACGACGGTCAGATTCGGATACACCATTGTCGTAAGTTGACTATTTGAAAATCCCATTACAGCAACATCTTCTGGAATGCTAAGACCCGCCTCCTTAATTCTACGAAAGGCGCCGCTCGCAACCAAGTCGTTTACGGCAAAAATTGCGTCCGGAACATTCCTCATTTCTAAAAGATCATTCATCGATTGATAACCGTGATTTTCATGCAATTCACCGTAAATCAAATATCCATCTAAAATCGGCAGATGCGAACGCTTCAATGCATCGGTATATCCTTTCATTCTTTTTTTGCAAATTTCCAGCGTCTTCAATCCCGCAAAATGAGCAATTTTCTTATACCCTTTTTCAATAAGATACGTTACAGCCTCGAACGCGCTTTTGTAGTCGTCGATGATCACCTTGTCGGCAACAACGTCTTCGCTGACGCGGTCAAAAAATGCAATCGGAATTCCAGCTCTCAATAGGCCGTTAAAATGTTCTCCCAATTTAGTGTTTTCCGAGATTGATACGATGACTCCGGCAACTCTCTGCCGCATTAAGAGCATCGTATTGATGACCTCACGCTCATAATTCTCATTCGATTGGCTCAGGATAATTGTATAGCCGGAGTTATAAGCAATTTCTTCGATGCCGCTAATGACTGAAGAAAAGAAATCATGTTTAATCTCCGGCACAAGCACACCGATCGTTTTTGTCCGGCTGTTCTTGAGGCTCTGAGCGATCGGATTCGGCCAGTAATTGAATTCTGCAGCGACCTTCTTAATTTTTTCTCTTGTCGATTCCTTAATATGAGGATGATCATTTAATGCACGGGATATCGTGGAAGGTGATAGTTTAAGTTTCTTAGCGATATCAATGATCGTCTTGTGCTTCATTGCTGCAATTATTTCTGAAAACGTTCAGTTAGTAAAAACAGAATGCACTTAACCATGCCGGCACGCAATCCAGCCCTTCCGAAGGAATGCCTTGGGTCGGCGTTCGCTCCGCTCAGGGTAACATTATTCAGGGTTTTCGAAACCGCTTCTAAATGTTTTCGTATTCGGTAATATTATAGAAAAGAAATGGCGTGTCGGAAAAGAGTATTGCTTTATTTCATCAACACCATCTTCTTGGCAACGGACTGTCCGGCACTTTCCAATCTATAGAAATACACTCCGCTTGGCAAATTTGCAGCATCAAACAAAACCTGATGCTTGCCCGCTGTTTCTCTCTCATTCTTCACCGGAACCGCCACTTCGCGGCCTAAAAGATCGTAGACCGAGAGGCGAACTGTGCCGCTGCTTTTCAGCGTATAGGTAACCGTAGTGCTCGGATTGAAGGGATTGGGATAGTTCTGTGTCAACGAAAAGACGGCGGGCCCTGTATACCGTTCAACAGCAACAGCCGAAGTGTTTTGAAGTTGGTTATCCATCCAGGCCAAACGAGCGAACAGGAATGACTTCATGTAATCAATTTCTTTTTGATATGTGGTACGATCCTTGTACCCTGTTGTTTCACGCCAGATAAAGACGCCGAGAACAGGCCATTTCTGAAAATTCCTATATTGGGCCTCGTTCAGATATCTTGCACAGGAGTCAATGAATGCCATTATCGTATCGGTGCTAAATACACTTTCCCTCAGCTCTTTCCATCTGATTTGCAATTGAGATTTAAACTTAGGGTCAGAATATAATTTTGACCAGAAAAATGGCGTACCGTTTGTTTTCGTACTTACGAACAGCCACCCTTCGACAACTCCGTCATCGGGATAATTGGAATTTCCTGCGGACTGGTCAAAATCCCAAACGGGGCCAGCAGCCAGTTTTTTATTTTTGTCTTTATGAAAATAAGCGCTCCAGCCGTACGCGTCGCTATTGCGCATAACTTCTTGTACTATCAATTCAGCGACAAATGCGTCTACATCAATCCATGCACTGTATCCTTTCACCGTATCTTCAAAAGTGGATGAATTCATTACATTCCTAAAACTGTCATCATAACTTCTAATGTAATTCAATTGGGCATTGACGACATCGGCAATTTTAGGATACTCAATAACGCGGTGTTCGCCGAAATCATCTCCAAAGCCGTCCACCTCATAAATGTACCCTCCCGTGAGATTGTCCCCTGAAGTATCGGATGGAGTAAGTTTGCTAATATTAAGCCTGTTTTTCGTTCTCTTGATTTTTTCTAAGAGAATATAGACGCCCTCATACTCACCATTGAGAACAAGCTCGCAAAAGCGGAAGCGGCTTGACCAGCGTCCGGTCATTGTCGATAAATAGTGAGCCAAAGGATCCCGTATAAAGGTTCTGTCAATATATGAAGCTAATAAAATCCAATCATTCTCTGCCGGCATGCCGAGAAGCGAGACATCCAAATTTGCACCGGTACTGTCGCGTGTCTCAAGAGAATACGGTTTCTTCGGAAAACTCTGGGTCGAATTGCCGCGCAATTCTATACCGATCTTTCCGCTATAATTATTGAACGGATCTTTTGCGTAATTCCTTATCCCTACCCCATTATAGATAACTCCCATGTCCGCCGTGATTTTAGGCTCATCAGGAATTGCTTGCCCATGAGTGTTAATAACCACGATCGGCAAATTCGATGATGTAAAGTTGACTGAAGAAGAAACGTTCTCTGACGTGGACGAAGACTTGTTCTCTTTCCCAAATACGATATCGATATTCAAAAAGAGAATAATGCAAAAAAATAAAATAGATCTCAGAGACATATTAGATTGCATTCGCTCGTGCTGAAATACGTTTCAATTTCTTTTGCTCGAAATATTCCGAAACAAAAGCTATGATCGAAAGCAGAAGAATTAATCCAGTCCCAGTCATCCCGTCCAAAAATTCCTTATTAAAGAAGATCATGCTTACATCGCTAATAAGACGGATACCCCCTAATCCGATTAAAAAGCGATATATGAAGAAACGAGCGGGATGATCAAGCAATGCGAATTGTTTTAATAGCGGTCCTAAAAGCGTTGGCATATTCTTCCTCTCCATATATGGATGGATCTGACTATTTGATCACTACCATCTTGTTTGTCTTAACAAAGTTCTCCGTTTGCAACCGAAAGAAGTATATTCCGCTGCTTAAATTTGTCGAAGTAAATAGAACTTCATACCTGCCCGCCGGTTTTCTCTCGTTGTTCACAAGAATTGCAGCTTCCCGGCCTAAAATATCATAGACTGAGAGACGAACTGTGCTGCTGCTTTTCAGCGTGTAGGCAATCTTCGTGGTCGGATTGAAGGGATTTGGATAGTTTTGCATTAACGCAAACTCTTCCGGTATTGTGCCCGTTCCGCGGACACCCGTCTCGTGAAGATCCAGAGCGGTAAGAATAATCTCAGTTGTTCCTCCCGATGGGTTGACGGTATTTGCGCCGCTTGGCCAGATGCCGTTGGCATCTTTTGCCGCAGCGACAACCGAATCATTGGCGAGAGAGCGTTGCTCGATTCGGCGTATGCCGTTGGATAACATGTTCGGAAGTACTACACCGAATGCTCCGTTCACACCATCGACGCTGTTGCTGTAGAACGCAGCATAATTGTTGGTCGTGGAGTTGTCGGTTCCGTCACTTTCAATGAATGACCCCGAGATTGGGCGGCCGGTACCGGCGGTATCGTCGTAGGCAAAGACAAAATCTTTCGGATTCGCAGAACTTGTACAGCGGAGGCCGGTGCCGGTGCTGTCGCTGGCAACTGTACCCAACTTTACCACACGTACAGAATCTGCAGAAGTAAGCAGCAGTGCTGCCGCCGTTCCTCCGGCACCGTCATTCAGAGTAATACGCACAAAAACATACTTGCCCGGAACAAAGCGTTTATTTCCGGTTGGTTCTATGATGAACCATCCTTCAAATGCGCCTGTCCCGTCAGTGGTTAACGTGGCGTAACTACCTGCTGTCGCGAGACTTGGATTGTTTGCGCGAATGAAATCACCCGTCGCTGATGCAAAGATAGAATTCCCTCCTCCGTTTGCAGTGATTGAATCCGAAGAGATAACGGCTTGATTGTAGAAGCGGTATGTGCTGTTAGGCAGAAGGCCGGTCATTCTCGCTCGAAAGGCAAATGGAATACGGTCGGAATTTGTCCCGGTGTTGCCTTCAATGTATTTGGGGAGGATGACTCCTATTAATTGTGGGCCCGCCATGGTGACTGCAGTAACCGACGGTATCGTTCCACTTGTCTTATAATTATATGTGCCGGGATGCGACCCATCCCAGGCATACGGCAGAATCCTGAAGTGATAGGACGTAGCGGCTGTGAGGCTCGCGATGTCGGCAGAAGTCCCTGCGCCCGAGGTCATGATGGCTGCAACCCTTCCGTCGCCAATCGTATCGCCAACGGCATAGCTCGTTGCGTCCATCGGCAAGCCGGTGGGATCGAGCCCCACTCGCTGAAGTATGATATAACCGGTTGCCCCTGAAGCGGCATTCCAGGTAAGACGTATTTTACTGCTTGAAACTGCAGTCGCCGACAATGAGTCTGCCGGGGCAGTCGGTTCAAGGGACAGCGTATAAAATGTTGCGTCCGTTGAATAACCCGTTCCATTGCCGTTGATCGCATAGCCGCGAAAGTGGATCAATGTTCCTGCCGGTAAGCTGCTTACAGTAACGGTGAACACAACCGTTGTGTCCGATGTACTGACCTTATTATCACCAGTTGTCGGGTTAGCAGATAGTGACCAGACAACACCGCGTTCGGTAACGGAGTCATTTCCAGTTGAGATAATTTTTGAACCGAGGATTGCTGTTGTCGTTGCAATATTCGAAACCGTTGGCAGAATTACGGTCGGCGCAAAAGTGTTGAGCGCAAAATTCGCTGTGATCGTCCGGTTCTGGTTCATCAATACAGTTAAAATTGTATCGGTTTCATGTCCTGATGGAACATCCCCCGTCCACGTTACAAAGTGGTATGCGCTGTCCGGAATTTCCTTCAGCTGAACGCTTGTCCCAAACTGATAGTTTTGTTGATTGGGTATTTTCGTGACGGTTCCGTGTGAGAAACTTACGCTCAGAGAATAGGAAAGCAGATCTGTTCCAGCCATTACGATCTCAGTCGTTCCACCGGACGGGTTGACTGTATTCGCGCCGCTTGGCCAAACGCCGTCGGCATCAGTGGCTGAAGCTACAACCGTTCCGCTGGCGAGAGAGCGTTGCTCGATCCGGCGTATGCCGTTGGATAACATATTCGGCAGGACTACCCCAAACGCTCCGCTTGTAGCATTTACGCTGTTGCCGTAGAATGCCGCATAACTGTTGGCTATAGAGTTGTCCGATCCATCGCTTTCAACAAATGACCCCGAGATTGGTCGGCCCGTTCCGGCTGTATCGGAATATGCAAAAACGAAATCCTTTGGACTCGCAGAACTTGTGCACCGGAGGCCGGTGCCGGTGCTGTCAGCGGCTGCGGGGTCAAGTTTCACGACTCGTACCGAATCGGCAGCTGTAAGCCTCGTTATAGCCGTTGTTCCCCCGGCGCCGTCATTCAGAGTAATCCGCATAAAAACATACTTACCCGGAACAAAGCGTTTATTCCCTGTCGGTTCTGTGATGAACCATCCTTCATACGCACCCGTTCCGTCAGTTGTAAAAGTGCCGTATGTCCCCGCCGTAGAGAGACCCGGACTGCTTGCACGGACGAAATCGCCCGTCGCCGGTACATAGATGCAATTCCCGGAGCCGCTTTGGGTAGCCGCATCGGTCGAGACGATGACCTGATTGTAAAAGCGATATGTGCTGCTCGATAAGAGACCGCTTAGTTTCGCCCGATAGGCGAATGGAATACGGTTGGTGTTGGTCGGGGTAACACCTTCAATGTACTGTGGAAGGATGACTGTCGTTAGTGTTTGCGAAGACAAGACTGATGAGATGCTTATGGCGAGAAAGAAAACTGCAGTACGTTTTGTCAAGACCATTCTCCTTAGAAATAAAGGTTGCAACGTTTTTTCATGTAGTAAACAATTGAAGATTCACAAATTCATCCTCAGAGATTCCATAGAGGTTACACACCGCGTGTGCTCACTGTGCACATAAACAGTACCGCAAGGGCCGATGAGGGGAGGTGTTATAGCTTCACGCTAGACACTATTACTTCAAGCGCTTTCTCGTTCCCAATCTCCGATTGGGAACGAAGTTTGTCAAGTGATCAATATTTTCAGATGAAAAACAAGTTAAGCAACTCGTTCCCAAACTGAGTTTGGGAACGAGAGTGAACTTTCTCAAACTGTAACACTACCCGATGAGACTACTACTTGATTAAGATCATTTTTTTCGTTTCAGAGAAATTGCCCACCTGTATTTTATAGAAATACACGCCGCTGCCCAATCGCGCTGCGTTCCACGTAACAGGATATGTTCCGGCTTGCTTCACTTCATTGACAAGCGAAGCGACCTCTCGGCCGAGCAAATCGTAGACTTTAAGAGTAACAAAGCCGCGTTTTGCCACTGTATATGAGATTTGTGTCGATGGATTAAACGGGTTCGGATAATTTTGAAAAAGAGAATAGCCATCCGGGATGGGAGAGGATTTCTGAACCCCCAATACTTCGGGTTCGAGAATATCCACTCGATCCGGTACAACCCATGCATCGCTGCTGCTCATATTTTTGTTGCCGGTAGCGCGAAGCTTGAACACATGATCACCCAGGGCCAGAGGCGGGCTCGTCCACAGGGCTTGATTGCCGAGACGGGTAGGCGCATAGAAATCGATACTCGATTCAGCTCCGCCGTCTACCGATACCGCACCGAGGCCATGCCTGGGATCTCTGACGCCGAAGAACTTGATCCTGCTGCCGTTGAATGAGACCGTGACGTATTCGTTTGCGACATTGTCCCATGAGTTGGTGCCGTCATAAAGATCTGTTCCGCAATCTGTGCAGTGCTGCCAGCCGGCGCCTACAAAGTTGAACTCATTGATCGATGCACCTTGCACACCATCATCGATGGAGACCCATCCGCCGCCGCCCGTACCGACAACCGAAAAATTGTCATATTCTGCATTCTGCCATTTGCTGACCAGCAGACCTACCTGACCGGATTCGTAGGAGTCGTCAACAAGGGCAGCAACCAACGTTGAATCGACAAATGCCTTTACCGAGTCCAACTGGAACCATATCGAGAGATTATGCCAACTGTTCAAAAGAAATGCTTTTGTCCCGGATCCCAACGAGATATCATTCCCGTTGAAGTTTTCTTTAAAGAGACTCCAATTGCCGCCGCTCGTCAAGCGCAAATGATACCCTTCAGAAGCTCCCGGTGATGATTGCGATTGGCCTTCTAAACGGCCGATAATATCGACATATCCCCCTTGTTCGATGAACACATCGGTGCTGACTACGTAATTCGTCCAGCCGGGATCTCCAACGACAACGAGCGGCGCAGTCGGAGAACCACCTGGCCATTCGATGGGAGCGAGGTTGATTTGCTGACGCATGCACTTTCCACTGCGTCCGCCCCGGCAACTGTCCACTTCAAATGCCCCTTGAATCGCATCAAAATATTTCGGTATCTGTCCTAATGAGTCTTCTTCAAAATTTTCTGTGTACGGAAGTCCCAATGCCTCTGAAGGCGGCGGTGTCGCCGTTCCCTTCCCTTGCCCCGTGGTAGTACTGATTGTGTACACACGTCCCGGCTGAAAAACTGAAGTAAACGTTCCGTTGTTTAATGGTATGTCGGTTCCATGCACAAAATAGTCGGATGAATAGGATGAAGTAAGATCCGTAGCCCACACATGCAAAGTGTCCGTCGGGAGGCCGCCGGTAACGGTGAACCTTGCCGCATGCGGAGCGGTTGCATCCACAGTCTCGACAATAATGCTGTAATCTTTGTTGTCGGGAGATTTGAGTACGACATAGCTGCCGTTACTGCGGTTTCCCCCCAGGTATCCACATGCGTTGTCCAGGTAAGTCCAACCTACCTTCACAAACTGAGCCGTTTGTGCCATCACCCAAATACTCTTGCCGACTTGATAGTGACCTGACCACGGTTCATCCGCCAGCATAAGTCCGTCTCCATAGTAAGGCAATGTACGATACCAGGCGGCGATCAAGCTCCAATTGATATACCCCGTCATTCTGCCGTCGATGTAGTCGCGATTGAGCGCGCGCGCAAGGGGCAGTGCTCCCTGGTCATAGCCTTGAGTTCCGCTTTCGCTTGCCCAAAGGCGCATGTTCAATCCCTCTGCAATGGTGGTGTAGGTATTGTCGAAGCAATTCTGTTCGGGCGCATACCAGCCGCACGGATAGTGAACGCCCATAATATCCACAGCAGCTTTGAACACAGAGTCGCCGGCTAAATCGCTAGCAATATTCCAACCGTTGTCCGCCGCCACAACTTGCGTTGTCAATCCGTTGCTCTGCAGAGCTTTCTTCAGCTTTTCAAACCAACCCTTATCCCACCCCGATTCATTCCAACCGCCGATGTAATCGATGTGCAAATTATGGTCAGACTTCGCATGTTTAATCCAGCTGATGATATAATTGATATTATCCTGCGACCAAACACCCCCGTTGAACCAACCCTCGGACCCCCACTCCAAGCCATACAGCTTGATATTGGGATTGCGCAGTTTAGCCTGTTCCATCAGCCACCACTCATAGCCCCGAAAATAGTTTGAGTCGGTTCGAGAACGCATGTGGCTCGCCTCCGCTCCGTTCGTACTGTTTGCGTCATCGCCGATTTCAACTTTCAAAATGTGCATACTCGCACCGTAGTTCGGCCTGAAGAGGTAATCCAATATTTCATTCCTCTGTTGATCAGGGTAATCCCAAAGCAAACGGGAAGTTCCGCCGCCCCCGCTCAATCCACCAACACCGTCGAAAGCTCGGCCTGCGGCCGCACCGCTGATGCCAATAACTGTTGTGTCTTGCGCCACTGCCCGGTCGATGGCGGCCGAAAAGAAAAAGAGCAGAGAACAAAAAAGGAATGACTGCGAAAGGATGGAGCGAAAAAATCCTTCAGGCTGTAAGAGAAACTTTTGAAATTTCATGCGCGGGTCCTCACTAAGTTTAGCTATCCGATCGCATACGAGCAATCGAACAGCTTATTCGTTGAGACGAATCAGGCAAACAGCAACAGTACCTGAATCCCTGAAACGAGTTTATTTCGAGTGAATGAGCACGGTAGCTCCGGCCAGTCCGTCCGATGCCGCCTCGAGCTTAACCGTTCCTGTCTTACCGGTTGATTGCACTACCACAAGAGCTAAGCCATTGAACGCCTTTCGGTAATCGGCTTTGAACGGTTCAAGGTCGGTCTCGGACCCGTTGTCAACGCCGGCTATTTTTCCTTCACCCGAAATTTTGAAGTGTACCAAATTCCCGGCATCCGGCACCAGCGTCCCTTTATCGTCGAGAACCTTCACCGTTATGAATGACAGGTCCCTGCCGTCAGCTGAAATCTTGTTCCTGTCCGCCTCAAGGACGATCTTCGCCGGTGCGCCCGCCGTCTTGACTTCCTCAGTCAAAACTTTGCGGCCTCTTTTGCCGACGGCTTTCAATGCGCCGGGTTCGTACGTGACTCGCCACATCATATGCAGTTCTTCGCCTGTCTTCTTCCTGACTCCCAGCGATTTGCCGTTGAGGAATAATTCAACTTCATCGCAATTCGTGTAAGCCCAGACGTCAATTGTCTGACCTTTCTTCCAGTTCCAGTGAGGGAGAATATGAAGCACCGGCTTGTTTGTCCACTCGCTCTGGTACATGTAGTAAGCATCTTTCGGGAAACCCGCCAGGTCAAGGATGCCGAAATACGAACTCCTGGAAGGCCATTCATACGGGGTCGGCTCGCCCAAATAATCGAAGCCGGTCCATATAAACATTCCGGATAAGAAATCATATTTCTTTACAAGGCCCCATGCTTCCTCGTGTGTTGCTCCCCACGGCACACGGCAGTTGTCGTATGCGGAGCACGAATTATCTGCGTTGGCGCCGACGGCCGGCTTGTCCCAACTCGTTGGCCAAACGCGAACGCTGTCCGAAGGCATGTCGTAAGACCCGCGGGATTCAAGGGCAGAAGTTGTTTCGGAACCGATCCACTTCTTCCCGGGATACACTACCGGGAAGAGGTGATAATCGTTTTGGCCGTAACTGTAGCCGATGAGATCAAGTGCACCGGACCGAATGACCGGGTTATCGGGGCTTTGATCGTTGGTATTGGAAGTGATCGGACGCGTCGTGTCGAGGTTTCTTATAATGCCAACCAAGTCCCGGGCAATGTCTGCACCGCTGTTATCTTTGTGATCCCATTGTTCAGTGACTTCATTCCCGATGCTCCAGATGACGACGCTCGGATGGTTTCTGTCCCGTAAAACCATGTCCTCTAAATCCCTTTTGTGCCATTCTGCAAAATCGAGATGATAGTCGTATTTTGTCTTTTCTTTCATCCACATGTCGAAAGCTTCATCCATCACGACAAAACCCATCTCGTCGCACAGGTCGAGAAGTTCCGGTGCGGGCGGATTATGCGATGTGCGTATGCCGTTGCAACCCATTCCTTTCAACAGCTCGAGCTGTCGCTGCAAGGCGCGCGTATTGATCGCAGCACCGAGGCATCCGAGATCGTGGTGATCGCACACTCCTAAAATCTTCAGACGATTGCCGTTCAGGAAGAATCCCTTCGCGCTGTCGAAGCTGAAGGTTCGGATCCCGAAAGACGTCGTCGATGTAGCGCTCACGACGCTTCCGCGTTCTACGGTTGTCACTGCACGGTACAACACGGGATTGTCAACCGACCAGAGCTTCGGGTTCGCAACCGTGAGGTTTTGATTAAACTCGTACACTGAGCCTTTCGGAATAACGGCCTTGGACTCCGCTGTTGCTACTTTCTTGTCGTTTTTGTCTACTAACGTGGTTCTCAGAATGACCGGCTGATCCTGCTGGAGCGCATTCGTGACTTTGGTTTCAACATCCACTTTAGCCGACGTTTTTGTTACCACGGGCGTGGTCACAAAAGTGGCCCAACGATCTAAGTATACTTTTTCCGTCGTCACAAACCAGACATTCCTGTAAATTCCCGACCCGGAGTACCAACGCGAGTTCGGCTGCTGAGAGTTGTCCACTTTTACCGCCAATACATTCTTCTCATTCCCATACTTCAGAAACGCCGTCAATTCATACTGGAACGGCGTGTAGCCGTAGGGATGTTTGCCGAGATAGTGGCCGTTGATCCAGACCTCGCTGTTTCTATAAACGCCGTCGAATCGAATAAACGTCAGCTTGCTGTTATCAGATAAAGGCAATGTGAATGTCTTCCTGTACCACCCTACGCCGCCTGGAAGCGCGCCTCCGCCAACGCCAGCCGGGTTATCCTTGCTGAATTTCCCCTCAATGCTCCAATCGTGCGGGAGGTCGAGCTTTCTCCACTGTGCGTCATCAAACGCAACACTTTCGCCATTCTTAACATCCCCAAGGAAGAACCGCCAGTCCGTGCCAAAGAGCCAATTCTTGGAAAAGAGATCTGTCTTTCCGGGCTGCGCCGATGAGAGGCCGCTTGTGAATAATACAACGAGTGCTGCAGAAACACCAAAGAGCCCGACAACCTTTGCGATTTTCGATAACCGTGTTTTCATAGGTGATATTCCTTAGTAGTAAGAAACGCCTGCAGTTCTGACGGGCTGCAGGCGTGAAGCGTACTTTGAGAAAAGGAGAAGAACCCTTGACGCATCTATTTCAGCAGGATCATTTTCTTTATCAGCGTCTGTCCGGAGCTCTCGAGCTTATAGAAATAGATTCCGCTGCCAAGAGTTGAACCGGAGAACTCTACCTGGTGGCTGCCCGCAGTTTGCACGCCATCCACTAAAACTCCAACTTCGCTCCCCAAAATATCGTACACCGCGAGGCGGACCTTTCCGTCGCTGCGCAGCGTGTAGGAAATTTTCGTTGTCGGGTTAAAGGGATCGGGATAATTCTGCGAAAGGGAGAAGACACGCGGACCGTTCTCGACCTGAGCTTCGACCGACTGAGAATACTTGAACGAGCCGTCCCGGTCGATTTGTTTCAACCTGTACGTATAACTCCCGGACGGGATGTTCTTATCCGTGAACGAATATTCGTGCGGTGCGTTGCTTGTGCCTGCACCGGCGACGAATCCTACTTTTTGCCAGTCTGTGGTTCCAAGCCCGGTATTCGATGTTCTACTTCTCTCAACATCAAATCCCGTGTTGTTCACTTCGGTCGCTGTGCGCCAATCGAGTATTGCGGTTGAGCCGGCCGTTGCTGCGGTAAATGCGGCCAATTCAACGGGCAGATCAACATTCCCGGAAGAAAGGTTCGCGCCGGTAAAAGTTCCGCTGAGTGAAGCATTGGTAAATGTGAGCGCTGTTTGATCGGCGAGTGAAGCCATTGCAGAACCGGTAGCGCCCGAGCTTAGATCTGCTGCAACATACAAATACGCGCCCAATGTTGGAATCGGTTGAGGTGTAGAAGATAAATCGAATGTCACCGGTGATGACGGTGAAGGGACGGTTGCTAATAATGTGGATGTACCAACACTAAATGTCGCTGCAGTAGAATAGTAGAGCTTCAGATTTGTGATGCCGCTGTATGTACCGGACAATGTAACGACAGCTTGCGTGAGTTTACCGCCGGCGATATTTCCTGCGAGCTGAAATCTTCCGACCGGATTGTCGTCGGTATTTCGAGTTCCTGCCGGTGGCGCATATGATGTTCCATCGGTAAATGTGATGATTGCATTTGGCGTGAATGCAACGCCATGCAAGAGAGTATTTGCGGCCCCTGTGACCAGCGTTGTAAATGATGAACTGGAGCCTGCATCGGTAACTGTAACAATTTTATTATCTGTCGTTGTGGCATAGATGGTCGGGTTGCTGCTGGTCCAATCCACAACTAATCCGCGCGCGCCGGTAGTCGAACTTGGAGCCAACAAATAGGCAAGAGTCCAGCTTGAACCGCCAAATGTCCATTTTTGAACTCCTCCATTTCCATTTGTTCTGTCATCAGCGACATAGATCGTATTGCCATGTACTGAAAATCCATAGTGACTTGAACCACCCGTTGTCGGAAAGCCACTCAATAAAGTAATCGTTTGACCCGAAGTATTTGGCAGCCCCGATCCTACCGATGATATTCCTCTAAATGTTCCGCTTGAACTGGAAACATATAACTGACCATTAAAAATACCTATTACTCGGGTGTTCACAAGCGTTGTTGATATTTGCGTGGAGGTTGTCGCTCCAAGCGCGGCATACCGTACGCCTCCATTGGCAGTCAGCTTATCAACACCGGAGAGCCAAAATGTTGTTCCATCGTTTGTCACGGCGCCGCGAATATTATTTTGATCATATGCATCTGACAGTTGCGTTGTTATATCTATTGAAGCATTGGCATCAATTCTTGCGACAACACGATTGACTGTCGCTACCGTTGTGGCCGCAATTGATGCTGTGCCCGGTGCAGCAGCATACCCGGCGATGGTAAGATAACGTCCATCACCAGAGGCAGCGATTGCTCCTTCACTCGATGCCGACCCCGAAAGCGTCAACGGCGCATTGCTTCCCGAAGCTGCCGTTGGTAGTGCGATAGATTGAACCAATGAGCCGCCGGGCGTATATTCATCGAGAAAAACAGCTGCTGAAGCACTGGTGAGAGTTCCGATTCCGTCACCAACACGAACGACTACTATATTCCCCGCTGTAAACGATTGTGCGGCAAGAGAAAAGCAAGCAGCGCCAATAAGAAAGAAAATCCATAATATTCTTTTCATAGTCATATCCTCTATATATATATGCGATTGCGTTTTGTCGTGGTCAAATGTTGAAATACCTGGTCATGTGTTACTTGAGCAACTCCATCTTTTTTGTCTCTTTGAAACTTCCCGATTCCAAGCTATAGAAATACACTCCGCTTGGCAGCAGGTGTGCATCGAAAAGAACCTGATACGATCCTGCCGATTTCCGTTCATTCACCAACGTCATCACTTCCCTGCCGAGCAGATCGTACACTTTAACCGAAACGTGACCGGCAACCGGTACCTGGTAATTAATTACCGTTGTGGGGTTGAACGGATTCGGATAGTTCTGGGATAACACGAAGAAATTTGGAGTCTCGACCCTGTCCTGCACACCCGTTCCTTGACTGGCTTTTCCGGGCATATTTGCATCAAGCCACGTCAAACGCGTTGATATCCAGTTCTTAAACTTCGTGATTTCACCGTCGAATGTTGTCGGCTGCGGATCCACTTCCGGCGTGCCTACATCGATTCCTAAGATCGGCCATCGTTGATAGTGACGCACCTGTGCTTCATTGACCAAAGTATGGATGGAATCGATATAATTATTAATAGCAGTTTCGCTGAGGATGTTTTTACGCAGGAATGAATAGCGTGTGTGCAATTGATTCGTAAAGCTTGTGTCCTGCAATAATTTTACCATCCAATCGGGCGGGACCGGATATGACTTGCAAACGCTGCTAATCAGAAATGTCCATCCGGAACCGTCAGTTGCATTGACCTCGCACTCGCCTATATTTTTCCACGCCCAATCAAAGTCCCACACGGGGCCATCATGTAACCGCCCGTCATTACTGTCCTTGTCTTTATAGAAGAAGGCGCTTTTCTTATAGGTATCAACATTCCGGGATACTTCACCGACAATAAAATAATCGATGAACGACGGGACATCGAGATATCTTCTGTATCCGTTGACAGGATCGGAAAATTTTGAAGTGATCAGAACGCTGTCGAGTTTCTTGATAAATCCCTGTATATATTTTTTTTGCTGACTTACGATATCTTCCGGTTTAGGGTACACATAGATGTAGTATGGATAACCTCCCGGGCGGTCTATCGCCTGGTCCGGACTGTTCCAGCCGTCTGTTCCTGTGCCATCGCTGTTATCAATTTTTATGATATACCCGCCTGTAAGATTATCTCCCGATGTATCTGTAGCGGTGAGCTTTGCAATATCAACACGATTCTTATCTCGTTTTATTTTTTCCGTTAGAACATAGATTCCTTCATACACACCGTTCGAGTCCAATTCACAAAGCTGCGTGTGCGGCTGGTAATGTCCCATTTTCGTGAAAAGGTCGAAGGCGAGTGTGTTCCGCATAAAGACCTTGTCATTATAGTTGGCGATCAGCACCCAGTCATTTTCCGCGGGCATGTTCAGAAGCGGTACGTTGTTGTTGTTTCCGGCGCTGTCTCTGGTTTCGAAGCCGTACGGTTTTTGAGGAAGAGTCGCTGAATAGGAACCCCGGATATCAATACCAACATAACCATCGTAAACATTTGCCGAGTCAGTTACGCGGTTTCTTCGGAGAGGTTCATAATTAATGATTTTCATTCGCGCAGTGATTTTTGTCCCATCCGGAATCGGCTGACCATGGGTGTCTATCATGATGATCGGCAGGTTCGACGAGTCGAGAACAACGGCGGTTGACACAGCAGAGTTTTCCACGCGGCTGACATTACCGGGCGTAAGGCCGGAAGACTGCCCGCCGCTTGGCGGAGAGCTGATAGCGCGGTCTTGCGCGGACGATTCAGTAACGCTAAAGGATAAAAAAATGATGCAAAAACAATATATGATCGTTCTCATTGGACTTCCCGTGTAAAAAAAACTCTATTATACTTAAATGGTATCATCCCGCCTTCGACATCATGCGAGCGGATGAGAGTCGATTCTCATCAGTGTTGCAGAAGTGGGCGGAAGACTATTGGCGCATTATTTGCGCTGCTCATCCTTCTTTTCAGGATTCATGACTTTCCCATAGTCCAACCACTTGTGTGTGGTCAATTGTGGAAAGGCCGGAACATAAACAGCAAAAGGAACTTTGTTTTGAAGAGCTATCAAATCAATTCGTGTTAACTTGATCTCGTTAAACGGAGCTACATTTACTTCTATGCGATCGCTGTACTTGTGCCGTAATGAATCAATGTACGGATCTAAATATCTTGTTACCACTCCCATTTCACCGTTGTCTGACACTCCAATGGACTGCAAATAGACAGATTCTTGCCACAGGCTGAGAATCGCATCCTCCCACATTTCCGTGTAATGCACAACGTTCGGGAACTTATCGTAACCCCGTTTATACGCTTCGTCCGCCAGGTACCTGTCGCGCACCATATCGGCAATTGCAAGTTTGACTTGTTTGGCGATATTTTCCTGGTTGAGATTCCTGCTTCTGAAAACGAGAGGATGCCGTTCCATTTCGTTCGACATATCCTCCATTCTCCACACCTTATTATCGATTGTAAAAAGAGTGCGATCGCGCAGCGAACGAAGACCGCGTTCGACGTCCTGCCCCCGCTGATCATCCATTACGCTTTGGCTTAGCAGCTCCTTGGACAGCGTTTGGTTTTTTTCCTTTACAGATTCAAGGTAGAGCGGGGCAACGATCTCTACAAATTTTTTGAAAGTTGCAGGGTCGAGCTGCAGAGTTTTACCATCCATAAGACGGGCGACATACTTGTCATAGCACTCCTCAGCTTGTGCACGGTTCATTTCTTCTTTTATGTCGCTCCAACGATCAGCAATTTGTTTTTCGGTAAATGCCACATGGTCGGTCCACCCTTTTACGCGGATAAAGAGATTGCTCTCTTCATTAACCTGTAACGGTCCGAAAATCTGATTGATCTTGGCAGTGCCCTTGAAGAGGACGTGACGAACGGTCTCGTCTTCCCGCGAGTCCCAGTTTATGTCTCTCTGCGGGGGAAGACTGTCTACTCCGGAAAGCGCCCGGTAGATCTCTGTAAAAGAAGCTGCTGATGAATCAAGAACCTGTTTAACCGTTGCGGCACTGGAGTCGTCAGGAACGTTGAAGTACTCAATCCGGTATGTTCTTCCGGCGTTCTTATACTCATCGTTCATTTCTGCGGTATCCAGCTTCACTTTTGCCGTACCCTCGGCATGGAAGAGCACTTCCCGCATAAGCTGCTCCTTCCGTCCCTGAAGCATCCGCTGAAATATCGCGCTCTTTTCCAGGGCGTTCTCCTTACCCGCTTCAAGCGCGAGCATTTTTTCCGCAAGCAAGGAATTCAGAACAATTTTCTTTTCGATGCCGCCGTCCCCTTTGCAATATGACGGGCGAATGGTGTATTCGGCACGGCGGATGAACTCGTCAACAAAAATGGTCTTGCCGCCTATCTTTGCCAGTACTATGCCCGTGTCTGCAGGGGCAAGACCCCTGAGAGGAATTACAGCTTTGTTTCTTGATTTTTGTTTACCGGAGGATGCGGGTTTCTTGTCATTTCCCCCGTTCTTTTGAGTCGAGTCATGAAAGGCAGTGATCTGGCGTCGAGACCCAGATTTCGAAGAGGTTCCCCCGGGAACAGTTTGTGCAGTGCAAAAAAACGCAGCGATGAACAAGACCGCTATGATTTCCGGTAGTAGTTTTTCCTGGATGTGTGCAACCATACAAACAAAACATCCTCTCCATAAAAGACAACGCCGAAGGTTAGCGACTCCACCCAAAATGAAACGTGCATACCGAAGCTTACTGCACTCTCCTAAAACAACAGGCTGACACTGAACGCTTGTGCGTTACCGAGAATTCCCATAGGCCGGTACGCATATTCGACTTTAAAACCCTGGTTAGACATGACGTCTGTTTGCAGACCCAGTCCGTATGTTGCGCCATACTGAGAGTCTTCCATCAGCAGCCCTTTGTAGCCGGCGCGCAAAAATACTCTTCCGACTACTGGAAATCTGAGTGAATATTGAGCGCCGACATTTATAGACTCGGTATTGTTGTTCGGATGCAATGCGTCCGCGGAGAGAATAAGCTCCTGGCTCTCCGTATAAATCGGTGTGATGGAAGTGCCGATCCGGAAGATCAACGGCAGTTCCCACTCTTCGGTCGAGAGTCTGCCGGGGGCATTCTGGTAATTGCCCGCTTCATTGGGGTCTATGTCGATCGGAGTCAGAAGATCGAGGCCTTCGTATTTGAGTGTCGTGCCATAATTGGAGATACACATGCCGATGCTCAGTCCATGGTCGTTGCCGCCGGTGGGAGAAAAGAAGTCTGTCTTGATGATGGCGCCGAGATCGAAGGCCATCGCCGTAGCGGTTTCGTGCCAGATGGTGCTCGTAACAAGCTTGCCCGAAGCACCGAAGGAAAACCACTCCGCAAGATTCCTTGCGTACGAGATGCTGAGCGCCATGTCTTTCGACGAGAATCTCTCACCCGTCCCCTCCTGCTGGTCCAGCGTCGTCACATCCATGTCTCCGTAATCCATCAAAATGATGCTCGCACCGATGGTACCGAAACCCGGCACAACAATGCCGACGGCTCCGAATGAACTATTCATGTCTACAATCCACGGCTGCGAGATAAACATTACCTCGCTCCTCTCCATTTGGGCAAGCCCCGCAGGATTCCAGTACGTGGCGGACACGTCATTCGCCAGACTCACATACGCATCCCCCATGGCGCTTCCAGCCGCGCCATATCCTATTTCCAAAAAATTGGCGGCTGTAGTCCCTGCACGCATCGGCTTTTGAGCAAAAGCGGAGGTGGAGACAATCAACAATGCGCTTAGGAATAAAATTGATTTAGTTGATAAGTGTTGTTTCATACTATGCCCTCTTTATGGCAGACAGTTATTTGATCACCGCAAACTTGCCGAGTTTTTCCTGCCCGGTAACACCGGACTTTACATAAAAAATATAGACTCCGGCCGCAATTTCCAGCCCTTCTTTTGTTAGCATGTCCCAATGATAAGTCCCGTCAGCTTCAGGGTTGTCAACAACAAGCTCCCTAACAAACACGCCGCTCGATGTAAAGATTTTTATCGTACATTTTGCCGGGATGTGCGTAAAGAGAAGCATTCTCTGCTGATTCAGACCGCGGTTGCTAAGATACGGCTCCATCGTGTTCGTCACAAGGTATGGATTGGGAACCACCTTGATCTGTTTCATATCCTCGTTCAGCTTTGCAACGGCGAGGGGATTTACATTCACCGTATAGAAAATCGAATCTCTCAAAGCACTCTTAAACCTCACATTGTAGACATCGCCTGGCTTCGGCATTCCTGCCGCGCTGTCTGGGAAACGCATTCCAAATATGGTGTTCGGAAATACCCATTGGGCAAGGTACTTGACCGGATAGCCAATCAGCACGGTGTCAATACCGGGATCGTAGACCCCGTTGAGATTCACATCCTGAACGACAACGTCAAGTTCCTCATACCCTTGGTACCCCGCCGAATCCGGGCAATCTCTGTTGATCACGTGGAATGGAAACGATTGATTGAGCAGCACACGTGACGAGGCGAGCTGGATGTTGGCCGCACTGAAAACAGGAGTTGAACTCTTGTTGGTAGTCTTCGTCCTATAGGAAGGCTCCCGAGTTGTGTCGATGAAAACAATGCTGTAGTTGTACGCAAAGTATGGAGAGCGCACAAGATTCGGAATTACGTCGAGCGGTACGGTCCCTTTCTGCCAGCCGCTCTGCGCAGTGTCAAATCCCGGAACAGACTCGAACGACTGAATGAAAAGCTGCACGCCATCAATCACATCCGACGTCATGCCGTTGCTTGCCGGCCGGTAGTAATTGAGTGTGGGGGAGAATGCCGCCTTTTCCCAATTTGCCGCGTTGGATGCCGGAGTCTCTTTGTAGAGAAGAGCATTTGCTGCGGTGGTATCATACACGGAATAGCCGACAGTAGAAATGTATCCTTCCCGCTTTTGACGGAGAACTGCAGACCGGACGTACGCAGAAACTGTGTCCGTAAGAAACTTGATTTTGTACACGTGATTGGGCTGTACCGCGTCTTGACTGAAAACCGTCGGTCGAATTATTCCTTTGGATTGAATGTTTCCTGGGTCCGAGATCTTCACATTCGGCGGAACGTACCCGGCCGCCGGTTGATGCGGCACTACAATTTGAACGTTTGAACCAACCGATCGAATGTTCCCGGTCTCGTCAAGATCGATCACGGTATTATTCTCTGCAGGAGGGATGCTGACGCTGAATTTTCCGCCTCCTGACTCCGGCATTCCATAGTTATACGCTACAATTGCGTAGTAGTAGGTGCGCCCGTTCTGCACGTTGTTGTCGACAAAATAATGTTTTAGTCCGCTGTCGTTTCCGAGATAATACAGAACGCCGCCGCTGGTCGCCGAGTACGATGGGAATCCCATAATAGAATCGACGAGATCGCACTGGAAGATCGGCTTCCTTCCCGCGGGATTGCCGAAGGCATCGCGAATCACCTCGGCGTCCTGAAAGTACTTATCGGTAGATTTGTACAGCTTGTAGCCTTCAAAGTCGTTAATGCCGCCGAGGAACGGTTGGCGTGTAAGCTTGTCGGCTTTGTCATCCCAAGAGAGATAGACTACGCCGTTGCCGGCTGTCGCCTTCAACGTCGGGAGAAGAGGCGGTTGTGAAAACCGGTAGTCGTTATTGTACACCGCATCGACGATCTTCTTCTTGGCAAAAAGAGACGGCGCGGGATGATTGCGCGATGCATCGTTCAGACCGCTCAGGTCTTCGTACGAATTGACATTACACATAGAGAGGCGTTCGGTTTGCCCTTTCCTCAAACGAAATGTGCCGGAACCGAATGCGCAATAGAGATTGGACGGGGTGCCGAAGAAAGGAACAAGTCTTTGGGCGGCAAGAGTGTCGTAACACGCCTGGTCGTATTTGATCTGCGGCGATCCCTGCTGCGGATGCGGAAACATGACAAAAGAAGTAAGGCCAAGCATATCGGATTCAGCGACGTCGGTCGCTGCAAAGTCCGGCTCTGCACCGATCCCCTCTTTATAGTCGGGCCGGTGGTTGCACTCGGTTCCGTCAGCGTCGGGTCCGGTATAATTAAGATCGCCCGGACGGACGCCGTCGAGCCCGATATCATCCCCGGCATCTTCATTTATTTCGTAAATTCCGTCACCGTTCGCATCCACGCCGTCTTTCCAGTCTGCATCCTCATCACCCGGCCACCATTCTCCCTGACGCACGGCAGGAACATCTTCTAAACTTTTGTATCCGAAGAACGCCATAAACTTCGCCGTATCGCGTGAAGCAACAATCGCCTGGAGAACAGCGTCATGGCCTTTAATCACACCGGAGTAACCTCCCCATGGACCTTCTGCCTGATTGTCGCGCCGTTCGTCGATCATACCATCACCATCATTGTCAATCCCATCCGTCGCGACACCCGGGCTCTCAAGAAAAGCCCATCCGCTGATGGCCGGAGTTCCGCCGCCAAAACCTTTTCCACTCATTGACCACGTATAGGTGAGATTCAGAGACTTATCCCAATAGCCGATCTGATCTTCCGCCGCCGACGTAGGAGATTTGTTGCCGTTGGCTGCATCGAGATAGAATCCAAAGACGGCCCGGGTCAAATCGTAATCAGAAGTGTTTGCGATATTGTATTCGAAAAACACAGCATCACGCGTTTGTTGATTATTCCATTGGTAAGCTCTCACCTCTGCCCGCAATCCCAATCCGCCCCAATCCGATCCCTTTTGGATGCTGACCTCATCGGGATGAAGATCACCAATCTTAACTCCGGGACGGGGATAATAGCGTACCGCTAACGGTGCATTCGTACGCGATTCTATGTTTTCCAAATCTTGTGCGTCATTGCAAACCCAAAATGCCTCGAGATCGGCGTAATGTACGCCTCTGCCGAAACGCCCATCCCACTCACCCGGCCACTTCGTATCCAAACCTCGTGAGGGCCAGCCGTCGGGGGGCCACGAACCCGGAATATTGCTCATGGCGGGATATTCGTTTGCTTTGTTAAAATAGCCGAACACAGGGTCGAATCCCCATTCGATGGTTCCCGTGGGATCAAGATCCATGAAACCGGGTTGAATGGAAGAACTCTGCGCATTCCACAGTGTATCTAATTGTCCCTGCGCTCCGAGAGAAGCAATGTCTCCTTCGTCGGTAACCGGAACTGAATCGAACGCACACGATGAACACTTCTTTATGAATTCCATATTCCCGATGATGAGATTAAAATTGTCAAAAGTATTTAATCCGGTCGCATCGTTGGGCCAAAGAGAGACCAACGGGCTTGGCCAGCCTCCGAAAGAAACCCTGTTGCTGATCTGGAGTGATACTCTGTTGCCGTTCATTAACCCTAAGCGTTGAGCGCTCGGATCACCGGCTTCATCGGTCGGTCCTTGGTAAGGATTTTGAGCTTGGACCTGCATCGTGAAAAACAGCATGATGCCGCTTACCAATGTCGTTGGGACGTAATGTCGAAAAAGCATTTTTACTCTCTCCTTAAGGAATGTAGTACTCAAGTTCTTTCCTTAGAATATGAATTCGATTCCAAGTTTTATGGAACGCGGATTACTGTATGAAGAAGGATCGTTAATCCGATCGTAGATCGTGCTGAAGTTGCTCCTGTAGGAAGCAATATCCGTGTCCAGAATTATCTGCTGGTCGGCTCTACCGGTGGTACTGTTCACTGACGTTTCGTTGAGCCTGTCAAGCAAGTTATAGACAAGCAGCGTCAGCCTTGCGCGAGTCGAACCAACCGACCAAAGCTCCACGTAGGCGTCCAAATCAAGCGAGAAGAGAGATGGCATTGCGGAGTTGTTTGGCTGAAGAGATGCCAACGCCTGGAAACTCGAAGTAAGCGGTGTCCAGCCGTATGGAAGACCGGAATCATAACGGCCGGTAAGCGAACCGCCATACCTTTCCGAATTATAGGCAACCGTTGCGTTGAGCGTATGACGCTGGTCCCAATCCATCGGGATAAGAATATTCACCGGATCTTGCTGCTGTCCGGCACGGTTGAACGTGTACTGGGGACTATTGGCATTGCCGCGTGTATACTGCAAGGTATAGTTCAGTCCCGCAGAGTAGTTGCCGGAATAGTAATCATACTTGAGCTCCAGTCCACGTGCATTTCCGTAATCGAGGTTGGTGTAGAGCCCATATTTAACGGCATTATATGTTTCGACGATCTTCGTTCCGAGCAGGTCGTAAATGTCGCGATAAAAAACGGCAACCTCTGCACTCATGTTCGGGCTCAATTGCTGCCACAAACCCGATTCATATTGAATAGTGCGCTGAGGTTTCACAAGCGGGTTTCCCATCAGCGTCTGATAATCGCCCGGAGGGACGACATGCTGATAGTTTACGTACAGAGCATACAATGGAGGCATCTGGAAAAAATGTCCGTAGGAGAACCGGAGAAGTGCCGCATCGCCCAACTTGTACGAAATACCGAATCGGGGGCTGAGCTGGGAAACTGAAGGAGCTAGAAGGTTCGTGCTCTGCGGGCTGTTGATCACATCATTGCCCGGGTTTCGCGGATCGGAGGGATACCTTGTATTTGCATCGAAGTAGTCATAGCGCAAGCCAAGATTAATCACCATGAGATCAAACTCCATCTTGTCCTGCAAATATGCCGAACCATCCCACGGGCTCACCTTATAGATATCGGTATATTGCGACCTTCCGAGGACAACCACCGGTTTGTAGAAGACAAATATTCTCTTTCCGGTAACCGAATCGTCATAGGAAAGATTTTCCATGGACGTGCCCTGGTAGGCATTTTGAATCTGTGTATTGAAACGGTGAATATTATGATCGGTAATATCGAATCCCCCCTTGAATGTATGGTGCTTGTTCAACTGAGCCGTTGCATCAAATTTTACTTTGTAATCCTCGTTCCAGTTCTCGCTCCACCCTTTGTCTTGTCCACCGGTGGAAAATCCGGGATTAGCGCTGCTCTGAAGCGCATACTCATCGCTCACATAACGATAGACCGGCAAGCCAATGATATTGAGGCTGTCCCCGCCTCTGGAGTTCTTCGTGATCTCAAAAGGATTCTTGAACACGTAGCTAGCATTCCAATCTTTCAGATAGGTTGCTTTCAACTCATAGAAGACAGACTGACTAAGCGTGTGATTCAAAGTCCCGGTCAATAATTGTGATGTTCCATAATCGGTTTTTCGGCCTTCAGGATTATATTTATAGAAGTGATTGTAGGTCCCCAGTCCCGAAGAGCCATTATCCCCTCTACTATCATTGTAAGAATACTCAAGAGAAGACCTGAGTGTTTGCAAAGGTTTAAACGAAATTTTCCCGAACGCCGTTGTGTACTCGCTTGTTTCCATAGCGACAGAGGCGTTGTCTCCGGTATGATCTGAACGCCACTGCGCTGAATCTTGAGCGCTCCAGTCGCTATAGTTGTCCGGCATAAATCGCCGGATGCCGTTGCGCGGACCGACGTTATTTTGATACCGCCCGTTGACAATAAAAGTAAGAAGATTTTCGATGATGGGTCCCTGAAGCAAGAGCTTATAGTCCTGGCTTCCCGGCAGATTTGCTATACCCGAGGTCTTGATGTCCGGGAAAACACTGCTGTGCGTTGTGCCAAAGTTGCTCCCGCTTGCGTACGCGGAACCCTGAAAAGTGTTGCTTCCGTCCTTCGTAATGGCGTTGACGACACCACTCATCGCGTTGCCGTACTCGGCGTTGAATGTTCCCGTAATAACTTCCACTTCCGAAATGACGTCGTTCTCTACCGTTACTGCGCGATCAAGATTGTACGGCTCCTGCACCTGAACCCCGTTCACAAGATATGCCACTTCTTTGTCTCTGCCGCCCCTGAAGTGACCGCGCACGACACCGGCCTGCAACCCAACAACCTGATCAAGATTCTCCACCGGAAGTTCCTTGATTTGATCGGAGGTCACATTCCTGATTGAACTCGTCTGGTCTTTTTTCTGCTGAATACGCTCGGCGGTAACAACAACCTCCTGTCCCTCAACGAGACTCTCTTTCAATTTGAAATCTGCCGTCGTTGTTCTGTTGACCGAGACGATAACATCCTTGATGACCATTGATTCATACCCTACGCTGCTTGCGCGTAACCGGTACGTTCCCGGCGGTATGTTGATGATAAAATAATCTCCGTTTACATCTGCGGCAGCTCCCGAGTTCGTCCCTTCAAGGATGATATTGGCTCCAACCATAGGTGCGCCCGTCTGAGCGTTGGTCACCTTCCCTAAGATTTTCCCGGTGGTCTGAGCATTACTCTCGATCGATAGCGAAACGAGAATGACTGTAAAAACGCACAACCAGTTTAACGCATGTTTGATTGTGAGTTGATTATTTGGCATAGGAGCCTCTTCTAAATCCTTTTGCAGAATTTTTGGACAAGTAACCTCTGTCTTCGCAATGAACGGGTTCAAAGGCCTTGATTGATTTTTCCTGATACGACTGCATTTTTGTTCGGTTTATCGTTTTCCCGCATCGGCGCTTAGGGTCATCCCCTAAGCGCCAAATGCAAGAAATCAACATGCTGTTGATTGATGTGTGAGGATCGATGTCCTTATTTCATCAGGACCATCTTATGTGTCAACGACCCTGCGGAGGTTTCTATTCTGTAGAAGTAGATACCGCTGCTCAAACCGCCGGCTGAAAATACTGCTTCGTGCGGACCGGCTGACTGTATGCCATTCACAAGTGTCGCCACTTGTTTGCCCAGCAGATCGAACACGGTAAGAGTTACCTTGCCGCTGTTCTTCAAAGAATACGCAATTTTCGTGCTAGGATTGAACGGGTTCGGATAGTTTTGTGCCAGTGAAAATACGGTCGGCTGCAGTTTCGTTGCGGCAACACCGGTAACATTATGATTGGCATTGACCCGTACTAAATCTAATCCGATCCATGAATTACCTACAGGAGATGCGTTCTTGAACAACACTCCGAGTTTTTTGCCAACGGCGGAGGGAACAGTGCTAATGTCAACCCCAACCGTGTATTCAGCCCATGTATAATCGGCGTTGAGCGCATCTTCTGAGAAGGCGAGCGTGACCCTATTGCCAGTCCCATCGACATAGTACAATTCTGAATGCAACACGGTGGATGCCCACGTGACTCTTCCCATTGACCTTAGTGAGAGCACATCACCGGTCTGAATTGTGTAATTTGTTGTGTTCCAGATAGCTGTATCGCTCCCCATTAAGTAAGCTGTGTAAACACCGTCCTGGGGACCCTGATTGCTTTCTATGCCGGAATCGTACACAGTATCATCAGTTGCCCATCCCGGTACGTCTGCAGTGGAAGTCTGTAATTTGGTGCCGGATCCCGGACCGTTAAAGCCTCCAATTTTGCCCGAGTCGGGCTGTTCAAAGCTGTAATTTGGCACTTCTATGATTGTAGGATCCACGTTTGCTAGCCGTACATTGTCAATTTCAAGCCATGATGCGTTCGGTGGAAGCGCGGGGGAAATATTGTGAATGAGGATACCCAATTTATGACCGGTAGCTTCTGCCGGCATTGAAGCAAGAGAAAGACTATATGTCGCCATCGTAGTTGTTGGTGCGTATACTCCTGAGGCAAGGACGACTCTTGGCGCCGTCGCTGAGTCCCCATTCAAGTAATACAACTCCAATAAGAATGCAGTTACATTCCAGCTGTTTCTTGCGTCTACCGACAGCTTGAGCTGATCGTCATCAAAAGCTCGCCTGGGCAAGGTTTGATATATTGCAGAATCGCCGCTCATTAAAAATGCATCATATTTTCCGTCAGAAGTAGCCTTCGCTTCTATGCCGGAATCAAATGCTGACGAATCGGGAGAATCAACTGTCCAGCCCGGGACTACAAGAACTTTGTAGCCGGTTCCCGAGTGCGTAGTTTTTCCGTTGAAGCCCTCGATCTTACCTGAATCAGGTTTCTCGAAACTTGCATTTATCACTGTAATATGTGTTTGTGCGTACACTTGAAGAAACATAAATGTCATTGCACAGAGGAATAGGAGAAATACTTTTGCAAACTTCATATGCTTGTCTCCTTGCGTTTTGTTTAGTGTATTTTCCGTTTCATTTTTTTTTCTTACAAGAAAAACCTTTATTATGCCTGTCTCACCTCCTTCTTTCTAGCTCTGCTTGATTGGTCTTTCAAAAATGTTTTGCAGCGCATGTTTTGTTTATGGTTGTATGCCAACAGAAAAGAAAACACTTTTCATGTAATGCTGACATGGTTTTGTTTTTTCAGAATGTTGCCAACTTGTCCTATCGTGCTCCACTCCTTACATCGTTCGATGAACGGGAATGAGCCAGAGTTCGATTCTTTCATTTGAGCACAATAAGTTTTTTCGTATCAACATACCTCCCGGCTTGCAGACGGTAGAAATAGACACCGCTCGATAATCCCTCAGCAACCCATTGTTTCGAATGATTGCCGGCCTCCATCTCCTCATTGACAATTGTCGCCACTTCTCTCCCTACCAAATCAAAAACTTTCACTGTTACGAATGATTTTGAAGGAAGGCTGAAAGAAAATGTTGTTGATGGATTGAACGGGTTGGGATAGTTTTGATGCAGGGCGAATCGGTCAGCAATCACAGGTTGTTTTTCTTTTCCGACCGACACGACGTTGCTGCCGGACTCGATCATAACATACTGCACTGAATATGCCGGCGACGCAAAGCTGATTTGGCTTCCAATGGGATATCCCCATGCCTTGATGCTGTCCAAATCTTGCGGTCCCGGTCCCCAGGGTACGCTTGTTGGACCGACTCCATTCACAACAACCGTCTGCGACTTTCCATACTTGTCAACGTTGGCGCCCGTCAATGAGTAAACGTAGAACCGGTCGCCGACACCAATGGTACCCATCTCCAGTTTTACCACTTTATCAGTTTTGTTCTTGTTCACCACTACAACCCCCAGCTCTCCCGAAGCAAACCTGGTGGCATACGCAAGCATGTCGCTGTACGTCGGTGAAGCAGTGACAGTCGTGCCCAC